>Ga0208185_1000123_pt1 | contig 48779 bp, 43 predicted proteins | sample EasRivMeERMLT700_FD_187532 | JGI IMG/M metagenome (GOLD analysis project Ga0208185, IMG submission 187532) | Soil microbial communities from meander-bound floodplain in the East River, Colorado, USA - East River MetaG ERMLT700 (SPAdes) (version 2) | ecosystem: Environmental > Terrestrial > Soil... | reverse complement strand
GCGGCGGCGCGAGAGCGGTGGCCACGAGATCCATCTCACTCTGCGGGTCCTTGATCAGCTGAAGCAGCGTCGCTCTGGTGATCGAGGGCACGTAGACGAAACCCGTTTCCGGATCGACGGCGCCGGCATTCCAGTTCGATCCGCCCCGGTTACCCGGCAACATGATCGTTCCTTTCGTTCCATCCGGGGCTTCCATGAGCGAGGCGGGCGTGTAGACCGGTCCAAGCCGGTAAGGCTTGAGCGCGTCAATCGCCGCGCTTCGCAGCTCCGGCGTGAAATCGATCAGATCGTCGGTTGAAATGCCCACGCGATCGAATGGGGCGGGTTTCGTTGGAAACGGCTGGGTCGGCGACGTCCACTCGCCTTTCACGCCGTTCTGCGGAACCGGCCGCTCCTGGATCGGCCACACCGGCTTGCCCGTCACTCGATCGAAGACGTACGCGTACGACTGCTTCGTCAGCTGCACGACCGCCTTGATGCGCCTGCCGTTGTTGTTGATGTCGACGAGGATCGGCGGCGAGACGATGTCGTAGTCCCAGATGTCGTGGTGTACGAGCTGGTAGTGCCAGACGCGCTTGCCCGTCTTGATATCGACGCACACGAGACTCGATGAGAACAGGTTGTTGCCCGGGCGGTGACCGCCGTAGTACTCGCTGGTCGGCGCCTCCACCGGCAGGTACACGTATCCGAGCTCGTCGTCCACCGTGAACGGCGTCCAGGCGCCCGCGTTCCCCGTGTACTCGGCCGATCCGTTCAGCCACGTCTCATAGCCCTGTTCGCCCTTGCGCGGAATCGTCCGGAAGTCCCATCGCTTGCTCCCGGTGCGCGCGTCGAACGCCAGGATGTCGCCCTTGGTGTTCCGGTAGGACATCGGACGGGCGCTCTGCGCAAGCGCAGGACCGACGATGACGGTGTCGCCTGAAATCACAGGAGGAGACGAATTGCCGATCGTGCCGGTCAGATCCGCCGTCGGATCGAGCTCCTTGAACAGATCGACGACGCCCTCCCGGCCGAATCCCAGGATTTGACGTCCCGTCCTCGCGTCGAGCGCGACCAGGCGGAAGCCGGGCGTGATCGTGAACACGCGCTCGTCACGACCGTCGGTCCAGTAGCCGACTCCCCGGCCCGAACCCTTGCGAGGCGCCCTTTCGTTCCTCTCACCCTCGTCGTTCTTCCATTGCCAGAGCGTCTCGCCCGTGCCGGCATCGGCGGCAACCACCGCGCGATCTCGGCCGGCAGTGAAGAAGAGTCTGCCGTTCGCCATCAGCGGCGTCGTTTCGCTTCTCGCCTCCGCTGCGCCGCCGACACCGTCGGAACTCCAGGTCCACGCGATGCGAAGATTCCTGACATTGTCGCGGTTGATCTGCGCGAGCGGAGAATAACGGCTCGTGCCTCCGTCGCCGCCCCAGGCCCACCATTCGCCGTTACGTGCGCCCTGCTGCCCGAGCAACGGAGGCGTTGCGAGGATCACGATCAGGCAGACGAAGGTACCCCGCAGAAATCGTGTAGTTGTCATAGGTTGGGCGCTCTTCTCCACATGCCGAGAGAGGCGAAAATGTGGTTTGTGGCGAAGTAAGATATCACACCAAATTTCAAAGGATTACGCCCATGAGGATGCACTTCGCCCTGTTCAGCGGCGTCCTGGTCGCGCTTCTCCTCTGCCCACCCGGCGCCCTCGCGCAGACCGCGTCTGGGACGATCCGCCAGTTCGAAGAACGGTGCGCAACGTGTCATCGAAACGTCGGCGTGGCGCGCGCCGCCGGCGCCGAGCAGGCGCCCGATATCGCCACGCTTCAGAAGATGGCGCCCGAGACCGTGTACGCCGCGATGGCGAACAACCCGATACCTGCGCACGCGGTGGATCTACCCGACAACATCAAACGCGGGTTCGCCGAGTTCGTAGGCGGCCGCAAGCTTGGGAGCGTCCCAGCCGGCGCGGCGAAGTCGATGCCGAACCAGTGCGCGACGAGCTCAAGGCTGGCGGACCCCTCGGCAGGCCCGGCATGGAACGGCTGGGGAGCAGATGCGACCAACGCACGGTTCCAGACCGCAAAGGCCGCGGGCCTTACCGCGACGCAGGTGCCCAGCCTCACGTTGAAATGGGCGTTTGGCTTTCCGAGCGCAGCCTCGATGTACGGTCAACCGACCGTTGCGGCGGGGCGAATCTTCATTGGCGTCGACACCGGTTACGTCTATTCGATCGACGCAAAAACCGGGTGCGTTTACTGGTCGTTTCAGGCAGCAGCCGGGGTGCGTAACGCGATCAACGTCGGTCCCGTGAAGGGTCACGGATCGACGGCATATGCCGCGTACTTCGGCGACCTCCGAGGCAACGTTTACGCGCTCGACGCGGCCACGGGAATGCCGCTCTGGATCGTCAGCGTCGACCCGCATCCGCTCGCGGCCGTGACGGGAGCGCCCACGTTCTACAAGGGCCGGCTTTACGTGCCGCTCGCCTCGCGCGAAGAAGCAGCAGGCGGTGGACTTGACTATCCCTGCTGCACATTCCGCGGAAGCCTCGTCGCGCTCAATGCCGACACCGGCAAGCAGATCTGGAAGACGTACATCATTCCGGACCAGCCGAAGCCGACGCGGAAGAACTCGCGCGGCGTCCAGCTCTTCGCGCCGTCCGGCGCCGGCCTCTGGGCCTCGCCGACGATCGATGAAGCACGGAACGCCATCTACCTCGGGACCGGCGACGCGTACAGCAAGCCGCCGGTGCCGAACACGACCGACGCGGTGATGGCCCTGGATCTCGACACGGGCAAGGTGCGCTGGTCGGTCCAGCACACCGCGAACGATGCATGGCTCGTCGGATGCGAGGTGAACAATCCGTCCGAGAACTGTCCGACCGAAATCGGACCGGATTACGACTTCGGATCGGCCTCGATCATGCGGACCCTGTCCGACGGCCGCACGATAGTCGTCTCCGGACAGAAAAGCGGCGAGGTGTTCGCGCAGGACGTGCGTGACGGTGCCCTCCTCTGGAAGGCCACGCTCGTCGACAAGCTTGCAAGAGGCGAAATCAATTTCGGCGGGGCCGCGGACGATCGACAAGCGTACTTCGGCACGCGTAGCAACGGCATCTCGGCGCTCGATCTCCGGACGGGGGAGCGCAAATGGGTCGCGAAGATTGCGCCCTTCAACCCGCCGCGACAGGTTGGCCAAACAGCAGCGCTCACTGTGATCCCTGGTGTTCTGTTCTCAGGAGGCGCTGACGGCGTGGTGCGCGCATTCGCCACGGGCGACGGCAAGCAGGTCTGGGAATACGACACGCTTCGCGATTTCACGACGGCAAACGGCGTGGCGGCTAAGGGTGGCGCCATGGGCGCTCCGGGACCTACCGTCGCCGGAGGAATGCTCTTCGTCGGATCCGGTTATACCGGCCTTGGGAACGGAAGGGGCGGGAACGTGCTGCTCGCCTTCGGCTTGGAGTAAAACCCAAATCCCAAATCCCAAGCTCCAAATCCCAATCCCAAATCCCAACAGGCGTTGGGGTTTGGGTTTTGGGATTTGGGCTTTGGGATTTTCTGATGCCCTAGAACGTGAGGTGGACTCCCAACTGCAGAATACGGGGGAGGTACGCCGTCGCAGAGTTGAACGACGGCTTCCCGTAGTTCGCGGCGTTGCTGAACGTCGTCGTGTAGGACCCGTAGTTCTGATGGTTGAAGATGTTGAACACTTCAACCATGCCCTCGAGGTTTCGCCGGCCGCCAATGTTGATGCGCTTCTGGATGCGCATGTCCACGCGGTGGATCGGCTTGCCCACGAGCTGCGCACGGTCCAGGAGGAACCTGCCATCAGCCGTCGTCTGGCCCTTGACCGTGCAGTTGCACAGAGCGCCCAACGAGGCTGCGGTCGTGCCAGCCGGGGTCAGGATGCTGTAATTCGCGCCGCCGGTGTTACGCAAATCGGCGCCCCAGCTCGTGTTGCGACGCTCGCCCGAGCCGAAGAAATACAGACCGCTGAGCTGCACTCCCATCCCCATGTCCCAGATGCCGTTGAAGGTCGCGCGGTGCCGCTGGTCGCTGGCCGTCAGTTGGTACAGCGGCCCCATGTCCGGCGCCACCGATCCCGTGTACGGGGTCAGGGTCGTGGTGATCGGCGCCGACAGATCGAGGGTCGTGACGTACGGTCCGGTCAATCCACCGATGCCGCCGTCATCATAGAACCGGGACAGCGTGTAGGTAGCGTTCCCCTGCCACCGGTTACTGAACCGCTTCGTGAAAGTGTTCTCCCACCCGTAGTAGTTGGAACGCCCGTTCATGATCTCTGCGGCAATCGGGCCCCAGGTCGGGAAAGGCAGACGCGCCAGGTCGGTAGTCGGGCCGGTGGCCGGATAGTTCGCTCCGGTGGCCGGGTTGATCGAGCTGTTGGCGTTCTGGCGCCGTTCTTCCGCGCGGCCGCCGGTGAACACGAAGTTCGTATCGATCCCCACGCCCGCGGCCAGCTGGTGCTGCATGCCGATCGACGCCATGTGGCTGTACGACGTCTCGTGCGCGCCGAAGGGAACCTCCGAGCCATTGCCGATCGAACGCGGGAAGCAGTTCGGCGAGTTGAACGGCAGGTTCACGACGTCACAGGCCCTCGCGAGCACCTGCTCGTAGGTCGGTTTAGCCCCGTTAAACGGATTCGAGCCGAAGTCGGCGCGCCCGTTGTTCGGAATCGTGATGGTGGTGTTCTGCGTCAGCACGTACGACTGATGGAGCGCGTCGTCTTCGAGCTGGGTGAAGAACAGGCCCCATCCGCCGCGGACGACCGTGTTGTCATTGACCGAGTAGGCGAAGCCGACTCGCGGCGCCAGGTTGTTCTTGTCGGTCGGCCGCTTGCCGGACAGCCATGGCAGGAACTTCACGAACTCGCCCTGCGCCCCGTGATCGAGGTCGTAGCGAACGCCCATGTTCAGCGTCAGCCTGCTCCCGATCCTCCAGTCGTCCTGGTACCACGCCGCGTAGATCTCGCGGTGCACGTCGTACGACATGTTGCCGATGGCAACGCGGTAATCACGGAACAGCGGCGACATCGCCGCCCAGTTCCAGGTCGACGCGTCGCGCCAGTCCGGGAGCAGCTGCTCGAGGTTGACAGGCGGCACCGCCGTTGACGTGAACTGGCCGTCGCAGAAGTTGCACCATCCCTGCGCCATCGAGTACTTGATGAAATCGGCGCCGAGCTTGACGTCGTGCCGCCCACCAAGTTCAAAGGCGGTCGAGAAATCGTCGCGGATCTGGTAGTTGCGCTCGCCCGTGCGCTGCGGGTTGTTGGTCGGCGAGCCAATCGTGTAGCCGGAGAAGAGAATCGACGGCGCACCACCCTCAATCTCACGTCCGCTGGTGACGCCCTCGAGGATCCTCGCCGTGTCAGGCGGCCGGCGGGCGCCGGTCGTGCCCCACCCGGCGAGTGGCTCGAGCGTGTAGTAGTTCGCGTTCAGGCCCCCCTTGATTTCATTGATGGTGTTGTTGTTCAGGACCTGCGTGTAGGTGGCGAAGTACTGATCGACGAACCGGTTGTTCGCGTTGGCATTCGACGGATGGGTCGTGTTGGGAGAGCCGATAGCGATCACCGGCTGCAGGTTCTTGTAATGGCTATAACGCCCGGTCAACCGGTTCTGCGGGTTGAACTGCACGTCCACCTTGCCGCCGCCCTGCTGCAGACTGTATTTCGCGGGTATGTTCAGGTTGATGTTTGGACCGGCCGCCGGGAACGGGCCGTTCGGGCCACCGAAGGAGAACGTCTGTGGATTGCGCTCGTACTCGTAGTTGGCGAAGAAGTGAATGCGATCTTTTACGATCGGCCCGCCGATCGTGCCGCTGACCTGCGTGTCCTTATACGGGAGCACGCGGTTTTGGATGAAGTCTTTCGCGTTCCAGCTATCCTGGCGGCGGTAGGCGCCGAACGAACCAGCGAAGGTGTTCGTGCCGGACTTGGTGATGGCGTTCACCATCATGCCCATCGTCCGTCCCTGAGTGGCGTCGAAGCGATTCGTCGTCAGCTGGAACTCGGCGATCGAGTCTTTGCTGTACCGCGGCTGGTTCTGCGCGCAGCAGACCGTCAGCGTCACCGACTGACCGTCCACGTTCGTCTGGAAGAAGCCCTGCCGGTCCTGCGGCACCTCGCTCGACGCGTTCGTGCGCGATCCAGCCGAGGCCATCGTCAGATCCATCCAGTTGCGGCCGTTGATCGGCAGCTCCTGCATCTGTCGCGGGTCGATGTTGCTGGCGATGGTCGAGCTGTTCGTATCGAGCAGCGGGGCCTCGCCCGTGACTGTTACCGTTTCCTGCAGATTCGATACCTGAAGGTCGAAGTTCAGCGTAGCCTGGCGGCCGAGCAGCAGCTCCACGCCTGGCCGGACCGCTGTGGTGAACCCCGCGAGCTCAGCACTGATCTTGTAGACCCCTGCGCGGACGGGGAGACGATACAGGCCACGCTCGTCGGTTACGCTGACAAACGAGATTCCTGAGGCCTCGTTTATTGCCGTCACCGTGACTCCCGGCAGAACGCCGCCGGTGTTGTCTTTCACTGTGCCCAACAACGTCGCATCCTGCGCGTGCGCGAAGAGGGGTAACGCGAGCAACGCGACGGTCAACCAGACCGATCGCCCGAATTTCATCAGAGCCTCCTTGTGGACAAACCTAAGGTTCCGAACGCTGGTACCTGACGCAAACCACCGACGATAATTGCTGAAAACGCGGCCATTATATACACCCGTGCCCGACATGCGCGCACGGCGAAAGGCTTAGCAGGGTTGCTTTCGTATTCCGAAACGAGTGCGAAGCCGTTTCGGCCTTTTTTGTAACAAACCGGCCCCTTATCGGGCCAATTCTTCGTCGATGATCTTCTTGAAGACGGGAAACGACTGGGCCCCGCCCACAAACCGTCCGTTGATGAAGAAGGTAGGCGTACCCTGGATTCCGACGGCAATGCCATCCGCGTAGTCCTTGGCGACCTCGTCCTGGTAGCGCGCGGAATCGACGCAGGCATTGAACGCCGCCCCATCAAGTCGTATGGCAGCACCCCATTTCTTCAGGTCCGCGGCTTTGAAACGGACCACGTCGTCGGTGCCCTTGTCCTGCTCCCGAAAGATCCGGTCGTGGTACTCCCAGTATTTGCCTTGATCGGCGGCACACTGGGCGGCCATCGCGGCGGCCGTGGCGTCCGGATGAATTTCCTTGATGGGAAAATCTCTGAACACGAGCTTCACTTTGCCCGTGTCGACATATTCCTTCTTCAGCCGCGGCTCGATTTCTCTCCAGAACAGCCTGCAGGACGGGCACTGATAGTCACCAAACTCGATGATGGTGACCTTGGCGTTCGCGTTCCCCAGGACGGGATCGTCGTCTACTGAGACGAACTTTCCCTGGGCCGCCACGTACGACAGGGATCCGGCGAGCACGAATATTGCCGTGAGGAGGACTCTCATCTCACCACCTCTCTTAAGGCCCCTTTATAGATCAACCCGGGTCTTTGCCGCTTCGGATGGTCCCGGCGTGCCCCCGGCGAACGAGGAGCCTGTTTTCAAGCGCCGTTGAGTCAGTGCGCGTCGCCATCGAGGTTGGCGATCTCCTCATAAAGGAACGCCGACGCGATGACGCCGCCGTGGAAGTTCCCGAGATCGAGTTTCTCGTTCGGCGCGTGTGCGTTCTCGTCCGGCAGGCCGATGCCGAAGAGCACGCTCGGGAGGCCGAGCTCCTCCTGGAACGTGGAGACGACCGGAATTGAACCGCCTTCCCGGTTGAAGACCGGCGTCTTGCCGAACCCTTTCTCGATGGCGCGCCCGGCGGCGCGTACGTACTTATTGTCGAATTCCGTCATCCACGGCTTCCCGCCGTGCATGCGCGTGACCTTCAGTTCTACGGTCTTCGGCGTGACCTTGTTGACGTACGCCTCGAACAGATCGCCGATCTTCTTCGGATCCTGATCAGGCACGAGCCGCATGCTGACTTTCGCCATGGCCACGGCCGGCAGCACGGTCTTCGCACCTTCGCCCGTGAATCCTGACAACAGGCCGTTCACCTCGAACGTCGGCCTGGCCCACACGCGCTCGAGCGTGGAATAGCCCTTCTCGCCCCAGAGCTTCGGCGCGCCAAGCTCCTTGCGATAGCGCGTGTCGTTGAACGGCAGCTTCTTCCACTCCGCCCGTTCGGCCTCGCTCAGCGGACGCACGTCGTCGTAGAAGCCGGGAATCTTGATACGGCCGTTGCCCTTGTCTTTCATCTGCGCGAGGACGTTCGCCAGCACAAACGCCGGGTTTGCGACCGCGCCGCCAAACGATCCCGAATGCAGATCCGATTTGGTGCCGCGCAGATCGATCTGAAAGTACGTCAGACCGCGGAGGCCGTAGCAAATCGACGGAATGCCGCGATCGAACATCGGCGAGTCGGAGATGACCACGACGTCCGCCGCGAGCTCGTCCTTGTGCGATTTGATGAAATCATCGAGATGGACGCTGCCGACCTCCTCCTCGCCTTCGATGAAGAACTTGATGTTCAACGGAAGGCGGCCGGCCTTCTTCAGGTGCGCCTCGACCGCCTTGATGTGCATGAAGACCTGGCCTTTGTCGTCGGCGGAACCGCGCGCGTAGATCTCGCCGTCGCGCACCGTCGCTTCGAACGGAGGCGTCGTCCAGAGATCGAGCGGGTCGACCGGCTGCACGTCGTAGTGGCCATAGAAGAGGACCGTCGGCTTGCCTGGCGCGTTCAGCCAGTCGCCGTACACCACGGGGTTACCCGGCGTCTCGATAAGCCGGACGTTCTGCAGCCCCGCATTGCCAATCGCATCGGCCGTCCACTGGGCGGCACGCACCACGTCGGCCGCATGCTGCGGCAGCGCGCTGATGCTGGGAATCGCGAGGTACTGCTTCAGCTCGTCGATGTAGCGATCGCGATTGACGTTGATGAAGTCGACGACGTCGTTCATGTGACGAATTTAACCACGAAGATCACAAAGACGTACATAACCACGAAGGACGTGGTTCAAAACGTCTTTGTGGTCCACTGATCAGCCCTGCGACTGACCTTCCCCTCCCGCTCGAGTTTGATGAGATGCGCGAGAACGCTCTCGCCGGCCATCGGTACGAGCGGCGGCTCAAGTGTCGGGTAAATTCGCGACACTATTTCATCAACACGCGTGAGTCCGGCGCGAATTGCGTCGAGCACCTGCTGCTCCCGCACGTGGCGATGCTCGATGTATGCCCGCAGCAGCTCTGCGGGTTGCTCGATCACGGAGCCGTGAGCCGGCAGCATCTTCGCCGGCGCCAGCAAGAGGACGCGATCCAGCGAGGCGAGATAGGCCGACACGTCCCCGCCGTGGCCTGGCGGGATGACGACCGTCGATCCTTTCCATGCAAGGTCGCCGCAGAAGAGCAGCCGGCCCTCCTGGCTCCAGAAGCAGAGATGATCTGGAGAGTGGCCGGGCGTGTGGACGACGGTCAAGACACCGTCGCCCGCGGGGACCACGTCGCCATCCGTTAGGGGTTCCCAATGGACTCGCCATGAGGCGTCGTGCTCGGGCCATGGCATCTTGAGGAAGCGGACGTGGGGCAACCGCTTTGCGATCGCTTCCGCGCCCGACGCATGGTCCACGTGGCTGTGCGTGACCAGCACCTGTGCGAGTCGCGAGCCAGCAAGAGCCGCCTCGAGCGCGTCGAGATGCTGTGGCTCGCCGGTGCCCGCGTCGATCAGCGTCGGGACACGGCCGGGAATCAGCCACGTCGTGTTGCCGGGCCCGGTCATCGGTCCGGGATTGAACGCATGAACCGCGATCGGATTCATCGGAACGGTCATGCGGGCGTCGACGACCGTCCTATCGCGAGTGACAGGATCCCGTAGTAGAGGGGAAATACGAACGACGTCCACAACAGCACCCGCGAGACCACGGGGAGCTGCCACAGCATCGCGAGCATCACGATGCCCCAGGCGATCCCGAGAGCGACCGTCACACCGCGCCATTTCGGCGTGCGCGACGGATAGAGATACCTGATCGGAACGAATACGAGCACGGCCAGACCGAGGAGCACCATCGCGTTGATCCGCGGTGCCAGGCGCATGACGAAGAGATAGAACACCACGATGTTCCAGTAGGACGGAAACCCGGTGAAGAAATGGTCGCTGGTCTTGGCGTCTTCGCGGTTGAACCCGTACGCGCTCGAGAGCAGCATCGCGCCCGCGACCGGAAGCGTCCATGCGTCGGGGACGAGGAGCGATCGCCAGACGAACACCGCCGGCACGAACACATACGTGAGGTAGTCCACGATGTCGTCGAGCTTTGCGCCGTTGAACCAGGGAATGCGGCGGGACACGCGAGCAGCTCGTGCGAGCACGCCGTCGGTGGCGTCGATGACGATCGCTGCCGCGAGCCAGAAGAACGCGTCACGGAAGCGATACTCGAAGATGGCACGCGTCGCGAGAAACGCAAGGACTGCGCTGCTCGCCGTATAGAGATGGACCAGCCAGGCAAGGAGGATCACGGGAGCACGGGGCCACCTACAACCGTCTGACGACAGCCGGAAAATCACGCCAGACGGGAACCCCGCAGAAGTGGGTTCCCTCGGTGCAGCGGGGTGATACAAGCCCGTTGCGAATGACGCATGGCGGACCGATGTGCCGTCCGATGCGCGGATGCACCGCGCGGACCTGATCCACCTCGTCCATCGACGCGAGGAAGATTTCCTCCTGGGCGTTGAAGCAGGTGCGCAGCGTCCACTTGTGAAGCAGCGCAAGCAACGATCCCGATTCGACGAAACGCAGCGTCTTCGCGTTGGGCAGGACGTACAAGGCGAACTCGAGCGGCACGCCGAGATCCAGCAGCCGGTTCTTCGCGGTCCATGCGTCGCGCATCGCGCAGTCATACACGGCGCGCGCGCGAGGATTCGATGCGATCAGCCGCGGGGTGATGTAGTCAGGCGCCGCCGTGTCCGTGAACGTCAGCAGGGGGCGGGACGCGGGCACCATGCGATGACGCTGATCCTGCGAGTCGGCTGTGTGGCTCAGACGCTTCTCGAATACATAGGTCGCGTGGTGCAGCGATCGCATCAGCGGCGAGTGATGCGAGACATCGAGGACGTCAAGACGATAGCGATTCTGCGCCGGGTTCATCACCCGGTCGAGCGCTTCGTCATCGCTCATGTCGGCCTGCGTAAGGCCGAACACCGACCGCACCGATTCCGCGATGATTTCTTCCGCCTCCGGCGACGCATCGCGCAGGCGGGACCAGCGACCGTTCAACCGCGCATCGAATGCCGCGGCGTACCGGTCACCGTTGCCGCGCGGACTCGGGAAGCGTCCCTCCGGCACATCATCACTATCGATCGGGCCGAGGCCGACCTTCTCGAAGAAGAAGGGATCCCAATCCTTCACCAGCCGCACCATCTCGCCGATCACCGCGCGCGTCTCGTACGGCGAGTCGCCTGTGTTGACCATGCGGTAGAGGCGGTGGAGGACGATGCCGGATATCGTGTGCACCATCGAGGTGAACGCGGCGATCGGGATCACGTATCGCGCCGTTTCAATCGCGCGCTTTTCGGAATCGCGCTCGATCTGCTTCAGCCGTTCGGGCGTCGTCGTCGGCCTGACGTAGCGCAGTTCCTTGAGGATTTCGAAGGCGTCGTCCTTCAGGAGCGCCGAGAGCTCGGCATAGCGGTCCCACGCGCGGACAATCGCCGACTCGTAGACATGGAGCGCCTCGCCGGATATCGGCGGCACAAAGGCGCGAGGTTCCTTCAGCTTGACGTAGCGCTGGCTGGACTGCTCCGAGTTGTAGAAGGGATACGAGTGCAGGAAGGTCCAGACGAACTGTCGCGAGATGTTCTCTAAGCCAAACTCAAAGTTTGCGTGTTGGTAAACAGTGTGGTGCCCCGCATCAAATGTTAAGGCGCCTATTGAATCGCGTTGCTTGTCGGTAACTTCGTTCGCACCAATGACTCGCGGCGAGTAGCAAGTACGCGCGGCCGCTATGGCTCCGTCATATGGAGTGGTTGGAGCGTTTCGTAGTGTGATCCTTGGTAGTTCGGTGACGAACACGAGCGCTCGAAGTATAGCAGGCGTGATCGGCTGAAAATGTTCGGTCTTCCACCCTTAATCCATCGTCTGCCCGCCGCAGATGTTATAGGTCTGACCGGTGATGGCGGACGCCGCTGGTGATGCGAGGAAGGCGACGAGCGCCGCGACTTCTTCCGGCTGAATGATGCGCTTGATGGGCACTGCGCCAAGCGCCGACTTGCGGAACTGCTCGAAGGTCTGGCCCGTGGTTGCGGCGCCCTGTTGCATTCCCTGCTGCGCCATCTCTGTATCCACCCAGCCGGGGCACAGCGCGTTCACGGTGATCTGCTGCGGCGCCAGCTCCAGCGCGAGCGCGCGAGTGAAGCCGATGACCGCATGCTTTGAGGCGCAGTACGCGGTGTAGCCGGCCACACCGAATCGCCCCAGGACAGATGACAGATTGACCACCCGTCCGCCTGGACGCATCAGAGGAAGCGCGCCGCGAGTCACGAGGTAAGTGCCCATCAGGTTCGTATCGATCGTCCGGCGCCACCTCTCGATATCGGAGCCGGCAACCGGTTCTCCCCCGCCCACGCCGGCGTTGTTGACGAGCACGTCGAGTTGAGCCATGTCCTCGCGCAGCGTGTCGATCGCTCGCGCCACGGATTTCTCGCTGGTGACGTCCATCTCAAGTGGAATCGCGCGGGCGCCGGCAGCCTCCAGCTCGTGGGCCGTCGACTCGAGCTGCGAGCGCGTCCGCCCGGCAATCGCGACAGAGGTCCCCGGCCCTCCAAGCGCCAGGGCAATCGCGCGGCCGATCCCGCGACCGCCGCCGGTCACGAGGGAGACTCTCAATCCCCACCTCCCAATTCCCAACGCCCAAGGAGCCTTCTATCGCCGCACCTGGCCGGCTTGGGAGTTGGAAGTGGGGTATTGGGCGTTGTCTTAGTCCTCATCCTTGGCCCAGAACCGTGAGTACTCATCCAGGAACGTGAGCGACTGCATCGACTTCATCCGATCGAAGAACAGCACGCCGTCCAGGTGATCGGTTTCGTGCTGCGCCACTCGCGCAGCGAAGTTCTTCAACTGCAGATCGACGCTGCGGCCGTCACGGTCAATCGCCTTCAGGGTGACGTCCGTGTAGCGCGGCACCATTCCGCGAATGTCGGGGATGCTGAGGCAGCCTTCCCATCCTTCCTCGATCGCCTGTGTATTGGGAATGATCTCGGGGTTGATGACGACGACCGCCGGGCTCTTCGAGTCGGGCTCATCGTCCAGAAGTGCCACGAACATGCGCAGTCCTTCGTGCACCTGGGGTCCCGCAAGACCGACGCCGTGGTATTCGTGCATCGTGTCAATCATGTCGTCGATCAGCTTCTGAACGACCGCGCTCTTGATGTCGGACTTGTCGAGGGGCCGCGCGCGCTCACGCAGGACCGGATGGCCCATGCGCGCGACTTTCAGAATGGACATGAAGCAAGATTATACGGTGTTCAACGAGGCTCTCCGGTTCTGCCCGCAGTGCGCCGGCACCCTCGAATCACGATTGCTCAAGGCGACCGAGCCGCCCCGCCTCGTCTGCTCGCGATGCAACTTCGTGCACTACATCGACCCGAAGGTCGCGGTCGGCACGATCATCACCGACGAGCGCGGGCGCATCGTTCTGGTGAAGCGAGCAATCGAGCCGGGCTACGGTAAGTGGGTGTTTCCGGGTGGCTTCATCGACCGCGGAGAAACCGTTGAAAACGCGGCGCTGCGCGAGGCACGCGAGGAGTGCGGCCTCGACATCCGTCTCGACCGTCTGGTCAACGTCTATTCCTACCCGGGAGTCGCTGTGATCATCATTGCCTTCGCGGCAACGTCGATTGGCGGCTGCCTCGCCTGCGATGACGAGGGGCTCGAAGCGCAGCTGTTCGAGCCGGAACGGATCCCGTGGGACGAGCTGGCGTTCCGGAGTACGAAGGATGCTCTCGAGGAATTTTTGAAGAGCAGTCTCAGGCGACCGTGACTTCCTTCGTCAGGTAGACGTCCTGGATCGCGTTCAGTAACCCCACGCCTTCTTTCATCGGCCGCTGAAACGCCTTCCGACCGGAAATGAGACCCGTTCCACCCGCCCGTTTGTTGATGACGGCGGTGCGCACGGCTTCCTTGAGATCGGTTTCACCAGACGATGCGCCGCCGGAGTTGATGAGCGGCGCGCGCCCCATGTAGCAGTTCGCGAGCTGGTATCTCGTCAAGTCAATCGGATTGTCGGTCGTCAGCTGCGAGTAAACCGACTTGTGTGTCTTGCCGAAGTTGAGCGCGTTGTAGCCGCCGTTGGTCTCGGGCAGCTTCTGCTTGATGATGTCCGCCTCGAGGGTGACGCCGAGATGATTGGCCTGTCCGGTCAAATCGGCTGCGAGGTGATAGTCCGCCTCTTTCGTCTTGAAGGCGGCGTTGCGCAGGTAGCACCACAGCACGGTGAACATGCCGCGCTCATGGGCCTCCTGGAACATCGCGGTGACTTCCTGGATCTGCCGCTTGGATTCTTCCGATCCGAAATAGATTGTCGCGCCGACTCCCGCCGCACCCATGTCCCACGCCTGCTTCACGCTGGCAAAACGGATCTGATCGTAGGCATTTGGATACGAGATGAACTCGTTGTGATTCAACTTCACGATGAACGGAATACGGTGTGCGTACCGTCGCGCGACCGACCCGAGCACGCCCAGCGTCGACGCGACCGCGTTGCATCCCCCCTCGATCGCGAGCTTCACGATGTTCTCGGGATCGAAGTACGCGGTGTTCGGCGCAAACGACGCGCCCGCCGAATGCTCGATGCCCTGATCGACCGGAAGGATGGAGACGTAGCCTGTGCGCGAAAGCCGACCGGTGTCGAAAAGCCACTGCAGGCTACCAAGTACGCGCGGCGGCCGGTCGGTGGGGGTGAGGATTCGGTCCACGAAGTCCGGGCCGGGAAGGTGGAGGCTTTCGCGCGGAATCGTGCGGCACTGGTGAGCAAGAAGCGACGCTTCGTCGCCAAGGATCGATTCGATCCGGCCGATACCTTCCCCCGTTGCAACTCCGCTTAGTGTCGTCACGTCACACCTCGCTCATGAGCCGGCAGCATGCAGCGGGCAGCCGGCAGAAGAGTCACTGCCCGCTGCCCGCTGCCAGCCGCGGGCTGACTACGGATCCTACCACCGGAAATTCGAACTCTTCCACGACGGCGCCGGCCACCGCACTTTCCACCAGCTCGTCGATCGGCAGCGCGCGCTCCGCGGCTTCGACGGTCGCAAGCCGCCCGCGCGTGAGCGGATTGCGGGGGGTGAATAGCGTGCAGCAGTCCTGGTCGGGAATGATGGAAATCGCAAAGCTGCCGATCCTCTGCGCTTCCGCCATGATTTCTTCCTTGTCCATTCCAATCAGCGGACGGAATACGGGCAGCGTGGCGACACTGCCGATCACCTGCAGGTTCTCGAGCGTCTGCGACGCAACCTGGCCGACGACGTCACCCGTGATGAGCGCCTTCGCGCCGCGCGCCAGCGCGATCTTCTCCGCAATGCGAAGCATCAGCCGTCGATAGACGATGACGCGCATCGGGCCGGGAACGGCCAGCACGACCTGCTGCTGGAGATCGCCAAATGCCACCAGATACAAGCGGGAGCGCTGCTGCCATGTCGTCAGCAGGCGCACGAGCTCGCGCGCCTTCTCGATCGATGCGCGCGAGAGGATCGGATAGCTGTGGAAGTGGACGAAGTTGACAGCGCAGCCGCGCTTCATCATCCGGTGCGCCGCCACGGGCGAGTCAATCCCGCCGGAGAGGAGGCACGTGACGCGACCCGCAGTGCCAGTCGGAAGTCCGCCCGGTCCCCGTTCCTTCCCGAAAAAGTAGAACGCCTCGTTGCTGAGCAGCTCGACGTGCACCGTGAGCTCGGCATCGTCGAGATCGACCGTCCATCCGCGAGCCGCCTTGATCTGCCCTCCAACCTCGCGCTCGACCTGCGGCGAGGTCATCGGGAATCGCTTGTCCGCGCGCCGTACGCTGACACGAAAGCTGCGACAGGTGTGGTCCGCGAGATCTCCGAGGATCGCGCGCGTGATCACACTCAGATCGAGGGCGGTCCGGCGCGCGTACGAGAAATTCGCGATGCCGAACGTCCGCCGGATGCGGTCGCCCGCCTGCTCGCGGCTCGTGTCCGGACCGAGCTTCACCTCGATGCGACCCATCAACGCTCGCACTTCGACCACGTCGAGATCCGCGAGCGCCCGCCTGAGATTGCGGACCAGCCGGCCGATGAACCAAGGACGGTTTTTGCCCTTGAGCGCAAGTTCCTGGTAGTGGATGACGATCGAGTTCATTTGGACATTTCAATCGCTGCGGCCGCGGCCATGTGGCCGCTTCGCGCCGCGCTTTCGATGGTAGCCGGCAGGCCCGTGTCGATCCAATCACCCGCCAGCAGCAGACCGGGCAGCGCGGTACGCGTCACCGGCCGCGGCGGCTGCCCTGGTGCGACGGAAAAGGTGGCGCGCTTCTCGCGAACGACGACGGCACGCTTCACGGTGGCGGACCGGGCCGACGGAAGGGCCTCGTTCACCTCCGACACGGCAAGCGCGATCAATTCCTCGTTCGTCCGCGACACGACCGCGTCGGCACCACTCGACACCAGCGACAGGTGCGACGCCTGCTCTCCAAACACCCTGCGCTTGTCGAACACCCACTGCATCGTCCGACCTGGCAAGCCGACAACTGCGTGCTCGGTGACAATGCGATCGAACCAGAGGTTGACTGTCACGATCGGTGAGGCGTCGGTGGCATCGGCGGCGTCGAGCGTATCTCCAATGGGCGACGGATGTCCGGGAAATACTTCGGAGAGTGCGAACCATGGCACCGCGCAAATCACGACGCCGGCGTGAAACACTTCGTCGCGCACTACGACCCGCGGACCCAGAGGGTCCGCGCCGCTGGACTCAAAATCCGTCACCGATGCCTGCGGGGCGGACCCTGTGGGTCCGCCGACAAGAATCCGCGCCGGCGAGTTCGTCAGCACTTCCCCTCCGTGCATCTCGATAAATGTTCGTGCCGGCATCGCGTACATCTCGTCGAGCGGCTTGATCGGCAGTGCAAGCGAGGCATCGCGTGAATCGCCGCCGAGCATCTCGGCGAGCACGCGCGCAAAGGGCACAGCGGCCGCGACATCGATCGGCTGATTGAGCGAGGCGACGGCAATCGGTTCCCAGAGCATTTCGATCAATCGCGGAGTCTGATGGTGACGCGTCAGCCACTCCCGCACGGTCTCTTGGCGGGGCGCAACGCCCCGCCCTACGCTCGACTCGTGCGGCGCGGACCCTCCGGGCCCGCGTGACTCGCGAAGCGCTGCGCGCATGCGGAGGGCGGCGAGTCGATCGCTCCAACCAAGCGCGGGCCACGTCATCAGCCCGCCAAGCAGATTGAGAGGAGGCGGAAGCGACGGGCACGCGAGACGAGAGGCGCGGCCGCCGCGATCGATGAAGTCGACGGCGAGCCGATCGTGCACGTGCACGTGATCGGCGGCGCCAATCCGCCGAAGAAAGGTAAACGTGTCGCGATAACAGCCGAGCAGGACGTGTTGACCGTTATCAACACGCTCGCCCGTCGCCGGGTCGGTGAATGCGGTCGCGCGACCGCCCAGCGTGGGTCGCGCTTCCAGGACGAGGACGCGCCTGCCATGCTCCGCGAGAGCCGTGGCGGCGCTGAGTCCCGCAAAGCCGCCACCAATCACGATCGCGTCGGCGCTCAATTGCGGAACATCGCGCGCGCCCATAACCGAAGCGCAATCACTGCACGGTATGGACGCGGTACGCGAATCCTCGTGCTGAACACGTCGTACCCGTTGCGCTCGATGCTGCGCAGGATTTCGAAATAGATCGCCCCCATGATTTCGGCGGCTAGAAGGCTGCGCCGATCGGCCGGTGGGAGCGTGGCGGCGGCTTTCGCGTAGTACGACCGCGCGCGCTCACACTCGTACCGCATCAGGCCTCGGACCGCGGGGGTCACACGCCCGGCACGCAGGTCGTCCTCGGTCACCTGGAAGCGCGCCAGATCTTCGGCGGGCAGGTAGACACGGCCGTTCCTCAGATCGGCCGCAACGTCGCGGATGATGTTGGTGAGCTGCAGCGCTATTCCGAGATCAACCGCATAAGAGCGCGCGGCGGAATCCTCATAGCCGAAGATTTCGACACAGACGAGGCCGACGGCAGACGCCACGCGGCGGCAGTATCCCGCCAGCGCGTCAAAAGTCTCGTAGCGCACGCGGGCCAGGTCCATTTCGACGCCTTCGATCAGATCTTCGAATGGCCTGCGCGGCAGGGCAAATTCGCGGATGCAGGGCCGCAGGTTGCGTCCTTGTGTCGTGCGCGGGGCGACGCCCGGAGCGTCGGAATAGCAGGCCGCCAGCTCATCGCGCCAGAGGGACAACCGGACGTCTGCACTGGTTCCCACCGGGGTCTCGTCCACAGCATCGTCGACGGCGCGACAGAAATCCCACACCGCGACAATGGCGCTGCGTTTGCGCGGTGGAAGGACCAGGAACGAATAGTAGAAGCTGGTGTCCCGACTCATGGCAGCGCGACGGTCGGACGCCACGCGACGACCCGCGGCGCGATCCACAGCGCATCCCGCGCACCCAGGGACGGCCGTCGAACGATCACATCGAATCGCGATTGCTCCAGCCGATCCAGGATCCGCACGCCTCCAAGCCAGGTCGCACGAAGCTCGTAGCGCAGGCGGCCGTCGACGCCGTCACAGATCGCGCGTCCCTCGTCGAAAAGCAGCCTTGTGCGCGCGGCTGCGGTCCCAAGCGCCCGCTGCCACCCTGGCGTCATCCGGTCGGCAGCCAGATCTGCCTCAACCGCGCCGTACCGCTCGCGCTCATCTGCGGGCAGATAAATCCGTCCTTTGTCGAAGTCGACTTTCAGGTCCTGCCAGAAGTTCGTCAGCTGGAGCGCAGCGCACATCGCATCCGACCAGCCGTCGAGCCGCGCGTCGTGGTACCCCGCGATGCGAAGGACAAGGCGTCCCACGGGGTTGGCGGACCGTCGGCAATAGTCCATGACGTGGTCCCACGTCCCGTACCGCTTCACGGTAACGTCCTGCCGGAACGCGCTGAGAAGATCTTCAAAGAGACGCACAGGCAGAGACAGGGATCGAATGGTCTCGCCAAGCGCGATGAAGATCTCGACGGCGTTCGAGGGCTCTCCCGGACGTGGTGCCGGCCCAGCCTCCGATGAATCCGCGGCGTGGTGCAGCCGGACCTCCCAGCCGTGGAGCAACTCGAGGCGCTCAGCATCCGCGCGGCTCTCCTCGTCCGCGAAATCGTCGGCAGCCCGTGCGAATGCATAGACGGCCGCCACGTGCCGGCGCATCTGCCGCGGCACCAGCATTGAAGCGACCGGGAAATTTTCATAGTGCCCGCGCGCGGCACGTTCGCACGACGCGTACGCTTCGGTTACAACTCCCAACGCCCACATCCCAAAGTCCAAACCCCACCGCCCACGTCCCCCGATTGCCGTTTTGATTTGGAATTTGGGATTTGGGATTTGGGATTTTTCATTACCACTCCGTTTCCGGAGCTCCGGCGCGATGATTGGCGGCGCGCGCCATTACGAACAACAGATCGGACAGCCGATTGAGGTAGATGATCAGGATCGGTTCGACCGCACCTGCCCCGAGCCCGATCACCCGCCGCTCGGCGCGACGGCAGACGGTGCGCGCCAGGTGCAGCAGCGCGCCCGCCGACGATCCGCCCGGTAGAATGAATCGGCGCAGCGGAGGCAACGTCGCCTCGAGACGATCGATCGCCTGCTCGAGCCGCTGAACATCGGCGTCGGTGATGGCGGCCTTCGTGACGCGCTCCGCGATGCGCGCCGACGGATCGGCCAGTCGAGCCCCGAGCGCGAACAAATCCTTCTGCAGCCCCTCGATCAGCGCCGACGTGTCGGCGTCCACGCCAGCCGCCCGCGCCGCACCCAGGCAGGCATTTACCTCGTCCACCTCGCCGTACGCATCGACCCGCGCATCCGCCTTGGAGACCCGCGTGTTGTCGAACAGCGACGTCTCGCCGGAATCGCCGGTCTTTGTGTAGATCTTCACGCGTGGAATTATAGGGGTGGATGTCCGCCCCCTCCCTGCCGCCACCGCCGGCCCGTCAACGCTTCCGGCGCACGCTCCTCGGCTGGTACCGGCAGCACGGACGCGATCTTCCCTGGCGCCGCACGGCCGACCCGTACCACATCCTTGTCTCCGAGATGATGCTTCAGCAGACGCAGGTCGATCGCGTGCTGCCGAAATATCACGAGTGGCTCGGCAAATACCCGTCGCTCGAGGCACTCGCCGCGGCGCCCCCTGACGACGCCGCAGAGACATGGCGGCCGCTCGGCTACAACATCCGTCCCCGGCGTCTTCACGCGATTGCGTGCGAGTCTGTCGCACGGTACGGCGGCCAGCTTCCCTCAGATGAAGCAACGCTCCTATCGTTCAAGGGGATTGGCGCTTACACTGCCGGAGCGATCCGCAGCTTCGCATTCCGGGAGCGTGCGGCGATCCTCGACACAAACGTCGCGCGCGTCCTCTTCCGCGTGTTCGTTCGCCGCGGCGATCCGAAGGCGCATGCGATGCGCAAGCACCTCTGGGCGATTTCCGAAACGCTCGTGCCGCACAAGCACGTCTTCGACTTCAACCAGGCGCTCATGGATCTCGGCGCGACCGTGTGCGTCGCGCGCAAGCCGAGATGCCACGAGTGCCCGATGGCGAAAGTGTGCAGATCGTATCCATGGCGGGAAACGAAATCGCGACGCTAGGCCAATTTCCCAAAAACCTCTAAACAGCTGAGCTTTGGCCGCGCTTTGCGCGTGGTAGGGTAGAAATTCCCTCTAAACCGATGCATCAGTTTGGGTCCACTCGGGGTGGAGTAAATGGAACGCCTACTGTCACGGAAGTCCGAGAATCTCGTGGACGTGCTTCGAACACGTGCGCCTGATCTTCGTCATGTCAGCATCCTGCTGATCGATGACGACCCGCAGGCGCAGGCGCTGATCGAAATGGCGCTCATGGACGCGCACTTCGACCGAACAATCGAGGTCGTCGTCACCGCCGTCGCGGGTCTCGAGCGGGTCAAGGCCGACGACCACGACATCTACCTCGTCGATCAACGGCTTCCCGACGGCACTGGCCTCGACCTGATCCGCACCGCGAAAGACCTGGGCGCCGACAAGCCGTTCATCCTGATGACGGGTTATGGAAGCGGGGCGCTCGATGAGGCCGCGCTGCGCGAAGGGGCCGCAGACTACGTCGAGAAACATCTCGTCGGCGCGCACCTCGAGCGATCGATCCGCTATTCGCTGCGCAACTGGCAGGCGAGCCGGGTCCTTCACGACCGCGAGGAGCAGCTCCGGCAGTCGCAGAAGATGGAAGCGATCGGACGTCTGGCGGGCGGTGTCGCACACGACTTCAACAACCTGCTGACCGCCGTCATCGGCTACACCGACATGATCGGCGAGCGCCCCGAGGTCGACGAGCAGACGGCGCGCGAGGTCCGGGAAATCCGCCGCGCGGCGGATCGCGGCGCGGCGCTCACGCGGCAGCTGCTCGCCTTCAGCCGGAAACAGTTCCTCAACCCGACGGTCATGAACGTCAACGAGAGCGTCGCGGCGCTGCTGCACATGCTGCCGCGGCTGATCGGCGACCACATCCACACGGACGCGCGTCTCGGAAACGGGCTGGGATTCGTCAAGGCCGATGCGAGCCAGATCGAACAGGTGATCGTCAATCTCGTGCTGAATGCACGCGACGCGATGCCCGCCGGAGGGCACGTGACGATCGAAACGTCGAACGTGGAGCTGACCGATGAACTGCTCGAAACTGAATCGCTGACTCTTCCCAAGGGCCAGTACGTCAAGCTCGCCATCGCCGACACGGGCGTCGGCATGGATGAGGCCACGCGGGCGCACGCGTTCGAGCCGTTCTTCACGACGAAGGCAAAAGGCAAGGGAACCGGCCTGGGGCTGGCCACGGTCTACGGCATCATCGACCAGAGCGGCGGGGCGATCGCAATGGACACGGCGCCGAACCGCGGCACGCGTATACGCATCTATCTGCCGGTCACCACCGCGTCGCCGGAGCAGGAACGCCCCCAGGTCACCCCTCTCGCCACCGAAGGAACCGAGACGCTGCTGCTCGTCGAGGACAACGACGCGATCCGTGAGATCTCCGCACGCGCGCTTCGTCGTCGCGGTTACACGGTTCATGAGGCGCGCAACGCAGAAGAGGCGATCGAGTGGACGACGAGCGCTTCGCGGAAAGCCGACATGCTCATCACGGACGTGGTGATGCCCGGCCTGAGCGGACCGAACCTCGCGGCGCGCCTGTTGCAGCAAAGCCCACGTCTCCGCGTCCTCTACATGTCGGGCTATACGGACGACGCCACTGAAGTCCACGGAACGTTCTGGGGCGGCGTGCCGCTCCTGCAGAAGCCTTTCACGCCAGCGCAGCTTGCCGAGCGGGTTCGTATGGCGCTCGACGCCCACGCCAACCAGTCGTGATGGTTCGGAGCGCCGTCGAGGGATGAACGTTGCGGTTGTTGCCGCCGTCATCCAGCACGGTGACCGGTTTCTCATCACGCGACGCCAGGGGGGCGTCCACCTGGCGGGCATGTGGGAGTTTCCCGGAGGCAAAGTGGGCTGCGGCGAATCGCACTCCGACGCGCTGCGGCGCGAGATTGTCGAGGAGCTCGATACCGACGTCGCCGTTCACGACCTGGTGTTCGAGACCACGCACGCGTATCCCGATCGAACGGTGACCCTCTTCTTCTATCGCTGCGATCTGCTTGGAATGCCGAAGCCGATGATCGGCCAGGAGATGGAGTGGGTCGCGAGAACCGACCTGTCCTCGCTCCTGTTTCCGCCCGCCGACGTCGAGTTGATCAGGATGTTGATCGAGGCGTGACCACGGCGCGCGAACGCGCGGCGTCGACGTCGACCACGGTACCGGGCTCGATGAAATCCCGGTGAACGTAGCCCAGCGCGATCGGTCCGAACCGGGGAGAATGCGCGGCGCTCGTCACGAAGCCAATCTCCCGATCGCCAGCGAAGATCTTGGCGCCGTGCGGCGGCACAGCGCCTTCCACGTGCAGGCCGACAAGCTTGCGAGCGACGCGCCCGTGGCCGCGATGCAGCACGCGGATGATCACTTCCTGCCCCACGTAGCAGCCCTTTGTCAGCGAGATCGCCCGGTCCTCGATTGCAGCCTCAAGAGGGATGGTATCGGTGCTCATGTCGATTCCGAAGATGGGATATCCCGCCTCGATGCGCGCGGCTTCGAGCGTTTGCGGCGTTGCGGGCACCGCGCCGGCTGAAACCAGCGACGTCGTCAACGCGGCTTCCCGCTGCACGTCGACATAGATCACGTACCCGGGCACCCCGAGCTGATCGATGCGCGCAATGACGACTGGCGCCTCCGCAATCTCGGTGCGTGCGTTCTGATAGTTGGTCCACCTCGCGAAGTCCTCGGTGTAGGGCGTCCCTTTGCGGGGCGCCATCTTCATGAGGATTTGCGGCGCCGTTGGCCCATGCAGCCACACGGAGCGAAGTGAGCCGGCAAGGCTCGCGATCTGCACGTCCTCGGTGAAGTGAAACTGCTCGAGACGTTCGGCCGTCTGCTCGGCGTCCGGTGCCGGCACGTCGAGCAGGAGCATATCGCCCGATTCGAGCACATGCAGGTCGGTAATCATGCGCCCCTGGGGCGTCAGCCATGCGGCGTAGCACCCTCGTCCGGCCGTCAGGGCAGGTATGTCGTTGGTGAGAAGGCCCTGGAGAAACGATGCGCGATCAGGGCCGCTGACCGCGATCTGCCGCCGCTCGGCAATTGCGCCGATTATGGCGCCCTCGCGAAGGGCAGCGTACTCGTCCGGGGAGGTCATTCGAGTTGCTTCTGGACGGGGTGACTAGCTGATACGATTCGAGTGAGATGCGCGCTTTTCATTGTACTTGGACGTTCGTCCTGCTTCTGGCGCTCCCGGCCGCTGCGCAGCAGCCCCAGCCTGCCGCCGCCGGCACCCAGAACACAGTGGGCTACACGGTCTTTCTCCGAGGCGCGCCTGTCGGACACCAGGACGTGAGCGTTCGCGGCGACGCTCAGGGGCTGACCATCAGCGGCCAGGGGCAGATTGCGAATCCCATCGATATCCTCACGCGGCGCGCCGAAATCCGGTACCGCGCCGATCTGTCGCCCGAATCGCTCGTCATCGATTCACGGATCGGCGGCGTCGACATCACGCTGCAAACGGCCTTCAGCAACGGCATGGCAGTGACGCAGGGAGTGCAGGGCGCCGCGCCGATTTCCACGACCGACACGGTCTCGCCGCAGTCGGTCGTCCTGCCGAACATCTTCTTCGGCGCCCATGCGGTGCTCGCGCGCCGCCTCGCCGGCGCGGCGCCCGGCGCCGAGTACCGCGCCTTCGTCGGGCCCGGTCCCGGCGCGCAGGTCGTCCTCCGTCTCCGGAGCGAAACGGCGGAGCAGATGCAGATTGGGACGTCGACGTTCGACGTGCATCACTACGAGCTCGTGTTCGACAACGCCGGCGCCCCGCTGGCGATCCATCTGTACGCGGACAATGTCGGTGCTCTGGTGCGGCTCAACGTTCCTGGGCAGGGCCTCGAGGTCGTTCGCGATGACATCGCTGGATCGATCTCGCGAACGCGCGTCACTTCCAACCCGGGCGACGAAGCCGTCGTCATTCCCGCCACCGGTTTCAATCTCGGCGCCACGCTGACGCGCCCCGCGAACGCGGCGGGCAGGCTGCCTGCCGTCGTGTTGATCGGCGGCGCCGACAGCGACGATCGCGACGGCATGGCGTACGGCGTGCCCGTACTGGCGCAACTCGCGGGCGCCGTCTCGCAAGCCGGCGTGCTCGCGGTGCGATACGACAAGCGTGGCTTCGGGCAGAGCGGTGGGCGGCGTGAGTCCGCCACGATCAACGACCTTGCCGACGATGCGCGCGCGATCGTCAAATGGCTCGGCGATCGCAGGGATGTCGATCCGAAACGTATCGCGGTGCTCGGTCATGGTGAGGGCGCGTGGGTCGCGCTGCTGGCCGCCGCTCGCGACAAGCGGATTGCCGGCGTCGTCTCGATCGATGCGCCATCGACAACCGGGGCGGAGCTGGCGCTCGAACAGCAGCAGCGCGCGCTCGATCGTCTCAAGGCGACGCCTCCGGAACGCGCTCAGAAAATCGAGCTTCAGAAGAAGATCCAGGCTGCGATCATGACCGGCAAGGGGTGGGAAGGCGTGCCGCCCGAGCTCCGCAAGCAGGCCGATACGCCATGGGCGCAGAGCGTTCTTTCGTTCGATCCTGCGAAAGTCGTCGAGGACGTGCGCCAGCCCGTGCTCTTCATTCACGCCGAACTCGATCGCCAGGTCCCCGTCGCGCACGTGGAACGGCTTGTCGATCTCGCGAGGAAAGAGAGCAAGTCGAAGTCGGTCGATGTCGTGACGGTGCGCGGCGTGAATCACCTGTTGGTTCCCGCTGTCACCGGCGAGGCCGACGAACTCGCGTCTCTTCCGGACCTGAACGTCAGCAAGGACGTCTCGAACGCGGTGACCGCCTGGCTCACCAAGGTGCTGGCCCCCCCTCCGCGGCGGTAACCACGAAAGAGGACGACAATGGCGACCCCAGTTCGCACCCGCGACTTGAAGGATAAAAAGAGCCGCGGTGAAAAGATCGCGATGCTGACTGCCTACGACGCCAACATGGCGCGGCTGCTGGACCGCGCCGGCGTCGATGCGCTGCTCGTCGGGGACTCGGTCGGCATGGTGATGCTCGGCTACCAGAACACCGTACCCGTGACGCTCGACGCGATGATTCATCACACGTCCGCCGTCGCGCGGGGAACAGAGCGGGCGCTCGTCGTCGCCGACATGCCGTTTCTCACCTACCAGGTAACCGTCGCTGATGCGGTCCGCAACGCGGGGCGCCTGCTGCAGGAAGGCGGCGCGGCCGCGGTGAAGCTCGAGGGCGGACGTGCCGTGATCGACGTGGTCAAGCGTCTCGTCGACGTTGGCGTGCCTGTAATGGGACATCTCGGTCTGCTGCCGCAGTCGGTCCACCAGGTGGGCGGATTCGTTCGTCAGGCCACCAACCCGCGCGATGCCGACGTACTTCTCGTCGATGCCCTGGCACTCGAGGAGGCCGGCGCATTTTCAATCGTGCTCGAGGCCATCCCTTCGGACGTCGCGCGGACGGTGACCGCAGAGTTGACGATTCCAACAATCGGTATCGGGGCCGGGCCCGATTGCGACGGTCAGGTGCTGGTCAGCCACGACATGCTCGGACTCTTCGACGGGTACGTGCCGTCCTTCGTGAAGCAGTACACCCGGCTCAACGAGACCGTCGTTGCCGCCGCGCAGGCGTACGTCGAGGACGTCAAAGCGGGCCGGTACGCACGGCCGGCCTCGACAGTTGCGGACGTCCCGACCGCATGAAATGCCGCTCGCGGTAATCGAATCGATTCATCGATTACGGAACCACCTGGCGGACCTGAAAGGTCCGCGCCGCATGGAGATGGCGGGGGCCCGAGCCGACCGTCCAGGCGTCGGCCTGGTGCCGACGATGGGCGCGCTTCACGCGGGCCACAAGCGCCTCATCGATCTGGCTCGTGCCGAGTGCGACGCCGTCGTGGTCAGCATCTTCGTCAATCCCATGCAGTTCGATCGCGAAGATGACCTCCAGAAGTACCCGCGCACGCTGGAATCGGACATCGAGCTGTGCGCTTCCTCGGGCGTCGATGTGGTGTTTGCGCCCTCGACCGCAGAGATGTACCTTGTGCCGCTGAATTGCACCGTTGATGTCGGCCGCGTCGCAGATCACATGTGCGGGCGTAACCGCCCCGGTCATTTCCGCGGTGTCGCGACGGTCGTCATGAAGCTGTTTCAGATCGCGCAGCCCGAACGCGCCTACTTCGGTGAGAAGGATGCGCAGCAGCTTGCGGTGATCCGCCATCTGGTGTCGGATCTGAATGTGCCGGTCGAGATCGTTGCGGTCCCCACCGTGCGCGAGGCGGACGGTCTTGCGCTCAGCTCGCGGAACCAGCGACTGACACCCGAAGAACGCCGCGTCGCGCCAGCCTTGTACGAGGCGCTTGGCGTTGCCCGGCAGCAGATTGCGGCGGGGGTTATCGACACTGCCCTGATTCGCCAAGCGGCCATGCGTGTCATCGAACAGCGTCAGGGGATCAAGCTCGAATACCTCGAAATCGTCGAGGCCGGCGAGATGCAGCCGGTCGAGCACGTCGACCGGCCGGTGATCGTGGCTGGCGCAATATGGGTAGGCTCGACACGACTTATCGACAACGCGCTGTGCGCGCCTCCGCCTGCCGCGCCGAAGCGGACAGGCGAAGGCGGGTCATAATTACGCTGATGAGAAGAGCCGTCAGCGCGGTCCTCGCTTGCGCGGTTCTCAGCATGGTTGCAAACGGCCAGACAGTTTCTCCGGGCGCCAAGGGAATCACGCAGGTTCCAGGAATCCGTGTTGGCCACTTTACGCTGCCGGGCGGTTTGACCGGATGTACGGTCGTACTCGCCGACGGCGATGGTGCCGTCGGCGGTGTTGCACAGCGCGGAGGCGCTCCTGGTACGCGCGAGACCGATCTTCTGGATCCGCTGAACCTCGTGGAGCGCGTGAATGCGATCGTGCTCTCAGGCGGCAGCGCGTTCGGCCTCGACGCCGCGCAGGGTGTCTTGAAGTACCTGGAAGAAAAAAACATCGGCTACAAGACGAACGCCGGTGTCGTGCCGATCGTCCCGTCCGCGATCCTGTTCGACCTTGGCTTCGGCGGCAACAAGACGAGGCCCACGGCGGACTGCGGCTACAAAGCCGCGAATGCAGCGACGAACGGCGCGGTCGCGGAAGGAAACGTAGGTGCCGGCGCTGGCGCGACCGTCGGCAAGATCGGGGGCGGCCGGAGGCCAATGAAAGCAGGCATCGGATCAGCGGCGATCGTGCTGCCGAGCGGCCTCATTGTCGGCGCGATTGTCGCGGTGAACGCCGTCGGCGACATCATCGACCCCATGACCGGCAATGTAGTCGCAGGAGCACGCAACCCGGACGGCAAGCTCGCCGATGCTCGCAAGCTGATTCGATCGGGCGCGCAAGCCGCGCCTCCTCGGCCCGGCGAAAACACGACGATCGGCGTCGTCGCCACAAACGCCAGACTGACGAAGGCACAGGCGAGCCGCATGGCGTCGATGGCTGACGACGGATTGGCGCGTGCGCTGTACCCCTCGCACACGCTGAGTGACGGCGATACCGTGTTCGCGCTCGCGACCGGAGGCTGGAACGGTAACGCCGACGTCAGCATCGTCGGTGCTCTCGCGGCGGACGCGATGTCTGAGGCCATCGTCCGCGCTGCGGTGATGGCGAAGAGCTCCGGCGGTCTCCCCGCTGCCGTTGACATCGGCAGCGTCCCTGCACGCTTCAAATGATGAGTGCTGAATGCGAATGCTGATTGGAGCAGTCAGCATTCGAAATTCGTCATTCAGCATTTCTCAATGAATCTCCAGCTCACCCTGCTCGTCGTCTACTCCGCAGGCGTCATTGCGCTCGGTCTGTGGACGTCGCGGCTGATCCGCGGCAGCAGCGACTTCTTCGTGGCCGGCCGTCGCCTCGGCGCCGGCCTCATCTTTGTCTCGATGATCGCGGCGAATATCGGCGCGGGGTCCACCGTTGGCGCCGCGGGGCTCGCCTATCGCGACGGGATCAGCGCATGGTGGTGGGTCGGGTCGGCAGGCCTGGGATCGATCGTGTTTGCGCTTTCGGTGGCTCCGCGCTTGTGGCGGATCGCGAAAGAACACGACTTCTACACCACGGGCGACTATCTGGAGTTCCGTTACGGCGTTGCCGTCCGCGCGGTTGCCGTGTCGCTCGTCGGTCTCGGATCGCTGGCGCTGCTGGCAGGGCAACTCATCGCAGGTGCGGCGATCCTGAACGTCATTACCGGCGCTCCGCGCTGGGTGGGGGCGCTCGTCGGTGGCGGGGTGATGACGATCTATTTCACTGCCGGCGGCCTGCTCGGGTCGGCCTGGGTCAACACGCTGCAGCTGATCGTGATGATGACCGGCTTCGCGATCGCGTTGCCGATGGTGTACACGATCGATGTTGTCCGACAGCTCGTCGACCCATCGATTCCTGCCTCCTTCATGGAGTTCACGTATTCCTCGGGGCCCGGATCGGGGTGGACGCTGCTGGCGTTGACGGGGCCAGCATTCATCATTTCACCGGGGCTGATTCAGAAATCATGGGGCGGCGCGAACGAGCGCGCGGTGCGGACAGGCGTGCTGCTGAACGCCGCCGTACTCCTTGTGTTTGCCTTCGTGCCGGTGCTGTTCGGCATTGCGGCGCGCGGAATGATCCCCGCCATCACCGATCCGAATGCAGTGCTTCCCACGGTGCTCACGCGCCAGCTTCCTCCCTGGCTTGGCGCAATCGCGCTGTCCGCGGTCTTCTCCACGGAGGTGGACACCTGCGATGCAATCCTCTTCATGATCTCGACATCGGCCTCGAAGGATCTCTACAAACGGTTCCTGCGGCCGGAGGCGTCGGACGCGATGCTTCTCCGGGTGGCGCGGCTGACCGCGTTCGCCGGCGGCATGATCGGGGTACTGCTGGCGATTGTGCTGCAGACGGTCATCGGAGCGGTGACGATCTTCTATTCGCTGCTTGTCGTCACACTCTTCGTGCCGATCATCGGAGGCGTCTACGTGCCGCGTGCTCGGTCCCGCGAAGCGCTCGCGGCAATCTGCACAGGCGTACTCACGCTCTTCATCGTGCGCTTCACGCTGTTGGCGCACTACCCTTGGCTCGACCCGACGGTGTCAGGGTTGATTGCGGCAACGATTGCCTTTGCCAGCACTCTGGCAGTGCGGCGCGGACCCTTCGGGTCCGCGAGGCGAGCCTGACCCTTCGACAGGCTCAGGGTCATCCCGAGCTTGGTCGAGGGATGAAAGGCTCGCTGCGCATTTGATTCACGATAGGATCTGGTTCGCTAATGAAGACTCATCGCATTGCAGTGCTGGCCGGCGACGGGATTGGCAAGGAAGTAATCCCCGCCGGCGTCGAGGTGCTCAACGCCGCGGCGACGTACGGCGGCTTCAAGCTCGACTTCGCACAGTTTCCCTGGGGCTGCGACTTCTATCTGCGGCACGGCCGCATGATGGACGCGGACGCCGTCGACCAGCTCCGGACGTTCGACGCGATCTACCTCGGCGCAATCGGCGACCCGAAGGTACCCGACCATATCTCCGCCGGCGAGCTGCTGCTGCCGCTGCGGCGTCGGCTGGTGCAGTACGTGAATCTGCGCCCGGTCCGGCTGCTGCCCGGGATCGCTTCTCCGCTTGCCGGACGCGGCGCGGCCGACATCGACATCGTCTGCGTCCGTGAAAACTCCGAAGGTGAATACTGCGGCCTGGGCGGGCGCGTGCACACCGGCACGCCAGACGAGCTCGCTGAACAGACCGGCATATTCACGCGCCGCGGGATCGAACGGATCGCCCGTTACGGGTTCAAGATGGCCGCATCGCGCCCGCGAAAACTGCTGGCGAGCGCGACGAAATCAAATGCGCTCCAGCATTCGATGATGCTCTGGGATGAAGTGGTCGAGCAGGTCTCGAAGGAGTTTCCCGACGTGACCTATCGCAAATACCACGTGGATGCCCTGGCGGCACGGATGATTACGCATCCGCAGACGCTCGACACGATCCTCTGCTCGAACCTGTTCGGAGACATCCTCAGCGACATCGGCTCCGCCATTTCGGGCAGCCTCGGCGTGGCCCCGAGCGGCAACATCAACCCCGAGCGAACCACGCCGTCGATGTTCGAGCCGATTCACGGCTCAGCGCCAGACATCGCTGGCAGAGGGCTCGCCAATCCGGTTGGTGCCATCTGGGCCGGCGCCATGATGCTCGATCATCTGGGCGAGCGCGTCGCACACGATCGTGTGCTCACCGCGATCGAGCGCGTGTTTGCCGACGGCCAGATCAAGACGGCCGACCTGGGCGGGCGCGCGACGACGACGCAGATGGGGGCCGCGATCGCGCACGCGCTCACGGAGGAAAGCCGACAGCCAGCTTGAGAGCCGCATACTCCGGGTGGACGCTCCCGTCCGCGCATCGAACGACGAGCGCCGGCTCCGTCCACGTCCGATCGCGCATGTGAGACGGAAGATCGGCCGCGCGCATCATCGCAAACAGGTCGATCAACGGAGGATCCCCTTCCCTGAAGATCACTGGCCGCCTGCGGACAATCGCCAGGTTCGCATCCGCGGCGGCCCGTTCGACACGCCCCAGTTGGTCTTCTGGAAAGGCACAGGCAAACACTCCTCCGGGCGCGAGGTGTCTTGCGGCAACGCCTGCGTAGTCATTGATGTCCCCTCGAAGCTCAAAGCGGCACGCCACCTTCTGCGGATGGTCCGCTTCGAGCCCAGCGCCCACGGGAAAATACGGCGGGCTGCCGAGGATCAGATCAAATTGCTCATCCGGCCCAAGCACGTCCTCGCTTCGAAAGTCCGCGTGGCGAATCTCGTATCGATCGATCAGGCCGTTATACGCCGCTGACTTCTTTGCGAGGCGAATGCTCTCCTCCTGTGCTTCGATCGTCACGAAACGGGCGCCCCGCAAGCGCCACGCCGCCATCATCCCGACCGACCCGATTCCCGAGCCGAGATCGAGCACACGCGCAGGCGAGGGCACCCAGGTCGTCCCGTACCAGGCGGTCAGCACGTCGTCTGTCGAAAACCTGTGACCGTCGCGGAGCTGGAATACCCGGAAATGGCCGCTTATGGCGTCGAGGGTTTCGTCCGCGGCAACCTCAGGCATCACGTGCGCACCCGGCGGAACAACCCCGGGTATCGCCCATCCTTTGAAATGCCTCTCCATCTTTTCAGCAGGCAGCCGGCAGCTGGCAGCAGGCAGGAAAGACCCGAGCGCTTACTGCCAGCTGCAGGCTGCCAGCTGCCTGCTACGAACAGGGTACCATTGAGGTGATGGCGAGATCGGTGCCCGCACACGTGACGAGCGGCGTGAGCGCCCGCCTCTCTGCATTCGTCGTCGAGCGATTTCCTTTTGCGCTTGCGGCGGTCCAGCGGGCTCTCGAACGCTGCGAACCGCAGCCCGGCGAACGCGAATCTGGAGGGCGAGTCCCTGCGGACCCGCCGACACGACTCGAGGCGTTCCGCAAGGCTTTTGGACATGAGCTGCGGCGTCAGTTCGAGACCGATGAGGTAAAGGACCTTCCAGAGACGACGCCAGGAGTCAGCGCTGAACGGCGATGGGAGAGTGCCGTCGCAGAGCTGGTGGAGGCGTGTGACGACTTTCTCGCGCGCGAAGTCATCGCATCGTCAATTACCGCTGAAGAGAAGCTCGAGATCATGCGCGGCATGGTACTGATGCGCGCACTCGACAATCGCCTGAAACAGTTCTACCTGCAGAGCGAAGTCAAGTACGGCAACGCCGGCATCCAGGGCAAGGGGTTCCGGTCGCTCGGCCAGGAAGCGATCTACGCCGCGGGCATACGGTTGCGCCGCGGAGCCGCGTATCGAGACGCCGATGGCGGATGGCACGGCGACGTGATTTGCCCCCTCATTCGCGACAATGCACTCGTCCTCGCGATGCGTCTCGAGCCGCGCACGATCCGCATGATCCTGAACGCGCAGATGGGCAAGGCGGGCCCGCCGATGGACGGCAAGGACATCCACGTCGCGGACATCGGCTGGGGGATCTTCCCGCCGACCGCACCGCTCGGAATCAATCCCGTCAATATCGCAGGCGTCGCGATGGCGTTTGCACGAGAGGGCTCTGAGCGCGTTGCGGTTTCGCTGATCGGCGAGGGGGGTGCGTCGCTCGGCGAATGGCACGAAGCCATAAACGCCTGCGCGGTGCGCAAGCTGCCGGCCGTCTTCTGCGTCCAGAACAACCAGACGGCGCTGTCGACGCCGGTGTCCGACCAGTCAGCCGTCCGCGTGTTTGCTGACAAGGCGGCCGGCTACGGCGTGCCGGGCATCACGGTCGACGGAACCGATCCGGAGGCGATTGCGGCAGCATTCACATGGGCCGGCGATCGCGCACGCGCAGGAAAAGGCCCAACGCTGATTGAGCTCGTGGCCATGCGCATGTGCGGACACGCGCATCACGACGACATGCTTTATCTCGGCAAGGAGCCGCCGATCTCGTGGGACTGCGCGCCGGTCGGCGAAGGCGCGTACGTCGACCGCGAGCGGTACGAGTTCTGGTCGAGGAAGGATCCAGTCGCCAGCTACGCCGCGAAGCTGACCGACGAGGGGTTGATGCGCACCGGTGACCTCGAGAAGTTCAAGCGCGACGCCGAGGCGATGGTGGAAAAGGAAGCGCGGGCAGTTATCGAGGCGCCGTGGCCGGAGGCCTCGCAAGCCGGCGTCGGTGTCTTCGCCAACGAGCCACCGCGAGTGCGCGTTGAGCCCCTTGAGCCTTCTGAGCGCTTGAAGGTCGATGTGAACCCCGCACTTCCCGACCTGGATCCCGGCCTTCCTTTTGGCAAGAAGGGGACGACCTTCCTCGAGGCGGTGATGGCCGGCGTTGGCGACGCGCTCCGAGCCGACCCGCGAGTGTTCGTCTACGGCGAGGACATCGGTGGACAGTACGGCGGCGCGTTCCTTCTTCTTCGGCCGCTGCTGAAGGAATTCGGCGACCGCATCATCAACTCACCCATTGCGGAAAATGCGATCTTCGGCATAGCCGTCGGCGCGGCCATCGCGGGCCAGCGCCCCATCGCGGAGGTCCAGTTCAACGACTTCGTCGCGACCGGGTTCAATCAACTGGTGAACAACGCCGCGAAGCAGCGCTACCGCTGGGGCGCATCGATCCCGATGGTCGTGCGTATGCCATGGGGAGGATTGCGCCATGCGGGCCCGTATCACAGCCAGAACACCGAGGCGTGGTTCTACCGCACCCCAGGCCTGAAGATCGTCGTGCCCTCGACGCCGCAGGACGCGCGCGCCTTGATGGCGTCCGCAATCGCCGATCCCGATCCGGTTCTGTATTACGAGCACATCGCTCTGTACCGCGATCCGCGCATCAAGCAGGCGCTGCCATCGGAAGCTCCGGATCCGCTTCCACTCGGCAAGGCGGCGCTGCGGCGGGCGGGCGACAACCTCGCGATCATTTCATACGGCGCATACGTGCACGTCGGGATGCGCGTGGCAGAGAGGCTTGCGAAGAACGGTATCGAGGCAAGCGTGCTCGACTTACGGTCGCTCGCGCCGCTCGACAAGGACGCGCTCCTTGCCGTTGCGCGTCATTGTAGCAAGGTGCTGATCATCCACGAGGACACGCGCACGGGCGGCATTGGCGAGAGCTTGGCCGCGATCATCCAGGAGGAGGCGTTCGAGTCGCTCGACGCGCCCGTCCGGATCGTCGGCGCGCTCGACACGCCGGTTCCGTATTCGCCTCCGTTGGAGGAATTCTTCCTGCCGTCCGAGGAGCAGGTGGAACGGGCTGCAAGATTGCTAGTGGCCTACTGATCCCGTAATGCAAAATTCAAGATTCAAAATTCAAACAATGCACTGTGGCGAAACAACGAGGTGAACGCGCAGCGGCTGTCACACGTCGGTTTCATTGAATTAGTGTTCGCATTTTGAATTTTGCATTTTGAATTACAGAGTTACTCATACCTCAGCGCTTCTATCGGGTCCATTCTCGCCGCACGAATCGCGGGAACCAGCGAGCTGACGAGTCCGACCACCACCAGAATCGCGGTACAAATCCCCAGCAGCTCCAGCGACAAGATCATATGGATGTCGGCTGAACGGCTCGTGTCGTCGAGGAGTTCCGACAGAAACGGGCGGGGGCTGAACATCCAGACAAGGACGTACGAGATCACCACGCCCGCGGCACCTCCCGCGAACGTCGTCACAAGCCCTTCGAGCAGAAACTGAAGCAGGATCGCGCCGCGGCGGGCCCCCAGTGCCTTACGCAGTCCGATCTCGCGCGTGCGCTCGGTCACCGACACGAACATGATGTTCATCACGCCGACGCCGCCGATCGCGAGCGTCAGCACGCCGATGAAGGTGAGCACGAGCTTCAAGCCAAGCACGATCGGTCCGACGATTTTTTGAGTATCGGCCGACCCGAACGTGCGGACCGCCCTGTCGTCGGCCGGATTGAATCGGAACCGGCTCGCCAGGAGGTTCTTCACGTCCGCGGTCGCCCGCGCGTCGAGGGTCGGGCTCACTGCCTGATACACGATGATGTCGAGATACTCGGTGTTCCACAAATGACCGGCGGTCGTGTAGGGAATAAAGACCGACTCCTTGTCCGGACTGTTATAGGACGACAGCTGCACCTTCTCGTGCTGCACGCCGATGACCTCGAACCGCATCCCCTTGATCCGCATCGTGTGACCGACGGGCGGCACGTTGCCGAACATCTTCCGCGCGACCTCGCTGCCGAGAAACACGACGCGCCGCTGTAACCGGACATCCTCCGCGTCGATGAAGCGGCCCGCGGCGGCGCGCTGGCTTCGCATCGATGCGTAGGATGGCGCGACCCCACGAGTCAAATACGTGGACTGCTTGTCTTCCCATGCAAGGGGCGCCTGCTGGGCATACTCGGGACTCCACTGCTTGACGAACGGGATCTGACCCACGGCTTCCGCGTCGGCAAACCTGAACCGGATGCGCCGGCCGGCGCGTTCCCCGCCCGCCTGCATGCTCGTCTGGCCGCCGAACAGCACCGAGACACCATCGCCGAACGCACCATGGAATCCGCGGACCAGCGCCTCGTCAAACCCGTTGCCGTAGGCCAGCAGCATCACCACGGACACGATGCCCCACGAGATACCCAGTGTTGACAGCCCGACCCGAACCCGGTTCCGGAACAGACCGGTGAAGGCGTCGCGTGCGATCTCTCGAAGGACCCGCTTCGTCATGACTCGAATCGGAGGGCTTCCACAGGCGGAAGGTGCGCGGCGCGGCGGGCGGGATACGTCGACGTGACCACGCCGACGAAGACGAGGGCGGCGACTGCACCCACGCCCGCCTGCCAGGTGAGGATCATTCCCTCGAAACGCGTGGGCATCGGCGCGAGGTTGATCAACGCACAAAGGCCAAACGCGACGAGGAAACCGGCTGTTCCGCTCAGCAGCGTGAGGATAAATCCCTCCAGAAAGAACTGGCGCTGAATCTGGGCGGTCGTCGCGCCGAGCGCCTTCCGGATGCCGATCTCGCGCGTGCGCTCGCGGACGGCGACGAGCATGATGTTCATCACGCCAAGTCCGCCGAGGCTCAGGGTCACGAGCCCCACGATGGTGAAGAAGTCCTTCATCGTCTGAACCATCCGGCCGAACATGATCGACTCGAGCGACGTGTCCCACACTCGGACCGCGTCGCGATCCGCCGGATTGAACCCGTGTTCCTGAGCGATGATGCGGCGGATCTCGCGTTCGAGCGGCCAGTCGATGTCCTCGATGCGCCCTGTCCGATTGTTCAGGATGGTCGGGAGCTGCGCGACGACGTGGTCCTTTGGCGCCACGATGATTTCCGAGAGGACGCCGTCGGGCATGCCGGGTCGCGGGAAGTCACGCGCCATCGCCGAAAAGGGAACGAACACCTTGTCATTGTCCCGCCCGTTGTAGGCGCTGTCCTGATCCTTCTTGCGGATGCGGCCGATGACGGAGTACGGAATCCCATTCAACTGCACGGTCTCGCCGATGCTGTTGCGCGTGCCGAACAGCTGCTTTGTCGAATCCGACCCCAGTATCGCGACGCGCCGCGCCTCGGATTGGTCGGCGTCGCTGAACGGTCGTCCGCGGTCGACGTCGATCGTGCGGATCTCCTGGTATTGCGGCTCGATGCCGTCAACTGTGATTGCCCCCGCGTTGTAGGAGCTCTTGACGTTGATCGCGCCGCGTTGAATCTCGGCGCTGACGACTGCGATCATCGTTGACTGGGTCTGCAGCGCCCGGACATCGTCAACCGTGAGAAGAATCTGTCGGCCCGCTCGCGCGCCGCCAGCCTGCATTCCGGTCCGCACGCCCCACACGATCGCGATGTTCCTGCCAAGCTCCATCAACACCTTCTCGTTGCCGCGGCGAAAGCCCTCGCCCGTAGCGGAGAGAATGACGACGGAGATGACGCCCCAGAGAATGCCGAACATGGTGAGGAAGCTGCGCAGCTTGTTCGCGCGCAGGTTCAGCACCACCTGCCGGAATACCTCGAGCATCTCAGTTGGGAAGAACGACTTTGTCGCCCGGGTTCACGCCTCGCACGACCTGCATCTTCGTGCCGTTGCCGATGCCGACCTGGACGGGCACGCGCTTTCGTCCCGTGCGCGATGACGCATCGACGAGATCGACAAAGGAATTGCGGCGATCGTCGTAGAAGACACCCGCCTCTGGCATGAGTACCGAGTTGGGGAACTCCTCCAGGATGATCTCCGCGTTCGCGGTCATGTTCGCCTTCAGTTCCTTGCCAGGGTTGTCGATCGACACTTTCACCTCGAACGTCGTCACGTTGTCTTTGTCGACGCCGATCGGCGAGATTTGCGTGACGCGCCCCTGGAACACGCGGTCGCGAAACGTTTCCGTCGTGATGTTTGCCGGCTGGTCGATGCGGACGCGGCCGATGTCTGCCTCGTCCACTCTCCCGCGGACGAACACGCGCTCGATATCCCCGAGGGTGAACACGAGGGTGCCATTGGCGCCTAGATTGAGGATCGACGACACGGGGCTCCCGATTTCGACGTCACGCGTCAGCACCGTTGCCCGAATCGGGGCCTTGATCGTCGCGTTCGCGAGCTCTTCTTCCGCGCTTTCCAGCGCCGCGCGCGACTGCGCGACGTTCGCGATCGCTTCGGTCACCCTGGCGCGGCTGATCACCAGCTGACCCTGGGCGGCCGCTTGCCGGTTCAACGCCTGCTCGAACCCGTTTCTGGCTTCATCGAGGCTCGACTGCGAGACCAGCTTCTGATCGAAGAGCTGCTGCGCGCGCACCGAATTCCGCTTTGCAAACTCGACGTCCGGTGACTGCGCCTCGATCTCGTTCTTCTTCAACTGCGCGTCCGCGGCCTCGTGCGCCGCTTCGGCCCCCTGCAGATTGGCGCGGGCCTGACGGAGGCGTGCAGTAAGATTTTCGCGATCGAGTTCCGCGAGCACCTGGCCGGGCTGTACGAGCTGGTCGACGTCGACGTACAGCTTTTCGATGATGCCGTTCGCCTTCGACTTGATTTCGACCTTGGTGATCGGCTCGACCCGGCCGGTTGCGACGACCGACCGCCGCATCGTGCCGCGCTCGACGACCGCGATCTGTGCCGGATCGAGTGTGGTCGAGGCACCGGTCAGCGCCGAAATGCCCCAGACGGTGCCTGCCAGAATCAGGACGAGGGCGACGAGGAACGTGCGGTTGCGGGATTTCTTCGTAGGCACGTTGGTTTTTACGGACCGGACGGGAAAAGGGTTTCAATGACACACATGTGGATTCTGCGCACGTTGAACGACGGCGAGCCCGAAAAGACGTTCCGCATCATGCCGGGGGGCGTCCGGACGCTCGGGCGTGCGACCGGGGCCGATTTCAGCCTCGACGGCGCGCTCGTATCCCGTATCCACTGCCGTCTCGTCGCGCTTCCAGGCGGCGAACTGGAAGTCCGCGACCTCGAAAGCACCAACGGGACATTCGTCAACGGAAAGCGCGTGCAGACCGCGAGGCTGGCATCAGGCGATCGGATTCTGATCGGGAGGGTCGAGCTCGTCGCCGTGCGCGATGGCGATTAGCCACCGAGGTCACGAAGATGGGGTGAACCACGAAGATCACCAAGGTCACGAAGATTTAGAACACAAAGGATCTATTTTTCTTTGTGCTCTAACCTTGGTGTCCTTTGTGAGCTTTGTGGTTTAACTCGTCTTTGTGGCCTTCGTGGCGAGGTACTCCGCGACAAACGGATTCGTCTTCTTCTCTCGTCCAATCGTGGTGTCCGGACCATGGCCCGGATGCACGATACGGTCGTCCCCAAGTGGAAACAGGACTTCGGTAATCGACCGCATCAGCGTCGCGTAGTCGCCGCCAGGTAGATCGGTTCGTCCAATCGATCCGGCGAAGAGCGTGTCGCCGACGAATAGATCCGTTGCCGCGGATCCTTTCTTCCCAATCTGCAGGCAAACGCCGCCCGGGGAATGGCCCGGCGTGTGGTGCAGACGCACGTCGTAATCGCCGAAATGGAGCGGCGTCAGGTCGTAGAACACGTCGACTGGCGGCTGCTTCCGAGTCTTGAAGCCGAACATCGCCCCCTGCTGTTCGATCGCGTCGTACAGAAGAAGGTCGTCCTGATGCAGATACACGGGAACATCGAGCGCTTCCTTGGCGGTGCCTACGCCGGTGATGTGATCAATATGGGCGTGCGTCAGCAGGATGTACTGAACCTGCAAGTCGTGGTCGCGGACCGCTGCAAGCAGTCCGTCCACCTCGTCACCCGGATCGATGATCACCCCTTCACGGGTTCGCTCGCATCCGACGACAAACCCGTTCTTGTAGAACGGGGCCTCTGCGCGGACTTCGAGGATCATTCACTACAATCCTACACATGATTGTGTGTGTCCTCGACGACCTGCTCTTCTCGGTGAAGATTTCCAAGGCCGCAAAGGCGATCGGGGCCGACATCTACTTCGAGCGGACACCCGGGGCGGCAGTGGACCGGATCAAGGAGAAGCAACCTACGCTGGTGATCCTCGACCTGAACAGTTCAAGGCTGCACCCGATGAGCGTGATCGCGGAATTGAAGACCGACCCGCGGACGAAGGCGATCCGCACGCTTGGCTTCGTGTCCCATGTGCAGACCGACACGATTGCCGCCGCGCGCGAGGCTGGAATCGACGAAGTGCTCGCGCGCTCGGCGTTCGCGGATCGTTTGGGGGAAATTCTGAAAGGCTAACGCGAAAACCACCAGACCACCGCCGCGATCCCCAGCAGAATCACGACAGTCATGATCAGGATGCCGCCGATATTGCTCGAACGCGGCTCATCGTCCGGTTCGTCACCGAACATTCCTCGCGCGTCGAGAATGGCACCGGCGCTTCGAAGCCCGGCGGCAAACGCGGCGGAGCTCTGATACCGGCTGTCCGGATTCGGCGCGACGGCCTTCAACACCACTTCGTCCAGCTCGGGCGGGACGTGGGGATTGGTGGCGCTCGGCGCGGCTGTGCCGCGATGCAGCGGACGCTTCCCAGTGAGCATCTCGAACAGCACCGCGCCCACAGAATAGATGTCGGAGCGCTCGTCCGAGGGCAGGCCCCGCGCCTCTTCAGGCGAATCGTAATCGTGAAGCCGCGCGTCGGTCGAGGAAGCGAAGCCCTCGCGGCACGCGAGCGCAAACGCCGGGATCTTCGCGTGCCCCTTTGCCGTGATGACGACCGACTCGGGACTCAGGCCGCCGTGCACGTAGCCGCACGCATGCGCGTCCGCAACGGCGTCTGCCATCTGAACGGCGAGGTCCAACGCGCGCCGCACGTTGATCGGCCGCCCACCCATTTCGGATCGCAGCGACTGACCCTTGAGGAACTCGAACACGAGATAGATGCGTCCCTCGTGCTCGCCGACGTCGAACAGGGTGGTGACGTTTGGATGGGAGAGCGCCGCGAGACCGCGGGCGTTACCGATGAACTCCTCGCGCGCGTCGGGAGCGGTGAACCCCGGCGGAAGGAGCCGCACCGCGACCGTGCGGCCAAGCTTCGTGTCGCGCGCGCGAAACAATTCGCCCGGTCCGGCAGGCTCCAGCCGTTCGAGCAGGTTGTAGTGCGCGACGACCGCGAGAGGGCCGGGGATCGCGTCGCTCATGCAGTCTTCTGCTCGATGACGGTCTGCACCAGCTCCTTGGCGTCGCCGATCTGCTCGAGCACGATCGCGATGTCGAGCATGGGTCGCCCGGGCATCCGCGTGCTCTGGCAGTAGACGCCGTGCTGGCCGATCATCGCCAGTGCATCGGTGAGCAGATCGAGCGCGACGGCAAGCCGCCCCCGCCCCGATCCCATCATCGTTTCGTGCACTTCGAGAGCCTGCCGGTGCTTGTCCAACGCGCTCATCATCAACCTTTCTTCGGCGGCCGCGCCGGACGGATCTCGACGCGACTCGGAAGACTGCGCGACGGATGCGCCAGGAGATCGGTCACGACCTCGGCCACGTCCTCGGGCGCCAGCTTCCAGTCCTGGCCGCTCAGCTGCTGACCGCTGAACGCCGTGTTCACCGAGCCCGGCATCACGTACGCGACGCGAATGCCGTCGTGCCTGACCTCCTGCATCAGCGATTCGCTGAAGGCATCGAGGCCCGACTTCGAGGCGCAGTACGCAGCCCCGTCGGGAAATGCGTTCTTCCCGGCAAGGCTGCTGATGTTGATGATCCATCCGCCGCCGCGCGTGCGCAGGTGGGGCAGTGCCGCGTGACAACAATAAAAGACACCGGTGAGATTGGTGTCGATGACGTCGTGCCACTGCTCGACCGACATCTCCGACACCGGCGTGAAGACGCCGACCCCGGCGTTGTTGATGAGCACGTCGATCCCGCCGAAGCGCGACACCACCGCATTCAGCATGCGTTCGACGTCTTCGTACTTGCGCACATCGGCGATTTGCGCGATCACAGAACCACCGCGCGCAACGGACTCCAACTCGCGCGACGCGTCCGCAAGGTGCTTTTCACTGGTTCCCGTGATCATCACACTGGCGCCGCGCGCCAGGAGCGCACGAGCAATCGCGAGTCCAATTCCGCGCGATCCGCCGGTCACGACCGCGCTCTTGCCCGTAAGTGTCGACATGACGACTACGCCCGCCTCCGCGCCACACGCTTCGGCGCGCCAAGTAGAATACTCCACCGAATCATGACGACCGTCGCGATCATCGGCGCGGGTGACATCGGCGGCGCGTGCGCGCAGGCGCTCGCGGCCCGCGATCACGTCAGTCACATTCTTGTGATTGATTCGACCGCGAAGGCGGCCTCCGGTAAAGCACTCGACATCAGGCAGTCAGGCGCTATCGGGGGCTTCCACACGCAGCTGAACGGCACCGACGACTGGTCGCACGCGACGGGCTGCGCAGTGTGCGTGATTGCAGACCGGTTCGCGCCCGGATCGCCAGAGTGGCGGGGGGAAGAGGGGCTCGCAATGATCAGGCAGCTCGCACCGGCCTGCGAAATTGCGCCGCTGGTCTTCGCGGGAGTGATGCAGGGCGATCTCATTGTGGCCTCTGTGCGCGAGGCACGTGTCGAGCGCCGCCGGGTGATCGGATCGGCACCTGAGGCGCTGAGCGCTGCGATCGCGGCGATCGTCGCGATGGAAGCCGGGTGCTCACCCGATGAAGTGTCGCTGGCGGTGCTTGGCGCGCCACCGGGGTCGTTCGTCGTTCCGTGGAGCGACGCATCGATCGGTGGTTACGCCCTCGACCGGGCCCTGTCTCAGGTGCAGCTTACCCGCATCGAGGGGCGCGTCGCGCGCTTGTGGCCGCCCGGCCCGCATACGCTCGGCGCCGCGGCGGCGCGAACCGTTGAAGCAATCCTCGATTCGTCGCGCCGGTCGTACAACGTGCTCACCGTGCTGAGCGGCGAGTTCGGCGTGCGCGACCGCGTGGGCACTCTGCCCGCCCTCCTGGCGTCCCACGGCATCGTCCAGACACGTGTACCGTCCCTGAACACGCGCGAGCGAGTCCAACTCGACACCGCACTCAGCGTCTGATAGCTGGAGCCGTTCGGGATTCGTGGTTCGGGGTTCGGGATTCGGGACTCGGGACTCGGAATTCGCAACTCGCAACTCGCAACTTGCATCACCGCCGTATAGGATCGCTTTGTGAGGAAGCTCGCGTGCCTTGGCGTTGGGTTGGTCCTGCTGACGGTCTCAAGCCGCGCTGCATTACCGGCGATCGATGCAGACCGCCTCCTTGATCACATCAAGGTTCTCGCATCCGATGAGATGAAAGGGCGGGCGGACGGCGGTCCTGAGCTGAATCGGGCGGCCGATTACATCGCAGAGCAGTTCAAGAGTATCGGGTTGATTCCGGGCGGCGACGTGTCCTCCGACCTGTCCCCCGAAGCGCGGAACTCGAAGACGGAGGCGCTGGCCGTCAAAGCGGGAGACCGCGGCTGGTTCCAGCCCTTCGAGCTGGTGGCCGGACTCGCCGTTGGACGCGGCAACTCGCTCGTCGTGTCGGACCGTGGGCGATCGGTCAACCTCGTCCTTGGATCCACGTACTACCCGCTGTCGACGGTTCCGAATGAGTCCCCCGAGACCCCCTCGCAGCAGCTGGAGAGTCTGCCGCTGGTGTTTGCCGGATTCGGCCTCTCGGCGGCGCAGGCCAGCTATGACGACTACGCTGGCCTTGACGTGTCGGGCAAAGCCGTTCTCATCTTCAGTCACGAACCGCAAGAGGCCGATCGAAACAGCCCATTGAATGGAAACCGGCCGATGCCGGAATCGACGCTCTACAGAAAAGCAGAAACCGCCCACAATCGGGGAGCGCGCGTCCTGCTTGTCGTTTCGGATCCGTCGCACACGACCGACGAAGGTCTGTACCACTCCTTCGAGGTGATGCCGGATGCCGATGAAGCGGGGATGCCCGTACTGCGGGTACGGCGCAACGAGGTGCAGCCGTTACTCGATGCATGGGGGCTCGACGCGCTGGCGGTCCAGATCAACCGCGACCTTCGGCCGAGATCGAAGCCGCTGAACATGGCGCGCGTGGACTACACCGAGTATCTCGCGCACGATCGGCGTACGGTGCGCAATGTCGTGGGGATCATTCCAGGATCGGACCCAGCAAAGGCGGCTGAAGCGATCGTCATTGGCGCCCACTATGACCACGTCGGTCTCGGCGGCCGATTGTCTGTGACGCCCGACCGGACAGGAGAGATTCACAACGGCGCGGACGATAACGCGTCAGGAACGGCATCCATCATCGAGATCGCACGCGCGGCGATGGCGGAGCGCGAGCGGTTTCCGCGGACGCTGATCTTCGTTGCGTTTGCGGGCGAGGAGCGCGGGCTGCTTGGCTCCGCGCACTACGTCAAGGCGCCGCCTGTGTTACTCGCGAATACCGTCGCGATGCTGAACCTGGATATGGTCGGTCGAGCACGCGGGGCCGTCGACGTCAGCGGGCTCAACACCGGCAACCTGAAGACCGACCTCATGGCGGCCGCACGGGCGACCGGGGGGCTCGAAATCAAGCAGGAGGGACCGGGCGCGGGGCGAAGCGACGACTCGAACTTCCTCGACGCGCGAGTGCCGGCGGTCAATTTCTTTACCGGATTCCACGCCGACTATCACCGGCCAACCGACGACTGGGACAAGATCGACAAGGAGGGAACGGCGCGAGTCGCGGCGCTCGCGCTCGAATTCGCCGCGCGCATTGCGCAGGCCTCCCAACCCCCGCGCTGAATTTCTTCGGTTTGAGACGAGCCACGGAGACACGAAGGCCCGGAGCATATGTGTCTCCGTGTCTCCGTGGCCCGTGGGCGTTTAGGAATACGCTGGCGTAGGGCGATGCAGATTGAGGCCTGTCGTGAAATCCTGCAGCCGCGCGCGAAGCATCAGCCGTCCGCGATGGAGCCGCGACTTGAGCGTCTGATCTTTGACGTGAAGCCGGGTACTTGCTTCCTCGGTGGTCAACCCTTCGATATCGCGCAGTACGACCGGCACGCGATATATCTCCGGCAGCTCCTGAATCGCCGTCACCACGGCCTGCCGCAGCTGTGCGCGCAGCAGCGCCTCATCAGGCATGTTCGACCAGTCGGCTGGCTCCCGCAGCGCCCGCTGACGGTCGTCGTCTCGGTCGCGCCCCTGATCGCGTTGTTCAGCCGCCCGCGCCAACCGGGAATTCCGGAGCCGTGACATGGCGGTGTTGAACGTGATGCGGTAAATCCACGATGAAAGGGCTGAATCGCCGCGAAACGCGCCGATCTTCCGGTAAACCTTCACCAGAACGTCCTGGGTGACTTCTTCGGCGTCTTCCCGGTTCTTCATCTGGCGGAGGGCAAGTTGGTAAATCCGTGATCCATAACGCTCTGCGAGCTCGTGCACAGCCGTCTCATCCCGCGCCTGCAGCCTCGCGATCAGCTGGCGGTCTTCGATCCTGTTCATTGGTGTCCTCTTTAGCTGGGAGAACACCGACCGATTCGGTCTTATTCCCGGGTCTGGCCCTGGGAATCCGCGAACCTCTGAACCCCGAGCCTCCTGAACCTGCTTGTACCCACGGCACCTCGACCGTAGCGAACGTGAGAAGCTTGAGAACCTGAGTGGTTCTCGCAGCCGTTCTTGTCGTCGCGGCGTTGATCCTCGTCAACGCCGTCTACGTCGCCGCCGAATTCGCCGCCGTTAGCGCCCGCCGCAGCCGGATCAAGCAGCTCGCCGAGGAGGGTAATCCGCTCGCCTCCTGGCTGGTGCCGATCCTCGAAAAGCCCGAATCCCTCGATCGGTATATCGCCGCCTGCCAGATAGGCATCACCGTATCCGGGCTGGTCCTGGGTGCCTACGCACAAGCAACCATTGCCGGCGCCCTTACACCCTGGGTGGCGGCGGGGGGCCTGCAGGAAAGCACCGCCCAGTCCGTGTCGATCGGCATAGTCCTGCTGCTCTTGACCGTGGCGCAGGTCATTTTCGCGGAGCTCGTACCAAGGTCGCTGGCGCTTCAATACCCCACTCAGGCGGCGCTATATGCGGTCGTGCCGATGGCGCCGTCGCTGTGGGTCTACCGGCCGCTTATCACGTGGCTGAACGGCACGAGCCTTGTCCTTCGACGTCTGATCGGCGCGCCGCCGAAGACGCATCGTCACATTCATTCACCGGAAGAGATCGAGCTGTTGATCGCGGAGAGCCGCGACGGCGGTCTCCTGGAACCGGATGAGCATCGCCGCCTGCGCCGCGCGCTGCGCCTGAACATGCGGCAGGCTAAACAACTGATGGTCCCGCGGCCAGAAATCTCGGCGATTGACATCGCGACTCCGCTGGACGAGGTGATCCGCCTCGTCGCGCAAAGTCCGTACTCCCGCCTGCCCGTCTATCGCGAATCGATCGACAACATCGTCGGTATGTTGCACACCAAGGATCTCGTGCGGTGGCTGGTGAGCGGGGTGACCAGCGACACGCTCGAGAGCGTGATCCGCCCGATTACAAGCGTCCATGAGAGCGTGACCGTCGACCGCGTCCTGCGCCACCTGCGCGAGCGCCGGACACATCAGGCGCTGGTCGTCGACGAGTTCGGCGGGACATCAGGACTGATCACGCTGGAGGACGTGCTCTCGGAGCTGCTGGGGGACGTCGGCGATGAGTTCAAGGCAGGCGAGCCGGTTGCCGAGACCCTGCCCGACGGGCGGGTCAGGTTGCCGGGTCAGATGCCGGTCGAGGATGCAGCGACGTTTCTGGGCACGGAGTGGGAAACGGAGGCGGCGACCGTCAACGGCTTCATTACTCAGGCGCTCGGTCACTTGCCAACACCTGGTGAGCGCGTCGTCATCGGCGAGTTCGAGTTCGAGGTCGAGGAAGTGCGGCGGCGCGCGCTCGTGTCGGTGCTGGCGCGACGGATCAGGGCAGCCGGGCCTGACGAGGAGGACGCGTGACCGACGCTTTCGTCACGCTCGGCCTCATCCTGCTGTTCCTGCTCGCGAACGGACTGTTCGTTGCCGCGGAGTTTTCGATCGTCGGTGCGCCGCGTGCAACTCTCGAGCATCAGGCCTCTCTGGGCAACGCGCTGGCCCGTCGCGTCGTGGCGATTCTCGACAACGCGCGCCGTCGGAATCGATATCTGGCGACGACGCAGATCGGCGTATCGCTCGCGAGCCTTGGCCTCGGGATGTATGGAGAGCACGTGATCGCTTCCTGGATCGCGGCCTGGCTCGAGCCTCTCGATCTCACGCGGTGGATCACCGCCCACAGCGTCGGGAGCGTCGTAGCCGTCACCGTCCTGACCTACGCGCACATCCTGCTCGGCGAGCAGGTGCCGAAAACGCTCGCGCTGCAAAGCGCAGCGCGCACCGCGATGTGGGTGTCGCCCTTCATCGAGGCGATCGAGAAGGCGGCACTGCCTCTTGTCGTGGCGCTCGACGCGATTCGCGGGGTTGTCATGCGCGCCGTCGGCGTCAAGGGCGACGTCGCCGAGGAGGGGCGGTACCACAGCACCGAGGAGCTTCAGTTCATCATCGAGGAAAGCCAGGAAGAAGGCCTCCTTCGCGGTGAGTCCGGGCGGATTCTGCGCGAGCTGTTCGAGTTCGGCGACCTGACGGCGGCGCAGGCCATGGTGCCCCGCGTCCACCTGGTCGCGATTCCCGTCGGCACCGCAACCGACGATCTGCGACGGATCGTCCGCACCAAACCGCACACGCGATATCCCGTCCATACGGGCGACCCGGACAACATGATCGGCAGCGTTCACATCAAGGAGCTGCTGCGCCACCTCGTGTCCGACCAGCCCGTGGCCGCAGAGGATGCGCGGGAGGTTCCTTACATTCCGATGACGATGCCACTGGACGAGGTCCTGGCGGCCATGCGACGCGGCCGATCGCAGATGGCTGTGGTGATGGACGAGCATGGCGGCACCGCCGGGATCATCACGATTGAAGATCTGTTCGAAGAAGTAGTTGGCGAGATTGACGAAGGACGCGCCCGCACCCCGATCTCGCGCGATGCGTCTGGCCGGCTGCTGGTGAGGGGGACGGTCAGGCTCAAGGATGCCGGCGATGCGCTCGGCCGGACGCTCGAACACCCTGAGGTTCAGACAATCAGCGGCCTCGTGCTGGCACTTCTTGGGCGGCCGGCCGCGCTCGGCGACGTCGTCACCTGGACCGATGTGCGCATCGAAGTGATCGCGATCGCGGGACGCGGCGTTCAGGACGCGGCGCTTACGCTTATCGCGGCGGGCCGTGACCCTTCGGCTAGCTCAGGGTCACCCCGAGCAGCGTCGAGGGGTGAAGGCTCGCCCTACACCGACGCGTAGGGCGCCCCTGTACGGGGCGCCGTGATCACAGCCTGCCGATCGAACACGGCCGACAGGTGATGGATAAACCTTTCCTCGACGCCCGCCAGAGGGACGTCAGGGCCGGCGATCTGCGCGAGCGACGTCACGCCCCGATCCGAGATTCCGCACGGCACGATTAGCTGAAAGTGACTGAGGTCGGTGTTGACGTTGAACGCGAAGCCGTGGCTCGTGATCCAGCGTGAGATTCGGACGCCGATTGCGCCAATCTTGTCTGTGCCCACCCACGCACCGGTGAGCCCGGGAATTCTCTCGGCCGCGACGCCGTAATCCGCGCAGACGCGGATCATCACTTCTTCGATGTCTCTCACGTAGCGATGCACGTCGCAACGATCCGGCCGCAGATCCATGATCGGATAGCCGACGATTTGGCCTGGACCGTGATACGTCACGTCACCGCCGCGCCCGGTATCGTGCACTTCGATTCCGAGGTCGGCGAGACGCGCATCGCTCGCGACGATGTGCGAACGGCTCGCCCTCCGAACGCCAAGCGTAATCACCGGTGGATGCTGAAGTAGCAGCAGAAGATCCGGAATACGCCCGGCGCGACGCTCCTCGACGAGCTCCTTCTGCAATTCCAGGCCGTCACCGTACGACACGACGCCGAGGCGACGCACTTCGAGCGGCCGCACGTCAGAGCTCGCTTGCGTCGAAGGTCTCCAGCCGCTCCTTGACGTCGGCCATGAACTGATCCGCGACGGCGCCGTCGACGAGCCGGTGATCGTAGCCGAGCGTCAGGTATGCCATCGTCCGGATGCCTATTGCGTCGTCAATGACAACG
>Ga0208185_1000122_pt1 | contig 48976 bp, 64 predicted proteins | sample EasRivMeERMLT700_FD_187532 | JGI IMG/M metagenome (GOLD analysis project Ga0208185, IMG submission 187532) | Soil microbial communities from meander-bound floodplain in the East River, Colorado, USA - East River MetaG ERMLT700 (SPAdes) (version 2) | ecosystem: Environmental > Terrestrial > Soil... | reverse complement strand
TTCCTCTCCCACACCCTTCCTCCCCGCCCGCACTTGCGCCAACACGACTTGCGCCCAACCCTTTCAACCCTCATACGAGTTCCATAAATATTGCTCCGTTCGCTGTGGCACCCAACAATGGCGCCGCGACGCCAAAGCGAAGGACCGCGCCCGCCGCCTTGGCATTTCGATCGAAGAAGCAACAGAACCCGTCCCTGCACCACTTCCCAAGATCGAGGTCAATGATCTCACCGATCTCGAAGCGGTCGAACGTGCCAAAGCCCTCTACGTTGAAAACCTCCGCAAAGCAGGAAGACTTCCATGACAAAACGAAAAAAGCCACGGAGGCCCAGAGGGCCTTCAGCCCTCTACCTCTTCAAGCGACCCCCCTTGAGCTTCCGCATTCAATGCGAAATCTGCGCGGTTCAGAGGCTGAAGTGACTCTCGCCAAAACAGGAGGCTTCTTCTGTCCTTCATGTGGAGCCTACACGAAGCATGGAAAATGGACCTCCTATGCGCTCTAAGGAGGGGAGCACAGGGAGCACAGGGAGCAATTGTGGCAAAACTAAGGCAAGCCGATCACGCAATTGTGATTAGTCAATAGCCCCTTTCAAGTGCATAATGCCCCCTTGGGGCTGCGTCGCCCCACCACAAGGAGTTCCCCCACATGTACTTCCCATTCATCGACGACGACCTCACTTTTTGCTCTTCGCCTCTCTTAGAGAACCCCATCCTAGCTCTTCGAGTGGCGCAAGAACGCCGCTTTTCTCTCCGCGAAGAGCACGATCTCCCCCTCTTCCTCGACCGCTTCCAAGACCGCTTAGTGAACGGAGAACACCAATGACCTCTCCCCTTTCCCAGGATACCGGAACCCTCTCCATAACCGACATCACAGGCCGCTCGATGGCCTGCAACCTCGCAACCGAAGCGTCAGACCTTACGCTTCCTCACATTGTTGTCCACCTTCATTCGCAAAGGTGCCTCTGTTGCGGAGTAACCCATCGCTGGTCCTCCGTGTATGAGTGCCATACGAAGGGGAAGATGAAGTCCCTCCTCCCCGCCCGCCGCGCTTCAGAGTTTCCGATCGACTACACCATTTTGCCCGTTACTCTTCCTTGTGATCCCGTCCTCGTTTGCCACTTGTGCGTAGGGCAGAGTGGAACAACCGACGCCGCCGCCCATCAACGCTGGAAGGACACCCTCGCCCGCAAAGCCGCCCAGTCCTCTTTAGACGACCCAACCGCCCCCCGTCACACTTCGCGACCTTCTTCAGTTCCCACCCTCGATCAACTTTAAGAGGAGAAAGCCTCAATGACTCACTTCCTCATTCGCTCTACAGCCGCCAACATCCAGGGACATCAGCTCGACTTTATTCTGCTTGATGGCTCCTCTTCGATGCAGACCAAATGGCTCGAAACCCTTCGTGCCATCGACACCTTCGTCGCTCTCCTGAAGGATGCGAATACAAATGCCCATGTCATCCTCCGCACCTTTTGTGACCAGGGCCTCGAGGTCGAGCAGCGCGACACCCCCCTCCAGGACTGGACCCCTTGCGCCGACCCAGCCTTAGGAGCCTACTGGGGCATGACACCCCTTTATGACGCCATTCACATGATGGCTCTTTCTTTGCGAAGCCTCGATCCCGTTCGCTGCTCAATCATCATCGGAACCGACGGCGACGAGAACGCTTCTCAGTTCACAACCTTGGAGCAGGCCAAAGCCTTTTTGGACTGGATGCGCTTCAAGGGCTGGCAGGTAACCTTCATCGGAACAGACTTCAACAACTCAAAGCAAGCAGCGCTTTTGGGCGCCGACCCCGCTTCAGCGATTGGAGTCCAGAAAGCCCTCCTCTCTCAAGCAGCAGCAGCCCTTGCGAAGAAGCGCATCGAATACGGCTTATACGGAAAACCGATGCACTTCACCCCCGGCGAACAAAGCCAGTTCGGCGGTTATTTGTCGAAGAAGGAAGACTAACATGGTTTCCTCGAACTCCCGGCCTGACGACTGGCCCGACTTTACGGACGGCTTCGTCGTCATGCCGAGAGTTCGAGGCCCATCCCCCCCTCACCAAACCGCCACAGAGATTCGGATGGCCCAAGACGCCGCCGAGGCCAAATGGCGAAAGACCTTTGAAGACGCCTTCTACAGAGAAAAGGAGAAACTAAAAATGCCTCTTCCCCCTGAAGACCAGGGCAAACCGGGAGATCCCCCGAACCTTGGCCTTCTCATCAAACTCCTAAAGATGACGACCTCTTCCAACGACGCTGAGGCCCTCTCCGCCATCCGAAAGGCGAACGAACAACTCGTCAAGTTCGGAAACGACTGGGAGCCCCTCCTTCGCGGAAAAGTAACCGTAATCGGTGATCCCTTCCTGAATGCCGCACTCAACCCCAACTCAGGAAAGCGGACACCCCCACCTCCGTCTGCTTCATCTTCAGCGCCTCCCCCTTCGCCTCCACCTTCTGCTTTTCGGCGCCACACTCCAGCTCCAGCTCCGCCCCCACCCAAGCCGAAGATGGTACCGAACAAATTCGGCGGCTACTGCCACCATTGCAACAATTATGTGCCTGATGGGTGTGGCACAGTCACTCTCACCTCGCAGAAGTGGATCTTGGCCTGTCAATCTTGTCACATCTCACCCTCCGTACAACGCTCCACCAAGCGAGCCGCGACACCTCTCGACAACCTCTAAAAAGGAAGACTCAAATGGAACTCGACGAAATCCTCGGCCTCTTCGGCTTCATCTTCCTCGGAATGCTCATCGCTCACGCCGGGGGAGGCTTTTGATGAAGAAGCAAAAAAAGCTGAAGCGAAAGCGCAAAATGACCCCAATTTGCCCTTCCTGCGGCTCGATCAAAGTCACTCTCGGAACAAAAACCGGCCTTTGCTCCCGCTGTCACTTCATGGGGGCAAAGTCTCACTTCAATCACTTCGCTCCCTCAAGGACTTTTCCCGACGGTTTTCCCGACGACCGCCCTCGCGACGGTTTCGGCCTACATCACCATCACATTCTGCCCACCCCCACAGACACAGACTGAAAAGGAGTTTCCCTCATGTCCTCTCAACGTCAAGAAGAACTCCGCCTCTCCGGCTTTTCGGAGAAATTCGCTCTCCAACTCGACCAAGCCGAACACCATTTTTGCGAAGTCCAGAAGCTCGTCGTTTCCTTCCTCTCAAAGGAATCCTTCGACATCCCTCTCGGCCTTCGCTTGGATCTCCTCTCTACTCTCTTCTCGATAATCCAACTCCTCGAACGCAACGCCACCCTTTTGCGCCTCCAGGGAACCGTCGCCAAAGTCGCCCTTAACTCTGGGCAAAAAGTCCCCCCTGTGTTCAATGCGGCCTTCGCCGAGATTTTCAAAACCCTCACTCTCGACCTCAAAACGGCCACCGCACGCTACGAGCTTTTGCTCTCCGCCTTTTGAAAGCGAAAGGACTAACATGAAAAACATCACCGATCCCCCGATTTCGGACCACGCCCTGATCCGCTGGTTAGAGAGAGCCTACAACCTCGACATCGAGGCCGAACGGACCCGCCTCGCAAAAGGGCTTCGCCCCTTTATCATCTCTCCAAACATGACCCTGAAGCGCAACGGACACAAATACATTTTACGAAAAGGAATGGTGACAACCATCCTCTTCGACGACGCAACCCCTTCCCTTCAAGGAGGCAAAGGATGAGCCCTTCCTCACGCTGGTTCGCCATTCGAAAAAAAGGGACAAACGAATACCTCCCTTCCGTCTCCTCGTATGGCTTCACAAGGACTGAACCCACCTTGGATCAACCACCCCGCCTCTTTAGGAAGCGTGAGAATGCAACTCAAGCCCTCTTATGGTGGCTCAAAGGCGAAGCTTTCGAACACCGCGAAGGAGGAGACACAGACATCGGAACCTCAACCTTGACAATCAGGGTTTTGCCCCGAAGCGACCGACACCGGAATGACTTCGAAATCGTTGTCATCTCGCTCTCTGCCATTACTCTCGAAGCCGAGGCGCTTTCGCGCCTTTAAGGAGAAGTAGAAGGAGAAGTAAAATGTCCAAGCCTTTGAAGCCTCAACACCTCACCCTCTCTCAAGTCAAAAGGGCGAATCAAAAAGCCCTCCGCGCTTCGCGCCTCACGGCTCAAGCTCTCGACAGCCGCGACCGCATCTGCATCTACACTCATAACGAAAGAGGCTGTGCCATCGGCGTCGCCCTCTCTCCTTCAACCCTGAAGGAAATCGTCCGCCGCAACTTTAATCATGCCTGCGCCTACTTCACACTCATCAAGAGTGAAATCCTCACCTCTCCCCCGCAAGATGTCTGCGAAATCGGCCTCATTCAAGCCCATCACGACTCTTGGGCCGGAGCTTTGCCCGCCGAACGTGATGGATGCCGTCGCGACTTTCTCAAACAGATCTACAAAAAGATCCCCAAGGACCTTTTGGAAGAAAAGTCCCCCCTCTAATGTTCACCAAACCTTCTGAAGCGTGGTGGGCCGGCTTCCTCGACGGCATCCAGGGCCGAGAGAGGGAAGTTTCCTCTCTCAACGAAATCTACGAACAAGCCTTCATCATCGGTGCCTTCGAGCGCCTCTCTATGCAGCGGGAGAACGAAGAGAAACTGAAAGGGGCTATTGCGCAAGATCAAATGGACCCTTTCCCCTCAGAGGTCCCAAAATGGCTCACAAAAAACCGTTGAGAGTTCAATGGCCAACCCTCCTCAGCCTGAAGGCTAATTGCTATCTCGATGGAGGTTGCTGGATCTGGCGCGGCTACACCGCCAGTGGTTATGCTGTCTATCACGCCGAAGCTACGTGCTACAGGCTTGGTCGTTATGCTTGGGAATTAAAACATGGCAGGCCGATGTCTTCCAAAGCTCATATGTGCCATACGCGAGATTGTCTATCTCGAGCCTGCATCAATCCCGACCACATCTACGAAGGAACACCTGTCTCCAACCCTGTCTCCAACGTGCGAGACGCCCCTCGGCGTCGGTGGCGTTTTCAGGATGTCAAAGAAGATTTCAAAGACTAAAGAAGACGAAAAAAGTTACAGGACGTCGAAAAAAACAACTTGCCTTATGGCCCCCTTTGCTATACCCTATCGACGCAAAGTGATGGCCCTTCACCCCCTACAGGTTTCCCTCATGAATCTCCTTCTCGATTACGACCTAGAAGAGCAGAAGGCCCTCTCTCTTCTCCCTAATCGGATCATCGAAGCCTCGCAGAGCGTTGTCTTTGACCGTCTTGGCTACCCCACTCGGGTTGAGTCCATCAAAGAGCTTTGGAAGTATGCCGACGCCATGCAGGAACAGCGTTCGCGGACAACCTTTGACCTTTTGGGCGGAGGCCTAACCGAAGAAGAATTCCGTCTCTTCACAATCATTGTCGAAAAGGTCGAGTTCCTAACAGAGCGTCACTGTGACCGCCTCGTCACTCCCGCTTCCTCTTTGCTCAGAGCCTTTTTGCCCTTCCGTGCCATCCGCTCCTTTGAGTCGAAGGTTAACGTCATCCTCGAACTCGGCCCCGGCTCGGGCTACCTCGGCGCCCTTTTGCACGAAACAGGCTACTCCTACCACGCGGTCGAAGTCTGTCAAGGCTTCGCCCTTTGGCAGAGACTTTTGATCTCCGACAAACACGCTCACACCCCCTGGTGGAAGTGGATGACCGAACCCTTTGAAGGGATTGAGCTCTTCACTTCCAACCATGCCCTGAACGAACTCCACCCCTGGTCCCTCTGCTTCGCCTTACATCGCGCTTCGCGCGCCAAGGCTCCCTGGATCATCGAATGCCTCGGAGGTCAAATCACTTCCTCGAACAAACAGACTCTCGACCTGTTTTCCAAATTCAACTACTCCGGCTTTCGCTCTCCCACCATCTTCATGATGCCCCAGGGCCAATTGGCCCCTCCACTTCTCCCTCTCAAGCTAACCCGAAGCTGGGACGATCTCCTCCCAGTATGGGGTGGAAGCCTGCCTCAGACTGAAGATGAGTTCTTCTTCACCTCCACCCTCGGCCCCGACTTCAACTCAGGAAAGCAATAATGATCTGGTCTCCTCAAGTGAAACCCGAAAAGCGCCGAGGGACAAAGGGCATTCCCCGCCCCTCCTCAACCTACCGCGCCGCGCGCCGCAATGCCCTCCGCAAACTGAAGAAAGCCCTCCATGCCTCGTAGAACCCATAGAGAGCCGTACGTACAAATAAAAGTCAACCTTCCGGCCACTCTGAACGCCCTCTTGGAAGAGCAGCTCTGGGACCCGGTCCTAAAAAAGCCCCGCTACGCCGAACGCAGTTGGATCATCACAAAACTCGTCCAGCGCTGGCTCGAAGAGCGCGGCATCCAAACCTGACCTAGGAACTGCAAAATGCCAAACGTCAAGGATGAATTCCTCCACTTAAACTCTTTCGAAACAATAGCCCTCCATTCCCGTCGGGCCGAACTGATCGGAACTCCTCCCCGAACCCACCTCCCGGACGAGGTCCTCCGGGAGTTGATGTGCATCTCTCGCCTCCTTCGGGATCGAGCCTCGATCTCCCGCCGAACCGACTCTTCACCTCGAAGAAGTGCCCCTTCCCTCGACATGCTTTGAAAGGAGACCCTTCCATGCTCTACAATCCCCACACTCGTCCCTGTTCCCTTGCGTCGATCCAAGCCTATATCGACACAAAGGACCCCAAGGAACGCTACTCTTGGGTCAACCCCCAAGACTGCGCCTGCGGCCAATATCTGAGCGACGTCTGCGACCTCGCCATCGGCCGCTACCACTGGGGACGTTTTAGCGACGACCCAAACATCGCCGTCCTGAATCAGCTCGCCATGCCTCCAGACGGCTCCTCTTGGGGCACCTGGGGCGACCTCCGCGCCCGAGTCATCCTCCGCAAGGACCTCTTCGTATGACCATCTCCCGCCGCGGCTTTTCCTCCCTCCTCGGAGCCGGCTCCCTCGCAGGTATGGCGAAGAGCGCCGGCTCCCGTCTCGGAGGGGAAGCCCTCTCTGAGACCAATATCCCCCTCGAAGCGCGCCCAGGCAAAGATTGGCATAAGGAACCCCTTATTCCCACAATGGAACACGACGCGGCCGTCCGCCTTGCTCTTCTCGATCCCGACATGAAAAAGGCCCTCTACACCTACCTCTACAACGAACAGAAGACTTCCCTCCCAACCCAAATCGACCCCGACATCGAGGTCCTTCGTTCCTTCTCTCGAATGGCCAAGCTCACCTTCCAAAGACAACGTAACGTCGAACACGCTCTCCACCACCTTATCACACCTCATAGAGAAACCCCCCACGGCCTCATGGGGATGTTTCAGAGTTTCATCTCTGACCTCGTCTGGAATAGGGAGCTGAAAAAATGACCCTCCCCCGAGTTATCTTCCTCTCCGGCGACAAGGGTTCAGGTAAAACCTCCCTCGCCAAAGCCTTTCATCAAAAGGTCGAGTTCTCCTTCCGCTGTAGCTTCGCCGAACCCCTTCGCAACGCCTACCTGGCCACCTTTCACATGGATGACCTTCTTTCTTCTATCTGTCCCTTCGACCTCACCCTCGAAAAAGAAAAGCTCGAACCGACCCTCATACCTCGCCACGACGGAGTCCTTCTCACCCGCCGCGATTGGCTGATCGCCTTTGGCCTCTTCCTTCGAAAGCTGCACGGCCCCGACGCCATGGGTGAACTCGCCCTTCGCGAAGTCCTCTCCAGCGAACACTGGTATCAACACTTCATCTTCGATGACACTCGCTTCCTGGGCGACATTCGTCCCTTCACGCGGGAGTTTCCTAAAGAACAACTCGTCCACGTCCACTTGACTCGCCCTGGAACCTCCTCCGAAGACGACATCGGGGATGACCTTTGGGCGGCTTTCCCTCTCCTTCAGCGAATCGCCCTCAAAGTAAACGGGCCGCCCGTGAAGCTGGTCGATGACCTCCTCCAATCCCTTCAGGACCCCTCCTCATGAGCGCCGACGATTTGTTTGAAGAGACGGCGAGGGAAATCTTCACCCAGGCCGGAATATCCATCAAACGAAACCCGGAGCGCTTTGTCGAAGCGCAACTCATCTTACGAGAACGCGCGATTGAGCTAAATAACGCCTTCGAAAAAGAAAAGTGCTCCCTTGAAGAAAAGAGCTCCCTCTGGCACAAACAGATCTCGGACCTCATCTCCCACCTCCAGTGCCTCTTAATCGAAGGAGAAGTTTCCCCATGAACTCCTCAAGTGAAACCACCGACTGGGAACCGACAGCCAAGCTTCGCTGGAACGGCGACGTCCTCGAACAACTCTACCAGGGCTTCTACTGGTACATGCACATCACCGAGCCTCACGCCGTTCCTTTCGCGCGAGGCATTCCCATCAAAGCCCTCACCCAATCAACCGAATGGAGGGTTGTTCCCCAAAAGGAAGTCGAATGAGCCGCTTCGATCTTTTCGTCCTCCTAACTCCCATTGCGATCCTTTTGCTCTGGGCTTATCTCACCTAGAAGGAAAAAAGGAAAAAAGGAAAACCCTCATGCGAATCGACAGATCACCTATCCTTCCAGCCTACATCGACTCCACGATGCGTTCAGCATTCTCTTCCTGTGAACAGAAGTTCTTCGCCGAGTTCTGCCTAGGGCTTCGCCCTGGAGCTTTGTCAATCGACCTTCACGCGGGAGGCTGCTTTGCCTCAGCCCTTGAGTCCTTCTACCGTGCCTTCTGGGAGAAGGGCCTCGACTACGACCACGCCATCGCTCAAGCCTATGGGACTTTCCTCCATGAGTGGGGCGACTTTCAGATAATAAAGAAAACGGCCAAGACGCAGGACAACATCTGGGCGGGCATTATTTCCTATCTCCACAAATATCCCCCAAAGGAGGATCCCCTCCAACCCTTCATTTTCGAAGAAGGGAATACCCCTTCCGTCGAGTTCAGCTTTGCCATCCCTCTTCCAGAGAATGAGGGCTTTCCCCTCCACCCCACTTCTGGTGAACCCTTCCTCTACGTCGGCCGCGCCGACATGTTGGGCCGCCACGGGAGTCAAATCACCGTCAAGGACGACAAAACGGCGGGCAAACTAGAGTCGGATTGGGCCGACAAGTGGAACCTCCGAGGCCAGTTCCTCGGCTACTGTTGGGCCTTGACCCGAAGCGGACTGAAGTGCAACAAGGTCCTCGTCCGAGGAACCATCTTCACTCAGACTGAAATTCGCCACGTCGAGGCGGAGAAGCTCTATCCCGATTTCCTCATCAAACGCTGGGAGGACCAGCTCCGCCTAAACCTTCAGCGGTTGGTTGAGTGCTGGAAGAAAGGCGAAGCCCTCTCCGATCCCGGAAAGGGCTTTGGCTTTGACTTCGCCGAAGCCTGCACGCAATACGGGGGTTGCGCCTTCAGGGACCGCTGCACCTCCAGCGACCCGAACATGTTTAACTCGGACTACGAAGTGTCCCGTTGGGACCCCACGAAGAAAAATCCTCTGACCGTCGATCCGGTTGTTCCACCACACGGCTTGTCCCTCGCGGGGGCACTTCGCACTTCCGCATCCCTCCTCTCTCTAGTCAAAGTCGGAGAACCCTCTCTGGAGAAAACGCCATGATCCGCCCCCTTGGAAGCACTACCTCCTCCCTAAAGTACCGCAACGCCTGGAGCCCCCGGAGGACTCTCCTCCTCCAAGCTCTTGTCGACCAAGGTCTCTCCGGTTCCCAGATCGCGAAGATCCTCGGTCTCACCCGCAGCACGATCTCCGGAAAGGCAAAGCGGCTCGGCCTTCGACTCAAAGGAGGCATTGTTCCTCTCTCTATGAAGAAGAGGAAACAACCATGACCACCTCGGTTTTTATCTCTCTTATCTTCCTCTCCATCGCCTGCGCTTGCAACTCTTTCGCAATCTACCAAATTGGGAGAAAAAAATGGCCCTCACCGAAACACTACGACCGCCTTCCGTCCTCGTCATGGGAGCCCCGGGAAGCGGAAAAACGACCGCCCTTTCGACCATCCTGAAGAGCGGCGTAAAGCTCTTCTCCATCGTCACCGAACCTGGTGGCGTTGACTCTCTCGTCGACGCCGTGACCAAGGCCGGTTTAGACCTAAACCTCCTCCATTGGCACTACGTCCCGCCCTCTACCCCAGGCTGGAAGGCCATCCGCTACGCGGGCCAATTAGCGAATACTCTTTCCTACAAGGACTTGAGCGATTTGAAGATGGGCGTCGCTCGCGAAGAGCAAAAAGCTCTCGGCGTCCTCTTCGACCTCTGCGAGCACATGGTCGACCAACGAACCGGAAAGGACCTCGGCCCGATTGAGGTCCTCGGCCCCTCCTGGGCCATTGCGCTCGACTCCATGTCCGGCCTGAATGACATCTGTTTGCAGAATACTGTCGGCTTTAAGCCCTCTCCCCATCAAGGCGAATGGGGAACAGCGATGAGCCTGGAGAACCAGATCATCAACAAGCTCTGTTCGGACTTGACCTCCTACTTCATCTGCAACTGTCATCTGGACCGAGTTACAGAGGAAGTCTCCCTCTCCTCCAAGGTGGTCTGCGCCGCCCTCGGCTCGAAGCTCGGCCCAAAGATCCCCCGCTTTTTCGGCGATTTTGTCTACTCCCAACGAAAGGAAAGCGGCTTCACTTGGTCCACTTTGTCGAATGAAGCTGATCTCAAGAATAGAGCCCTTCCCGTCGGAAAGGACTTCCCTCCAGACTTCACCCCCATCATTACCGCATACAACTCTCGAATCAAAGCCCTTTCCGGAGCCGCGGCATGAAACGCGCTTCTACAGAACCCCACGTCCAGCTCGCGCACATCGCTCGAATACCAAATCCCTTTAAACCGCTCAATCTTCGCGAAGCCTTCAACCGCGACTGGATTTGGCCCAAAGAGGACCACTGGGGCTGGTCCCATCCTCTCGAGTATTGGCCCCCCATCGAAACCTGGCTCCGAATGCACACCAACATTGACGAAAGGAAGCTCGTCCTTCAAGCCGGGGGCTGCTGCGGCCTTTATCCCTGGCTCTTGTCCCTTCACTTCGACAAGGTCCTGACCTTCGAACCGGACCCTTCGAACTTCCACTGTCTCGTCGCAAACTGTGCCTCGCCCCGAATCATCCCTTCAAACTTCGCCCTCTCCAAGACGGCCGGGTTGGTCGACCTCCTCCCCGTTGGGGGCCAGACGAACATCGGTTGCATCCAAACGGTGGAAGGTTCTTCCGTTCCAGCCATCTCTATCGACTCCCTTGGTCGCGCTAACCTCCGCGGCCTTGCCGCGATGGTCCTCGACCTCGAAGGGGATGAAGAAAAGGTCCTCCGCGGAGCATTCAACGTACTCACCTCCATTCGGCCCAAAATCATCGTCGTCGAAACCTGTCCAGACTCCCTCATCCTTTGGATGCGAGATCTCAATTACACCTGGAACAAAGGGAACGACTACGATTCCTTTTTCCTCCTCGAGGAGTGAAATTTGCCCGAATGGGCAAAGACAGGAAGGGACATTCTGTTGGCGATGTCCCCAAGCCTGAAACCCCCAGCCAACATGGAGCATGATCCACATGGACATGCATTCGCTACTCAACGTCTCTACCTCGACCCCCCTCTCCACCGTCGTCAAGGTCTGTCGCGAAGGCGACTACAAAGCCATGATTGACGATGGAGATAAGTGGCTCACCTTCCGCGACGGTGACTCCACAAAGGGCATCAATCCTCAGGCCATTGTGCTCTTCTCCATCATCGACGACGGGGTCCGAAAGGAACTCGGCCGGGACAAGGTTCTCATTCCTCAGACCAACTGGCTCGACGTTACCGAAGGTGGCCAGCTCGACCTGAGCGAAGGAAAGAACGTCGGCCTCGGCCGCCTTTTGGCAGCCGCCGGCCTCAACGGAGCGGGCAACCTCTTCGAAAATGTGCAAAAGCTCCGGGGAAAGGGACCCTTCATGGTCAAGGTCGGCCAGCGCTCGGACAAGGTCGATCCGAACGTCAAGTATGCCGAAATCCGAAAGGTTGCTCCCATTTCTTCCTAAGCGAACCCTCCCTCACCTCCCGTTGATCTGGTGAGGGAAACTTGGGAAGGGGATTTCGGTCCCCTTCCTCTTTTCGGAGAATCCCTATGAAATTCTTCTCTCGAACCCCAAAAGGGGCTTCGCCTCAGCGAAAACCGTTCCTCGAGCGCCCTCTTCACCCCAAGCTCGGCATTCCAACCGAGCTCCGCATGTCGGACCCCATTCAATGGTCTGGAGAGTGCTTCATCATCCTCTACAACGCAACGATCAAGCTCTATGACGAGCTAGAGAAGGAGAAGCACAAGTGAAGATAATCCCCCGCGCCTCGATTCAAATCCCGCCCCAACGCCAGAGGCGAAGTCTTCCCCTTTCCCACGTCGTTGCGCTTCGCACTTCGATCCTCTCCATTGGTCTTCTTCATCCTCCGGTCGTCGTCCAAAAAGGGGAGATCTTCATCCTCGTCGCCGGACAGTGCAGACTCGCAGCGATAGACCAAATCGCAGCCGACGGCCTTTGGTTCTACTGCAACCTTGCAACAATCACTTCGGGGGAAGTTCCCGTACTCGAACTGACGTCGACAATGACCCAGAGCGAAGTCAAGGAAGCCGAACTACACGAAAATACGGAGAGGGCAGAGCTTCCGTGGCCCGACCGAGTCTCTGCTCTAGCTGAGATCCATTCCCTTCGGCTTCAAGAGAACCCGAAGCAAAACGTTTCCGAAACGGCTCGCGAACTGGTCGAAAGCGGAACGACAACTGGAAGTCCCCTTCGTCCCCAAAAGACCTTCCTTTCTCTGCATAAAGCCATAACTGAAGCAAACATAATCGCGCCTCACCTTTCCGATCCGAAGATCGCAAAGGCCCGAAACGCCACTGAGGCGCTTCACCTCGTCTACGAAAAAGAGGAGAGAGCCTATGCCGCGGAACTACTCAAACGAACCCCCCAAGCGACCATTATCACCTTTTCTGAGGTGCGCCAAGGCGACGCACTCACCGTGCTGCCCCAACTGGAAAGTGGCTTTGTCGATCTCATTCTTGCTGACCCTCCCTATGCTATCGGTGCTGGTTCTGCTGGCTTTCGTTCCCGCACGGTGCACCACCACAACTACGAAGACTCCCCCGAGTCTGCCCGGAGACTCATTCAAGCCATTTTCACCGAGGGATTCCGGGTCGCGCAGAATCGCGCAAATCTCTTTCTCTTCACCGACATCGACCTCTTCGTGTGGGCCAAAGAAACAGCGAAGCGCGCCGGCTGGGACGTTTTCCGAACCCCTTTGACCTGGGTGAAGAGCGACAGCGAAGGCCTCGCTCCCTGGGGACGAAAAGGCTTCCGCCGCACGACGGAATGGATCCTCTTCGCCCGGAAAGGCGAACGGGGCCTCTACCACGCCCCGGTCGACGTCCTCCGCTTCAACCGGGTCCCCCGCCACGAACGCCAATACGGTCCCGAAAAGCCCATCGCCCTCCTCCGCGCTCTCATCGAAGCGGCGACCATGCCCGGCGATCTCGTCCTCGATCCCTGTTGCGGAAGCGGCTCCGCCCTCGTCGCGGCGCGAAGCGCCGACCGAAAGAGCTTGGGGATCGAGATCGACCCGGACGCCTTCAACCTTGCCCTTGTCAACGCAAACAAGGACTTGACGGAGCTTTCCGACCAAAGCTTCATCCGAGACCTTCCCGAGGATGCAACCTTGGAGTCCCTCTAATGGAAGGAGATCTCATTACCATGTTCGCTATCCTAGCGTTCTTTTTCATCTTCCTCCCCTTCCTCATGTTCTCCGGAGGCCAATGGTGATGCGACTCTGTATCAATCGAGACGAGGTTCGTGAATTCATCCGAATCGTCCAAAGCGAACTGAACAAAGGCCCCGAGGGCGTGACGATGACCTTCACCCTTCCGCGTTCGAATGCCGAACAAGTCGTCCGTGACCATGAGCAGTGGCCGGAGCGAGAGATCCAATTGATCTTCTCTTCCGGCTTCAAAGGAAACCCAACATGACTCTTTTCTCCCACACTCGGGGAGGGGCTGCTTCCCCCATTGTTTTTGTTGGGGAAAGTTGGGGCTCTGAAGAGGCAGCGCAAGGACTCCCTTTCGTCGGAGGTTCGGGAAAGGAACTCGATCGCCTCATCGCCGAAGCGGGCCTTGATCCCACTCAGATTCTCTTCACCAACGTCTTCAACCGCCAACCCCCCAACAACGACGCCTTTCGTTTTTTCCTCCCCAAAGCAAAAGGAAATCTCGTCCTTCGCGGACTCCACCCCACCCCTTTTGTGGGAGACTCCCTCCACCGCCTCACAGAACAAATCGAAGCCTTTCCGCGCAAGCTCATCATCGCGGGAGGTAATTATGCCCTCTGGGCCTTGACCGACCTTTGTTCAACTTCCTCCGTTTCAGACAATGGTGAGGTCTTTCTCGTCCCTTCAGGAATAATGAATTGGAGGGGCTCCATGCTTTTCTCTCCTGCCCTCAAAGATAACATACGACTCCTCCCTCTCATTCATCCCGCGGCCATTTTACGTCAGTGGAGTCTTCGCGAAGTAACCCTTCATGATCTTCGAATCCGAGTCCCCCTCGCCTTGAAGGAAGATTGGTCCCCCTCTCCAGGTCCGATCATCCTCTGCGACCTCACCTTTGTCGCCCTTATGGAGCACCTAACATCCCTTCTCGCCCATCTCGAAAAGACACCAATCCCCCTCCTCCTAGCGCATGACACCGAGACCCGCGCGGGAGAGATCGTCTGCCACTCCATCGCAACCGGCCCCTACGACAGCCTCGCGACGGCCCTTGTTATTCCCCTCGTAAAACCCGCCCCTTCGGGGCTCGATTTCTACTGGACCCTTCAACAAGAGCTTATGATCCTCTCTTCACTCTACAAAATCCTCACTCATCCGAATGTCCGAATCATTGGCCAGAACTACCTCTATGACACTCAATACCTTCTCCTTCATGGAGTCGAGCCGAAGTTGGATTTCGACACCATGCTTGCGCATCATTTGCTCTTCCCCGGAACACCCAAGGGGCTGGACTACCTCTCCTCCCTCTACTGTAAGTATCACGTCTATTGGAAGGAGGACCTCAAAGAATGGGATACGCATACCGACTTTCAGAGGAACCTCCAGTATTCGGGAACCGACGCTTTGCGAACCTATGAGTGTGCCACTGTCCTCCGCAACCTGATCTCTGTTGCGAAGCAAAACGACCAGTGGCTCTGGGAGAAGAAGAAAATGGGCCTCGCCCTTCGCATGATGAAGCGAGGCATTTTGATCGACCGTCAGGAAAGGGCGAGGCTCGCTTTTGAACTAGCTGATGCTCTTCAACAACGTCACTCTTGGCTCGAATCCATTGTTCCTCAATCCTTCGTAGCTCACCTCGTGAAGAACTCAAAAAAGCAATGGTGGCACAGCGTTGCGCAACAGAAGCTCCTCTTCTATGAAGTCCTCGGCCTCATGGGACAGACGAATCGAAAAACGGGGAAGCCCACCATTGACTTCGAGGCCCTCCAAGAGCTGAAGCGGAAGAACCCCGAGTACACTCGGGTCTTTGACACTCTCGCCGAGTGCCGCTCGATTTCGGTCTACCATAACACTTTCATTCAGGCCGGACTCGAACAGGGTGATCGGATGCGTTGTTCCTTCAACGTCGCTGGCACAAAGACGTTCCGCTGGTCCTCTTCCGAAAACGCCTTCGGAAGAGGAACCAACCTCCAAAACATTCCTATAGGGGAGTCTGACGAATGATCTTCCGTCCACCACACTGGCCCAAAGAGACTCTCCAAGTCTACCGTATGCATCCCGAGGCTGTCCTACCCAAGAGGGCTCTCGAAAACAGCGTCGGTTATGATATTGCGGCCCACCTCCTAACGGAGAGCGGTCGACCTTCATCGAAGATCATTCCGGCCCAGGCCACTGCGATGATCCCCACGGGGCTTGTCCTCATTCCCCCCGAGGGGGGCTTTCTCCTCGTCTGCTCCCGAAGCGGCTTGGCGGCTCGCGGCGTTTTCGTCGCAAACGCTCCCGGAGTTGTTGACCCAGACTACACGGGTGAGGTGAAGGTCCTTTTGGTCAATACTTCATTCGAATCTCACCATGTCTGTCATGGGGATCGAATCGCTCAGCTCTTGATCCTCCCTCTCCCCTTCCTCCGCGAGGTCGAAGAGATCGCCCTCTCCGACCTTCCCAAAACGCCCAGAGGCCCCGCGGGGTTCGGCTCAACAGGAGTTTAAGTGATGGACGACGCATCGAATGACGCTATGGACCACTTTGAGGAAGTTGCCGCCCTGACAGACGAGATCGAGCGGCTACAAGCCACCGTCAATATTTGGAAAGCTCAACACGGCGAGCAGAGTAAAGAGATCGAGCGGCTGCGGACGGCTCTAGCAGGACCACACCTGCGGGAAGCGGTGCCTGTGATGGGCATTCGCCTTCACAAGGAAGGCGAGTATACGGTCGTTGATGCGGAGATTGGAGGCACGTGGATTGAAGTGATCCGCGAACGTAGCGACGGCAAATTCTGCCACACCGTTGAGCCGTCCGGGATGTACTCCCGCTATTACTCCCCGATGAATACAAATACATGACAACCCAACGGACGATCAGAGAGCAGCGCACGAAGGCGGAGGACAAGTAATGGACCTCGTAAAACAGGCTCGCGACTACGCACGTAACCTCGGCGGCCCGCCAGAGGAATATTTGGTCTGGCAGCTCGCCGACGAAATCGAACGACTGCAGGCCCAATGCGAAGGGCTGACGCAAGCTGCCATGAACAACGGCCAAGACCTGTTGCTAAAGGAAGCCGAGGTCGAGGGGCTCCGCGTCATCATCAACAGAGTGATTGGAGAGATCGAACACTCCTCTCCCCACCACTCTAAGTGGATGTATCCCGCCCTCCTCGACATCCTCAAAGGGAAGATCCTCTGATGGAAGCCCCTGAAGGACCTCAAATCTACAAGCTTCCACGAGTCCGGAAGATCTTCATCCCCGATCCGGGCTACCTTATCCTTGACGCCGACCTCTCTGGTGCAGATGCCCAGGTGGTCGCATGGGAGGCCGACGACAATGACCTCAAAAAAGCCTTTCGCTCAGGAGTTAAGATCCACGAAAAGAATGCGATCGATATGTTCGGACAACGCTATAGCGATCTTCCAGGAAACCGCTCGGATAAGGGAACGCCTAAAGGGCTTCTCTACGATAAACTCAAACGAACAGTTCATGCTACAAACTATCTCGCTACTCCTCGCGCACTTCATCTCAACCCAGACATCGCGTGGACTCTACTTGAAGCTGAAGATTTTCAACGTCGGTGGTTTTCTCTCCATCCAGGCATTCGTGAATGGCACAAAAGGGTCCAGTTCGCCCTGGCGTCGTCTCGGACAGTTCGAAATGCGTTCGGTTACCGCATCATATTTTTCGATCGAATCGACTCCATTGCACCTGAAGCCGTTGCGTGGGGTCCTCAATCGACTGTCGCCGAAACTTGTTTCCGCGGAGCCCTCCAACTCGAACAGGAGTGCCCCTGGGCCGAAATCCTCATCCAAGTCCACGACTCGATCGTCTTCCAGATCCCCTACTCGAAGTCGGACCAAACTCGGAAGATCAAAGATTCCCTCTTGAACGAAGTCCCTTATCCGGACCCCCTCGTGATCCAATGGGGCCTCAAGTCTAGCTCGAAGAGCTGGGGCGACTGCGAAGACGTCGTCCTCACCACCTGAAGCGGGGCCGACTTGCAGAAGCGAAACGACTTGCGCGCGAAAGGTCGTCGAGTGCTTCGGGAGGGTTTGACTCCCTCCACCGCTGCCAAAAAGGAGAAAAACCATTCCTCGACACTTCCCAAACGACTGGCTGAAAGCCTATGTCCAGTTCACGGCGGCCTCTGAAGCTCCGGAGAAGATGCACTTCTGGACCGGGGTCTCCGTCATTGCCGGCGCCCTTCGACGCCGTGTTTGGCTCAACATGCAGAGCTTCACCTGGACCCCCAACTTCTACATCGTCCTCGTCGCCCCCGCCGGAATTGTTGCAAAGAGCACAACAATCGGAGTCGGCACGCGGCTCTTGGCCAAAGTACCGAATATCCGCTTCGGTCCCGAGAGCATGACTTGGCAAGCCCTTGGGCAAGCTCTAGCTGACGCCACAGAGTTTCTCACCCTTCCCCAAACAGGAGCTACAGATGACCCCGGAACAGGAACAGGAAATGCAAAGCCTCCTCCTCCAATCCCAATGTCGTGTCTCACAATTGGAATTGGCGAACTTGGTACGTTCCTTCGCAGCGATGACAGCCAACTTATTTCTTTTCTTATCCGAGTGTGGGACGGACAAAGTGATGTCTTCCGACACAAAACAAAAAGCAGCGGAGATATTGAGGTCCCAAATTCTTGGCTCAACATTATCGCTGCAACAACTCCTCCTTGGATTAGAGCAAATTTCTCCGAGGAGTTCATTGGATCCGGCTTTACCTCAAGGGTCCTCTTCGTCTTCGCCGACAAAAAACGCCACCTAGTTCCGTATCCGGACGAGATCATTCCCAAAAAGGACTACTACGACTTGGAGAAACTCCTCCTGGAAGATTTGATCCACATCTCGAAGCTCGCTGGAGAGGCGAAGCTCTCCCAATTCGCCCGCCTATGGGGTCGGGACTGGTACATCCAGCACTGTAATAGTCCGGGGGTTCACCTCTCTTCAGACCGCGTCGCGGGCTACGTTGCGAGGAAGCAAAGCCATCTACACAAACTGGCAATAGTCCTCTCCGCTTCGAGGCGAGACGATCTCCTCATCACAGACGATGATCTCCAGGAGGCCGAGGCCCACCTTCTCGAACTCGAAGCCGATATGCTCAAAGTCTTTGAGTTCATCGGCTCCTCGAACGAAGCACAGGACATCGCAACCCTGTGCAGCGTCCTAAGTCGGTGTGCACTTAAGAGTTCAGAGGATCTCTGGACGGAAGTGCAACCCCAAATGGACTACGACCGTTATCTAAAAGCTCTAAAAGGAGCAGGCCATGCGAATCGAATCGGCACCTTCGACTCGAATGGGAAGTCCGTCCACTTCCTCATCAAAGCAGCTGAAGTCTGACTTGGAGCAAATCTGGCGCTCTAGGGGCGTCGCCCACCCTTCGTACAAGGCAAAGTGGATTATCATTCGAGGAAGGCTCCAATCAGAGAGGGGGGCATTGAGTCCAAAAAGGGCCATTCAACGCCGCCCAATGTCCCCCTTACATCGCCGGAGGCGGCGCAAAGAAACATCTCCGACTTCCGTCCGGCCTTTTGCACCTCCAAAAGCCTCCATCCATCGACGGTTGGACTTCCGCAAACGGAACATGCTCTAGTTTGAAGAGCCAATACCCCTTTCCGTCCATACTGATAATGCTCTTCGGCATTTCGAAGCAGTCCCCGACGCCGCAACACCACTCGCCCATTTGGTTCCGCTTTCCATTGAACTGTTCGTGAGCCTCTCCTGGAAATACCAAAAGCGGCCCTAGCAGCGCAAGACAAACGCTCAAGTTCTTCATTTTACCCTCCTCACATCAAGCGTACCTGGAGGAAGCTGCCCTCCCGGATACAGTTTGTCAATCTCTCTATAGACGCCAATGTTTTTCAGATTCCGCGGAAGCTCTTGTTCCGTTTTCGCCTGTCCCTTTAGTCTGTTCACAATGCTCTGCTTCAATCCGTCTTTGGTGATTCTCTTCCCTTCAAATCCCGGAGGAATATCTCGATTAAAGGTCTGAATCGCCCTCGTCATATCTCGGATTCCATCCTTATCTCGCTCCTTATAAACGCTCCAAAATTGCCTCATCAAGATTTCCCGGCGCAAATCCCAAAAGGCGGTCGTTTCAGCTTTCGCTTGAAGATTCTCCCACCTCTCACTCAACCTCGTGGGGATGAAGCCCATACTTTTAGCTAAAACCTCCGCCATGTGGACCGAATCCTTCGGGTCGAAGCGCAAAACAGGCTCTCCGAGTTTGTTCCGCTCTTCCCCCTGCACGAGGTAGCGCATAGCAGAACTCGCATTCCCCATCGCCCTCGGCATTATTAGCTCCCACTTCTTCCATTCCGGCTGATTGACCGGACTTGAAGTAAGGAAGTTATACATCCCAAAGCCGAGTCCGAACATAGCCCCCGAGGCTCTCTGCAGTTCCTGATAGGCAACCCTCGGCGAATCCCTCGACGGGGCGATTAGCTTTCCCACATCAGCCGGAAGGACTTTCCCCATCCCCAAGCTGCGGCTCATATCGGCAGAAGGAACAGGAACCCCCGCCATCTGCGCCACTTGGGGAATCCCGAACCCATAGTGGGACGCTCCATGAAGGAGCAAATCAGCCGAGACATTCCCCTTTGTGAGATCAAAGATGAACTGCCTCGCTTGCTTTTCTACATCGAACTCCCTTCCGAAAAACCTCTGCCCTATTCCCTTCACAATGGAGAGAAGGTCCTCCATCCCAGGAAGGCCCTGAAGCCCAGCTACTCCTCCGAGAATGAGCAAACTCTTCACTGCCATGTTCGGATTTGTCCCCAAAAGGAACAGTGTGTTGTGCAAAAAGCTCTTGAAGAGGAAGATCGACCCCAACTTTCCCTGAAACATCTTCGGCCGGGCCAAAGGAGAGTAGACGTAGTGCGTCGCCTCCACCGCCGCCTTCGCGGCAGTAAAAGCGGCGGCCTCGGTCGAACTCCACCCCTTTTGCAGCAAACGAGAGAACTGCAAGCTGTTCTGATCCGTGATCTCCGTCAACCACTTCGCATTCGGATTTTCAATCCCCAATCGATACGTCGCCAAGAGTGTAACGCGTCTATTCCACTCTTCCGCCATTTTGAAGAGGAACGCGGAATACTCGGCGAAGCTTGTCCAAGCACGCTCTCCTGGTGTGCCGAACCAGCGACCGATATTCCGCGCCTCGCTTATTCCAGCTAGCTCATGCGCTTGGCTCTCCGCGAGGAGACCCTCTCTGATCCCCTCGCCGAGCGCTCTCTGCTCGCCCAAATTGGCCGCTTCGAGCGTCCCCTTTTTGAAGTAGCTCGTCCTATCCGTTGAGGCTTTGAGTAGGGCGGCGGAACTCTTCCCATAACCGAACTTCTCCCCAAGGAAGGGGAAGGTGATCACGGGAGTCTGACTCAAGTTAACCGCGGCGGCCATCGGCCCGAAGCCGAGATGCCAATGGAACATCAAACCCCGTGCCGTGGCCCAGTCCGCTCTCGGGTTCATGAGTGTGTCAAGATGAGCACTCATAAAGTTTGCGATCTGATTGATCTTCGTTGCATCCGCCCTCTTGAAGCCTTCATCTCTCGTCTGCTGAATCATATCCCTCATGGGATCAACAGCGAGGAGCCTCGCATAATAGTTTGAAAAGTGATGCATATAATTCGCATAAGCGCGGCGCCAGTCCATCGAATAACCCGGCACCAGCTCCTTGTGCTGAAGGTGATGCGAGAAGCTTTGCGCCGGACTATAGTCGTATTGCAGCTCCTTCAGGGCGGCTCTTTGCGTTTTGCTCAAATCGAGCTTCTCATCAATCAAGGCCAACATCGCACTCGGCATTCCCATGAGGGGCTTGACGTCCTTGTTCATAAATCCCGGAAGAACCTTAAACCCATCCGTCGAGGGGTATTTCGCCTGAATCTCTTTGAGGACTCGATCCCTTTCCCTTCCAGTCTGAAAGGTCGCAAAATAGGGGACCTTTTCATCCTTCGTATAGACCGTTATAGTGTAGTCGCCGAAACGAAAGGCTGGCATGAAGGGCTTTGAGCGCAAATCCGCGATGCGTGCATCTCCCGCTTCAAGAGCCTGGGCCTGTTTGCCTAGATCGTCGATCTTAAAAGCCTCTCGACGAAGGACATCATGTAGTCTGTTCAAAACATTGTCGAAATCCCTCAACACTCGATTGAACTGAGCCCTCGCCCCCGGAAGCTTATCCAGCCCATGCTTCGCAAAGAGATCACCTACCTCTTTCGGGGTCGGTTTGCGAAGTCCTTTCGCCCTCTCCGCCTCGGGCATGAAGCGCCCATTCATATAGTCGTCAAAGGTCTTCCCGAGAGCTTCATCTTCCGCTCGAGTGAAGCGCCAGTGGCGTAGCGTTTCCATCGACTCCGCTTTGACACCATTCCCGATCAATTGGAAGAGTTTCCCCAACTCCGTGTAGATCTGAAGCGGCCGAATATGAGGATTGACACTCGCCACTTGGAGAAGGTGTAAACCCCAGTTCCACCACTTCTGCCACCGATCCGCATGGGCGGCCATTTCTTGGCCTTCGCGTCCCGCACCGGCGGCGCGCACCGCTTCTCTTCCCGCCAAGCTCCCCGACTGAATCGGAACGGCCGGAGTCTCCGGCGCTCCCGCGGCGGCGAAGCTTTCCTTGGCCTGCTTCAGACTCTGTATCTGCACTTGTTCGAGCGTTTCCGCTACCTGAGGCATATCGCGCATCAAAGTGTCGAGATAGTTCTTCATGCTCGGCTCGGCCTCGAAGGAGTTCCCGAACCTCTTCGACATCAACTCCCGGAGGGACGTCAAAGCCTTCGCCAACCCTTGGAAGAATCGATCCACAATACTCAACGGCTTCTCGCTCGTCGAGGCCCACCGCGCGGTCTGCTCGGCGAAGTACTCCTTAAAGCCCACCATGTACTCTTGCCAATGAGGGCTCAAATCCGTGAGACGAGTCACATTCGCCCCTCCCTGGGCGCTCTGCTCACCGAACATCTTCGCCGCCGGGAATCTCGCTCTATAAACCTCGCTCATCGCGGGGTTCTGTCCAAGCCTCGCCCTCCACTCATCATAACCCGCTATGACGGCCGCTTTGTCCGCAATCGACAAATGATTGAAGTGCGTATACATGACGTGATGGCCCAGCTCGTGCATCAGCGTCGTGACGATTCTCGCCGCGCCACCCGGCCCATGAATGTTGACAACAATGGTCTTCGATCCTGGATGATACTCTCCATAATTGCGAATATCAGGACGATTCACAATTTGAAAAGTCAAATCCTTGTCGACTCGAAGAGCTTTCGCAATCTTCTGCGCAAGCTTGACCCCCTGCCTCGCCTCCGCGAGCCGCGGCGCCTCAGTTGGATTCGGCACCCCTCCCGGATCAAGCAACGAGTCATATATAGCCCCCGGAGGAGGCTGATCGAACAGCGGAAAGCCCATTTTGATCCGATCTCCCGCCGCGGGAGAAAGATCAACATACCTCTGCCTCATACTCGAATAAACAGCGTCCGTAAAGCGGTTGAAGTGGGTCATCCCACTTTCCATCCCCATCTTTCCTCCCCACTTCTCCATCAATCTCGGAAGAATCTTGTCATAAAACTCAGTCAAGCCCGCCCTCTGCTCCGGCTTCAGGCCCGGATAACGTGCGTTTTGCTGCGCGCCATTCGTCCAAGTGATTCGCTCATAACCCTCGTCCGCCGCATAGCGCATCAAGCGCTTCACGAACAATTCCGGCCACGAAGACTTAAAAGGCGCCTCTGGAACCGGACCTTCCATTTGCGTTCTAAAAGTTTCAATGGAGTGTCGAAGGGCTTGATGATATCTCTGCGCGAAAGCCAGATCGGTCGGAGAATTCCATTCCCACTGCGTCGGAGGCTCTCTCATCGCCTGCCGCGCTTGATTCACATTGTCGAATCCAAGAAGATCATTCGCTCGAATGATACGTTCCATCTCCGGATTGAGCGTCGTAACAGCCTGTACGGCCGCCTGTTTTCTTGCTTCTCGTTCTGCCGAAGTCTCAATTTTATCCGAGAAGCCCTTCTCCCTCCCCTGCTGAAGCCACCCACTTTGGATCTCTTCAATGTTGAAGGTCCTCTTTCCATCTCGATCGAGCCGCTCCGTCCAACGGCCCCAACCCAGAAGATTTTCATTCCCCGGTCTTCCCCCTAGACCCTCCACAGGAACACCCGCCACACCCTTAAAGTGCGGATCAATGTACTTCGGCTCTTCTCGGGGGAAGTAAAGCTTCAACTCTCCATAGCGTTCCCAAACACCCGGAAGAACATAATTCGAATACCGAGTATTTGGCCCTGCAATCTCCGTCCACCCCTTCGGCATGTCCGCTACATCAGTTGTATGGATCTCCTCCAGTCTCACCTGACGCTCTTCGATGGCGGCAAGGAGATCTTCCTTCGAGACCTTTCCATCACGGTCTCTGAGCCAACTCGGAAGATCGAGTTGTGTCAACTCTTCCGCCTTCACCCCCGGCGCCTGAGAGATCGTTGCAAGCCACTGTTCGGCGGAAGCTCTCCCTGGACCCTTTCGCTGAACAAAGTCCGCCACGGCAGAAAAGAAAATCGGCCTCTCTTGACTCTCAGGGATTCCCGTTCCGAATTCAACCGGGGCTCCCTCTCCAATCATCTCGGTCTCGCCCGGCTTTAGCTCCGTTCGCTCCACAGGGAGCCGATCTCCCTTCCCCGCGACGGCAGGCCCAGGAGGCTCCGTTGTCACTTTCCCCGGAACCCTTCGCGCCTTCGCACTCGCATAAAGCATCGGGCTCGCAAACGCCCCTCCGAGCATTACATCATTGATAGCCCCCGTCGCGGCCTCATCGAAGGAGAGGTCCTTGCTCTGAACCGCCTTGCCCGCAATATTCCCCGCCAAGCCAATCGTCGGCTGGACGATTCCAAGCTGAACAAGTGCTTCCCGGACGGGGTGCTGAATGATCTTCGCCACCGTCCCATCCGCAAGAGCCTTCGCCGCCGTGCTAGTAAAAGCCGTCGTCCCCGCGACGCCCATGATGGCCAACGTCATTCCTTGAGTTGCCGCCACAAGAGACGCCCTGTAGATTGCGTCGTCGTCCGAGAGATTCTCGGCCTTCGCTTCCTGATAGGCCGGAATCACTCCGACCAAAGCCCCCGTTGTCGCGGCGCCCGCAATCCCTCCAGGAGTTCCACCAACCGCCCCTCCCGCGAGCGCCCCCGCAATGATGGGGGGAACTCTCCCTATTCCATGCGCAAGTTGGGCCAAATACCACTTCGGATCACTGTATCCCTGCGAAGCGGGCATATTAATCAAATGATCGACGGGGGACGGAATCTCCGCTTCCTCCAACGTCGGCGCCCCTTTGAAGAAACCCTCATTCCCAATCCGGCCAACGCCCGAGACGAGTTCTCCCACATCCCTCAAGGACTCTTTGACGCCCTTTTTTCCTGCCTCCCAAGCCGTTTCGACATAACCAAGTGGCGTATCGTCGGGAGAAGAGGAAACCTTCTTCTTCGTCGGAGGGGCAAACGGATCGTAGTCGACAGGGACCAACTTCCCTTGCAATTCCGGGGTCGGCCCACTGAAGGGATCATACGGAACAGGCTGCGGCCACGCCTCCACAGGCTCTGGAGCTTGAGCTTCAAGGGGGACGTTGGGTGGCGCCTCTTGGCCCCCTTCACCACCCTCCGCAAACGGATCATAATCGACTGGAACTAGCGCCATTTACTGAACCTCGAAGTTCTGTCCCGTCGTCGGATTGGTGACGAACCACCCCGGCGTCCCGTCTGGGCGGGTCCCCCTTCGGGCCGTCGGATGCCCTGGAGGAGGACCTCCCACGTCTCCTTGCGTCGACCCCGGTTTGGACCGAAGAGGATCAGTCAAATTCGGAATAGCATCCCCACCAAAGAGTCGCTGCATATAGGTTCGAAACTCTGGATCTCCCTGATACTTTTGGAAGATTTGAGGCTTCGTCATCTTTCCATACTTTTCCTCAATCAAGGGCATGTAGATGTCATTCTCTGAAGGAGTAAGATCAAGCCCCGGATCGAGATAGTCTCGAATCTTCTGCTGAATCCTCAATCTAGCCTGCATATTTTGGTTCGCCGTGACTCCACCTTGAGCACCCCCCACACCTCCCTGTTGCGCCCTCTGTTGCGCAGCCTGGGCAGCAATCGTCGCAGCTTCCGCTCTTGTCTGCGCGGCATTGGCGAGGTCTTCTCGAGCTCCCACACCTCGATCTCTTGCCGACTGAACACTTGCCGCTTCAGCCTCTGAAGCTTCCGTTTTCCGTACTCTTTCCGCCGCTTCGCCGCCACCCCCAATCGACGAAGCGATGTGTCCCAAAGTCGATTGACCAATGGCCCTCGGCTGAAGCATCTGCAACCCCGTTTGCACAAGCGCGGCTCTTCCCGCAGGGTCATCCAGAAAGCTTCTCCATTGATTGAGCAGCCCTCCAGTATCGGTCCCTTGGGGAGGAGCCCCTTGTTGAGGCGGATTCTGATCTGGATCAAGAGGACTATATTGACCAACCATTTTTATCTCCTCATGAGGTTAGAAAGCATCGGGCCACCCCCCGTCCCGGCTCCACCCATCTGTTGAATGAACTGCAACAGTTGAATCGGATTGATCGTGGAGAACTCTCCTCTCCCCGCCGGAATACTCGGCGTATCAATCCGAGGCGGACCATCCACCCTCGGCATCGGGGGATGTGGAGTCCCCACACTAGGAAGCGCAGGCGGCGCAAGAGCCTTTAGTCCTTGGAAGATCTTCGCCAAGTCGCTTCCTTCGCTCTTCGGCTTCACGCCGCTCTGAGCCTCCGGCCGAACGTCGAGAGCCCTTCCTCCTCCAGGCCCCGTCTGCCTCACATCATCCACCCCGCCCGGAAATGGCCCTTGCGGATTAGGATCAAGCTGGGCTCCGGGCGGAACATAAGTCGGCTCCTCTTGAGGAACTCGCTCCTCCCCTTTTGGCTTCTTGAACGTCTCGGTCTTCACAACTTTTTTGTCTGGCGAGGCGCTTCGCCAATCCATCGGATTCTCTCCAGTCTGCATGGAGCCCGGACCATAGTCGGTTCCTGGAGCAACAGGCGGAGGAGCTTCCACGTCAGGAAGCGGCTCTAGAGGATCAAGCCCCTGCGCCGCAACGCGACCGGGGTTCATCCCTCTCCGTGTAGCCTCAATCCCAACCGGAGGGGGTGGCACTCCCGCGGCCGAGAGGGCCTCGATCGCCCTCTCCGGATTGGTGAAGAGGAGCGCTCCCAACTGAGGCCCCGCTACCCTGTGCCTCTCGAACCACGCCTTCGGACCCCCTAGATCCTCGCTCAACATCGGATCGAGAGGATTCTGTTCCGTGTACGCGACCATTTCCTTTTCCTCCAAACATCCTTCGTGATCTCTCCGTCGCCCGATAGTAGTCGACGTATTTCACTCCATTCTCCACGTGAACTGCTTCAGGAAGGAAGAGCTCCACCTCCTGCGCCAACAGACCGAGGTGGTAGAGATTGGGCTCCGTTTTGTACGCATAGCGATAGACTACAGTCCCATCGAAGAGACGGCCCACCGGCTCGATCTTCATCTTCTCGTTTATATCCGAAAGGACAAAAGGCGCCAACGCGCTCGCGGCGCTTCCGATCCCTCCGCTGCCAAGGAGGCCCGCCGCGAGGCTCCCTCCCCCCATGAGCATTTGAGCCCAATTCGTTTCGGGCTTGGGTCCTTCGGTCATGCCGCTTCCTGAAGTGAACCCAGTTCCGCTTCCGGTTGACTGTCCCGTGGAAGTAACACTTTGTCCCGGAAGCCCCGAGAGCGATCCCAGGAGGCTTTGCGAAGTAATGAACGGAAGCATGGCATTGAAGTTCGACATTTGATCCGCAACATCAAACTCCCTCTGCTGCTGCCCTTGACGAACATCCCCAACGGCGGCCTGAGTCGCACTCGGCATGGCCTGGGCGCCCGCCGTTTGCGGAACGAGCCCAAGAGCTCTCGTCATCGCATCCAGGCCCGTGTTGTAGCCCTGGAAGGATAACCTCCCCGCCACGTCTCCCGCGGCATTCGAAGCTCCACTCGATGCGAGACCTTCCGCGATCCCTTGCCTCGAAGAGCCGTAGTTCGCCCCACCCGCGGCCTCGCTTCGAATGTTGGGCAAAACACTCTGCGTTAGGTTCTCATAGATCGGCCTCGTTCCGGCATTAATCGCCCCCGCGAGACCGGGATTTGTATTCGGGTCCAAAGCCGCCCCCGAGGTAAGGAAGTTCGAAGCATCCGCTCCTCCCTGCACGACCCCCCTCATCGGTCCTGCCGCGTCCGCGAGGGCGGCCTCCTGGGCCTGTTGCTGCGTCGGGTTGAAGGTAGCACTTCGCCTTGCAAGCGAAGGCGGCGACGTTCCGAACGAAAGAAGGTTCGGCATCGCCGCATTCATAATGGCTCTTTGCTCAGGAGTGATTGCCTGAGTCGTCGTCCCCGTTTGACTCCCCGCCGTCTGCTGCGTGGACGTCCCTTGCTGAGTCGTCCTCTGTATGTTCGGCTGACTATCACCTGACATTTCAGTGTTCCCTTGGTAGCGGCTCAAGATCGAAGTATACAACCGTATAGAGATGTTTGAAGCCCAACTTCTTCAGCTTCCTCGCCCAACCCTCGCGGCCCACGACCTCGACCCTTCCACACTCTAGGCGCTTCGTGACCTTTGCGAAGCTTGAGCGAATGAGCGGAAGATAGGTATCCAGCTCTCTTCCAACACATCCTACGAAGCGCAAGCTCCTACTCCCATTCGAATAGACCAAAATATCCGAAATGAGGATAAGCTGAATCTCCCCATTCGACAGCGCCCAGCATTGCATAGCCCCATTGGTGAGTTGTTCGAGTATCTGTTCCGGCCTCCAATGATCGTACATTCGGGTCCGAGAAAGCTCTTTCTCCAAGTCCCCCCAATAGTGGTGAATCTGTTGTTCATTCAAGAGGAAGAGTGAGCGCTTACCCTCCCGCTCTTCCCCCGGCCAGAGTTTTTCCAATTCCATCATAGCTTTGCCTTTATGATCGCCTTGAGTTGGGCAGGCGTCCTATTCGCCCCTTGCACCAGCGTCCCATCATTTATAGCGAGAACAACAGCTTTCAAAAGTTGTTCGTCCTGAAAGCGTTCCGCCGCTTCATCTGGGGTCTCCACAGGAGGCGCTTGATAGGGCGTAATTGTATTCGCCTGTCCCCATACAAGTAGCTCGGCCCACATCGCCGGATGCGCTGAGGCGGAGAGAATCCAGACATCTCCCTTCGCATGGACCGTCGCCTTCGTATGCGCCCGATTATTGTACCACGCGGCGAGGATTTCCATCTCAACAATCCCACTCCGCTGTCAGCCACTGGTTCGCCTGCCCAAAGAAGGTCCAATTTCCTCCCCCATCCGTTCTCTCCATTCCGTAGTAGTAGGTGAAACCAACAGCGGGCACTTCACCATACGTCGAAACAAAATTATGCAGCCATCCTGCCGTCGCCACAGGATGGATCTGAATCGACTCGTCGACGAGGTTCCCAACAGTACTTCCGTTCTTCCCTATTCCAACATAACCATGAGAAGCAACCGCAGGTCCACTCGCATACTGTTTGTGAATGACTCGAATCTCCTGCTCAGGAATTCCACTCACAATTTCAATCAAAGCATTCGACGCTCCACTCGAAGACCTCCACGTCGTACTATTGTAGGTCCACGAGGCAACCCCCTGTTCCTTCGCGCGAAGAACCCTTCTATGCCTCCCATAGTAGGACCAAACATGGCGCTTTTTCGAAGTCTCATTTGTACGTCCGGCACTCTCACTATAGTAGGAGCCCATATACCTCCGCGTCGTATCCCCATCCTTGACGTAGACTCCATCCTGCCGAATGAGGGCTACATTCCTCGCATTCGTCGAGGTCCACTTGACCTGTTCCAGACGGACATCCATCTCGTCCGTCCCAGTGGGGAAGGCGAAAACATCCATCATCATTGACGGAGGAGATTTGAACGTCACGCTCAAGTCCCCAATAGAGCTTGTCGTATTCGCCGAAAGCGTCACTTGTCGATTTGGAATATCAACCGCAACAACCGTCGTCGAAGCTGGAATACCCGTCCCTGTGACCTGCATTCCAATACAGAGCGAATGAAGCTGGGCGGCCCCCGTTATGCCATTCCCCGCATTCTTCAAATCCGTTACCGTCGGCTGACTATTAGTAATGTCTCCCGTAAAGCCCGAGGTTTGACTCGTATCAAGGAAGAGTGTCGCCATACTTCGATCGAAGACCCTTGTAACCCACTCTCCATTCGCCTTCCGCAAAGCAATCTTATCCCCTCGAAAGAGACCCAAATACATTCGTGACTGAAGAGCGTAATCCGCTCCATCAAAGACATCCACCCCTAGCGTTGTCAACCTTCCGTCGCAGCGATGGAAGTCGGAAATGAGACTCACCACATCAGAGGTAGCGCCCACCTTCCTCGTGAAGCTATGACTGAAAGAGCCAGCTGCAGTTGCATTAGACGTCAGGGTGAGTTTCGCCCTATCTCCCGCTTTGAGCGTTAGGAGGGTCGAGCCCACATTATCCTTGACGACAACTTCTCCCGTCGCATGAGAGTTTTCGACCTCAAGCCATTCCCCAACGGGGATGGAAATCGGCGTATTCATCGCCGGAAGAGTCAAGTTCCCCGTCGTGGAAACGATAACCTTATTCGTCAAAGGATTGGTCAATGTCGTCGGGAGAGAAGAGATTGTTTGGCTCGCATTCCTGAAGAGCGTAAAAGAAACGGTCCCAATCACACTTTGCAAATTGACCACCGTGTCGATGAGGGTTGGTGCATTCCCCCTCGCCAGCCACGCCGTGTAGACTGAATTCGCAACGGGGAGAAAGGCACTCGAAGAGGAAGAGTAGACATGCGTCACAGAGGTTGTGTCAACAACCGTCCAATACCAGTTGAGAGGATCATAACCGTCGGCCATTTTTACCTCCTTTTAGAACCTCTTAAGTATAGGTCCCCGCGGGCGCGTCTCCAGCTGCATTCCCCGGAAGGAATGCCGGCCCCGCCCCATTTGTACTGATCGTCGAACCAAGACCGACAATGGAGAACTTCCGTCCCGTCATATCTCCCCCTCCGCCGGGGCTTCCCGCCCCATTGAACCTTGGACCGACCAACAGATTCGCATTACAAATAACGGTCGAATTATCAAGCACTTGGGCGAAGATAACACAGGAAAGCCCTCCAGAGATAGTTAGTACCCTTCCATTGTCGTGGATAAGACTATTCTTCCGCGCGGCCCAATGAACAGTACAACTCCCCGTGAGAGTGTCATTTTGCCCCTCCACTCCAATCGCCTGCGCTCCGAAATTGGTCAAGATATTGATCTCGCTCGCTCCCCATTCGATGTTGTGATAACGAATCTCCGACATTGATTGGAGGAACATATTATTGACCCCCGGACCCGCATTCAACTTGACATTGGAGACGTTCCATCTCGCATTCGGCCCCGTGGACGTAATACCTCCCGTTATAATGACCCCTGGGGAGGTAGGCCAAGTCGTCGAAACCCCTACAATCGACATCGCCCCCGTTCCAACAAAACTTAAAAGCGAAATCGCTTCAGGATAAGTGCCATTTCTCACCTTAATCGTAATGGCGAATCCGGCATTATCATAACTCTGAGCCACCGCCACCGCTTTTGGAATGGTGAGCCACGGAAGAGCAGAACTCCCATCCCCTGTGGTGTCATTTCCCAACGCTCGATCGACAAAGAAGTCTTGCGCCGCCGTCAGGATAGGACGGCCCCCTGAACCCGCCAAGAGGAGCCGCCAAACCCCATTTTGATAGATATACGGCCCTTCGCCCGAACCCGGATTCCAATTCGTCCCATCCGCAACGATTATCATCCCTTCGCGGGGTCGAACAGGCTCCCGCGAAACTTGACGCAAATCAACCACAGTTTGCTCATACTGAGCCTTCTCTATCGCATTGAACTCTTGATCCGCCCAATTGAGCAGATCGGGCACATCGGTCGAAGGAGGAGCCGGAATCCTTACATAGACCATTAGAAGTTACCAGTTAGCTCCAGATCAATCTTGTAACCATCAAGCTTCCAGAGGGACGTTCCACTGAACTCAATCGCCAAACTCGGCCCTTCGGTGATGAAGTCAACATACCTCTGCGTCGTTGGATCAAAGCTCTGCGAAGGTTGCCAAGTCACCGCCCCTTCAGGAGTCTGTGCGCTCCCCGCCCGAACCATCACTGTTCCCCCCGTCACCTTCGGCCAAACGCGGGTCAAGAGCTTTCGTTGTTGAAAGTCAACAATCCACTCCCCATTCCGCTTCCGTCCAACGACGGAAAGTCCTGTCCTCTGCACGGTCGCCGTTATTGCAGTCCCATCATTATCCGAACCCGCGTCGAGCAACTGCATTTTTGTCGCAGCCCGATTCGAAACAACAATTCTCCGACCTCCAGAAGTTGTCCCCCACACGTTTGCTGTAGAGTCCCATCCGTAGGTCGCGACGTCCCAGGTCGCCGTATCGGTTATCTCGGCCACTCCCTTCGCCGCATGAACAAAATCAATATCCGCCGTGACACACTGGAAGGGAGACTTCTGCTTAATAATGAGCGCCTTATTCGCAATCGTACTTCCCGTCTCCGCATAACAGAACCAAGTTTCGTCCTGCCCCGGATTCGTGAACAGAAAGCTTTTGTGCGGCGCCGCGGGATCAATTGAGGCGAAGAGGCTCCTCTTCATCTTCGCATCAAGGAGGGGAATAGCCTTATTCCCATCATGCATCCAGATGTTGTCCTGGCCCGCAAAGACGTGCCCCATTCCATCCGCGGTTAGGTCGACACACCTCGTGGAGAGGATTCCAATCGTTTCCAGGAAGACCTCCTGGTCAAAAATGAACCGTCCCTTGACCGGTCTCATTCTCCAAACCGCATTCTGTTTATAGACATAGAACCTCCCCTGAAGGCCCAATCCATCCAGTATGATCCCCGACTCGACGTCGGGCAACTCAATCTGCCCCGCATCTTTGGTCGGATCAGTTATGTCCCAAGAGATCGGAAGAGCGCCTGGATCAGCCGGATGGGACCACCGAATTCTGTGCGGAGTATTGACCCCCGTCCCGGTGTCGGTCGTATTCATCGCAATCAAATATGGGCCGAAGGCTCGAATAATCTTCGCTCGAAGAGTCGCGGGCCAATTGGTCAAAGCTGCAAGAGGGGTTACAACACTATACGGAAGGCCCCAAAACTGGGGAATCCCCGAGCCATTATTGATAATCGGAACGCCGCCCAGAATCGTCGCATTGATGGCTTCGGGCTCAACCGTCGCAAGCGTTCCGAGTGAAGTCCACGTCGCCCCATTGAAGGCATAGACCACTCCAGTCGCCGTGTAGACGAGCCAGAAGATGGAACTCGAAGAGGAAATATGGAGCGCAAAAAGAGGCGCGGCGGGAGGACCAGCCGGGCTTCCGATTAGGATTCTCTGCTTTCCGCGGAGCCTTTGTAAGCTCGCGTCGAGAATCCTTGCATTCAGAATGAAGTCCCATGCCTCCGGTTGAAGCTGATGCGGGGGTTGGTCTCGAACCAGACCAATTGACCCCATATCATTGATGTCAATCGAAGGCATGAGCCATTACCTCGGAAAGATCTTCGGCATTCCCCCGGCGAAGGACCAGAGGCATCCCAGAAGAGCCGCCACGATACAGATCACAATAATGATGACGATGGCCCAGAAGACCACCCTCAAACACTGAAGGACGATTCCCACACCTTCAGCAACCTCGCCTCCGGCGCCCCACTTTCGCAAAAGATAGGGCAAGAGAATCCGAATCAAAATCACATAGCACGCGATTGCGATTGTGATCCAAATGGCGAGCGAGACTAGCCAAGCGAGAGAGAAGCACATTTTTCCCTCCTTTAGACCTCATGGAACAGAGTGTGCCACCACCCCTTTTTCTTCGCCGGGACGGGGACAACCTCGATCACTCTCGGGGAAAGGGGCGTTACTACCGGAAGAATCCCCCGTGGCGCCACGAGTCGCACGACCCCCGTTGGAGGAAGGACGACCTTCACCACCTTTGGCGGGAGGGGCTTCGCCGGCTTCCTCTCCCAACGAACTTTTTTCGCTTTCCGCTTTTTCCTCTTCGTCATGACTCTTTACTCCGATTTTCCTTTATCCACAAGTCTCTCCTGCGCTTTCCGTTCCGCAAGATCGAGATTGAGGTCAGCGATCTGCTTCTTCGCCGCCTTGATCGACGCCGCGTCACGGGGTTCGAGAAGGGCGAATAGCGCACTCCTCAAAGCCTCTTTGACCTCCGTCAGCTGAGAGTTGACCAAGTGATGCGTTTCATTTCCAGTCTTTTTGAGATCGCTCAACTGGGCCGTTATCTCAGACGAAGTTTGCACCAGAAGGCTCGCCGTTTCCTCCACCTTCGTGGCGACGAGCCTCTTTTCCGCCTGATCTTCTTCCCTCTCCGTCCGTGCGAGGTGCTTCATCCACCACGCCGTCAGCATGGGGGAAATCGTTCCCGTGACAAAGACGGAGAAGACAGCAATCAACGCTATCCAGACCGCATCGGACATCAGTACGTCTTCCATTTTCGCCTCAAGGATGGGTGTCAGCCTTCATCTTGGCGATCGTCTTCGGTCCTGGCCACCCATCGACCACCAACTCCGCATGACGTCCTTGGAAGATCTTGACCGCCGCCTTGGTCATCGGGCCGAGGACGCCATCCACAGTGAGCTGAGGCGCTGCGCCTCTCTTATTGAGGTCCCCTTGAACCCACTTGACACTCTCCGTGTCGAACATCGTGGCCCCAACCTCAGCCTGGACTTCCTCCTGAAGCTCAGGAAACACCTGCGCCCCGACCTTTTTGAAGAAATCGAACAACTCCGGCGCAAGCCCTGTGATAACGGCCACGATTGGTTTCTCCGATTGAAGCGCATCACGAATCTTCGGTATCAACTCCACCGCATCAAGGACGAGGGGGAGCAGCGTCACTACCATTCCAAGATCAAACATCTTTATCTCCTATTCTGTGTCATTTTCTAGACTTCGCAACCAGAGCTTGAAGGCCCTTTTTGCCTCCTCTTTTCCCGCCCTTCGGGCGGCTCTCGCTCTTTCCCGTGACTGGCGCCTCCGGATTAGCTGAGTTATAGATCGCGGCCGCCTTGCCTTGCGCAGAGTCATAGGACATTCCCTCCTCTGCGAACTTATCTCTCATTCCCTCGTATGCCTTCGGCATTTGAGCCTCCTTTATGGTAGAGGATTGTGATCCTTATGATTCGGGTCTCCACCGCCATGTGCCATAAGCTCAAAGGCGGAGAGAATCATATACGTCGCGCAGAAGAGAAAGATCAACCCCAAGACGTAAGACATCCCCCTCTCCTTTATTCGACTACAAGAATGTAATTCATAATGAGCGCCGGCGGAAGGTTGTTGTGCGTTCCCCCTCCGCCTTCATCATCAACCGTTCCCGTAAGGGCGTGATTATGGTCCGCCGAGGCTCCACCCGTGCTTCCACTAAGAGCATGTGAGTGGCTTCCATCAGAGCTCGATGTAAGGGCCGCCGCCGCCTGGGCATCGGTCGCCCCGCCTCCACCAGTAGCACCTCCTTGTTGTCCCGGAACTGCCGTCGTTGTGTGACTATGAGCGCCGCCAGCGTCAGCCGTTCCTGTAGACAAAGAATGCGTATGACCCGCAGAAGCGCCACCAACACCAATCGACGTGATGTTGTGATGATGCGCTGGAAGATCCGAAACAGCCAACACAAGGGACTGAACTCCGCCCGCGGCCCCAAGAACAGTTCCATCAACCCCCGACTCCGCAGCGGTTATTCGAGCCGAGGCGCTCCCCGCGAGATCGGTTCCGAACACGGTTCTCTGTCTCAAATCCGGGGTGAGTCCGCTTCCAATGATTGAATTGTACTCCGGATAATTCGCCGCTGCCGAGGAAAGGGTTTGCGAATTCGGCCACTCATACCCCGGAGGAAGGACTGTTCCCCAAAACGGCATGACGGAACCGACCGGGGCATGAACACACCGCTCTACGAGCCACAAGCCTTCCATCCAGGTGACGCGGAACGGAATCCCCGGAAGGCTTCTCCGCGCTTTCGCAATGGAGAGATTCCCCGAGACAAGATTCCCCGACGGGGGAACAAGGAAGAGCGGAAACGCCTCTCCAACACCCACCGCTTTTATGATCGTCGCGGTCCAACCGTAGTCGGCCGCCGTCAGCGTGGGAAGCGTGAGAGTAACAGCCGCAGCACTTGGAGCGACGTAGATTGTTTTGTTCTGATCCGTGTCCAAAACAGAGTAGCTTGCAGCTTTCGTTATAGAGGTCGAAATCGGAAAGGCCCGATTTGCTCCGGGGAAGGTATTCTGCAAAGCCAGCTTAATGTTGCGAAGATGATCGTCCCCTTGGGAGACGAAATCGCCCAGAAGCGGATTCGTATTAACCAAATCCGCAACATAGGTGGGGGATTCGAGACCCATTTTTCTCTCCCTTTCTTTAGTTCCTTGATCCCATACTGAGGGGACGAGCTGCAATTTCTCTCTGCACCTGCTTCTTCAGAAGAGCAGCTTCCCCCTCCATTCGCAAAGAAGCGAAGGTCTTCACCGCCGCCGCATTGAGGATGTCCGAAGCGAGTTTTGCCCCAGCGCCTCCTACGATGAGCCAAGGACAGTTGGTGAGCCACTTATTCGTAACCGCCGCATTCACAATATCTTCATCCGCCTTGAAGAAGTTCCAAAGCAGATTATACTCCGCATCGGGCATCGGAAAAACCTTGATCGAAGTTTCTCGAAGCACGTATGCCCGCGGAATACCCGACGCCAAACTCTGCGTCGCCTGCGTTGTGTCTAGGTCGAAGTTGTTCTGCCAATCCCCATAGAAGTAACGATTAGCAGACATTTCGTCCATTTTCTTCAGGAACCACGTCCGGGAAGAGGACGACGCTTGATACCTCAAGTTGCCATCTCTCTCTTCCGTCTCTTGAAGAAAGGAGTCCGGAAGTGCATAGAGGACCGTCGCCGAAGTGACCGTCACCACATGATCGTATTCGGTCAAGAACCAAGGAAGAGTCCCCGCCCCCAACTCTCGAAGATCCTGCGCCCAATTCAGCGCCCGAAGGATTTCAGTCGCCCGATCACTTCGCCAGCCGAGCCCTTGCTGGACTTCAGCTACCGCTTCCGCTCCAGTCATTCCGAGTACAGGAGGCACTTTTAGCTCCTTTCAAAAAGGGCCATTCGATCCCAACGAACAGCCCCCTTCATTCCGCCGCTTCCCTCATCCCCGGCGGGTTGATGTCGATCTCCCGCCCTTGATTCGCCTGCATTAGCTCTTCTGCTCTTTGCCTCAACCTCTGATGGCGCTCATCATCGGGTTCACTTCGCCTCGTGGGGAGTCCATTCATAAAGCGTTCGACCCACATCGGGTCACGGAGTTGGCGGCCCCTCTCCTCAAAGGTCTGGATCAAAGCGGTCCAGGAGGCCATCAACTCATACTTCCGCCAAGGCGGAGTATCGCTCGCAAGAAGGATTTTCTTCGCCTGTTCGATTCGCAACGGTCTCGTGTAGTCGTAGAAGAGCTGCCAAAACTGCATGTCGCGGCGCGGGGTCGGATGATCCTCCGCAAGAGACTTCGGATATTCGACCTCAATATCCAAATAGAGCTTCCGGCCGAGGAACTCACTCATCTCCACCGTCCAGGAGTCGTGCCACCAATAGGGGAAGAACGGAGGCATGAAGTATCCCATAGCTTTGCAAAGAGGTTGAGTGACGAGCGAAAATGCCGGAAGTGTCGGCTCCCCCCATTGACGACCGAAATGGACAATCCCCAGTCCGTCTTCGTACATCGCCGTCAAATCATTCACATGGAGATCCCACGCAATACTTTGAATCGCTCTATCATCCACCCCCATTATGTAGGCCGCCGCCTCGGGCTCACTCTTTGCGAGAAGATTGTACTTCTCCCCCAAAGAGTCTGGTCTGGGCTGAATCACAACCTTGAGGCGCTCGTTTTTTTCCCTTAGGAGCTTGCACTCCTTTTCATAGAGGTCCTTCTCGTCCTCATCAATCCCGAGGAGGAAAAGCGTATCGGGCAATCGCGACTTCGCCATTGTGGTCGGAAGATACTTGTCGACCAACTTCGGCTTACCTCGCGTCGGACAACAATAGACTAAATTCGGTTGCATGAGGGTCATTCCGCTGCTTGAAGTGGAACCGGCTCCGCCGGTTGAAGGGGAAGTTGATGTTGTTCCGGCTCTTTCGCACAAAGCGCCCGAAGCTCTTCGCTCAACGCCTCGGGGTTTGTGCGATACTTTTCCATGATTTCGATCCTCTCACGCTGCTTGTGCGTCCCGAAGCAGCCTTCCCACCTCTTCAGCCCAATATGCTTGAAGGAGAGCCAAGGGTCGATCCAGCACTTCCCGCCAAGTCTATTCCAAAGATGGCAGAAGTTGAAATCCTCTCCCCACCATTTGTGATCCCTCGGCCCCTCGACGAAGGCGGGCCACGCCTTCCCTCCCGGAATCTGCCCCGTTTCATCTTCGTACCAGTCATCCTTCAAGGCCTCGAGGACGGTCTCCGCACACTTTCTCGAGATCCGCATAAAGCCAGTAGGTGCTGCGTCGACTTCAAGAAGCCCAGTACGCTTATCGGGGCGGGCGCTCTTCCCTATACTCTGCCATCTCAACATGTAGGTCGTCTGGTCCTTCCGCGCGGGATACAGGCCCGCGACGAGATCCACAGGATGCTGGAGGATGCGGGGAACAGAGCCGCTTTCCCAACCCATATCATTGTCGATCATGATGAGGTCGGTGCACTCCGTTTGCATAAAAACGGCGAGAAGCGTATTCCTCGCCCGATCAACGAAACAATCACCATTAACGACTTGAGTATGCGTTTCGATTCCTAGAGCCGTTAGCTCACTCGTACTCTGCTGAAGCGAACACATCGTATCACTCATCACCCGCTCATCATAGCAGGGAATTCCGAGCATCACTCTCTTGTAGGCCATGAGGGTTTTCCTTTTCCTGAAAAAGGGGAGAGAAGCTTCCTCCTCTCCCCCTCGCACACCTTCTCGCTCAAACCGACCGAATGGCGCCCATCAGGGACAACTGTGAAGCCAGCTTATTGACCGTGACGATCAATTGAGCATAGCCCGCACTGTTGGTTATCATCCATCCAGTCGCAGAGTTCTGTGTCATCGCTGTGTTTGAGAGAACCGTAGCCACGGAGTTTCCACCGATGGTCGAGTTCGAGAACTGAAACACAGGATCATCGAGACGTTGACGCATTTTCCGCTCCAAAAGCGCTTCGCGCTTTTCCCGTTAGGTGAAGCTGATGTTGCCGATGTAGGCGCAAGAGAGACCTCCACCGTCAACCATGACCGAGCATTCGCTCTGGACGAACCCACGCCGAACGTCCTCGTCCTTCGTCTGCACATCGTCCTTGTTCGACGTATCTCGATTCCTCAGGGCGACGTACTTGATCGCCGAGAAATCACAGACGAACGTCGACTTTTTGTAGACCGGATGGACTGAGAGCAAGGGATGGCTCTTCAGAAGGATTCTTCCCATCGGGAGGATCAGCTCTTGGAAGTCGATCCCATAGATCTTCACCGTATTCCCAAAGGAAATATGAGCACCATTCACGGCCTGAATGGCCTGGCCGATCGCAGTTCGGGCGAAATTGCCAATGAAGGCAATCCTTGAGTCGCCGCCGCCCATGTCGAAGTCGAACGCTGGAGCGAACGCTTCCATTAGGGTGACCGCCGCCGCTGAGCCCTGTCCGCCCAAAGAGGTCGTCAGGATCGTCTGTTGGCTCGCCGGGATGAACGTCCGAAGACCGCCCATCGTCCGCTTCGGCTTGCCGTTGACCGCGTCGGTGACTTCACTCTTGACGCCGAAGAGCATCGAAAGCTCAATCGACTTCGCATGGTCGAACATCTTGCGTTTCTTGTCATTCGACCACGGACTGCCCGTCCGGACTTCCGTTTCATTGGCAGTTCCAGTCAGTTCGTAAGTGTTCTTGAAGATCTGTGTGAAGTTCGAGAACTTGACCGGATTCCTCGAAACGGCCCGCGGGGCCGCCGTTCCTTCAGCGTATGCCGACCCGATCAGAGTGAACGCAGCCGTGGCCGAGTAGGCCGCCGCAGAAGAGCCCGCAGCACCACGATTCACGGTGAAGGACGTATCGCTTTGAACCGAAACAACCTCCATCATTTCCGGCGCCCACGTCGACGTATCGGTGCCGGGCTCCACAAGGAGGATGTCACCCCCCTTGAGGTGGGTCGCCGTTTGATAGAGACTGCTCATGGTCGTCGCGGTCGGATCGAGACCGATGATGGTGACCGTCGTGTTGGTCGAGGTGCCCGCCGTTGACGTGGTGAGTCGAACATGAGTTTGTGACTCTGCCCACCATGAGAACTCTGGGTCCTTGACCGTCTTTTTCCCCGCCTTGCTCGTGAGAGCAAACAGCGGCGAATTGCCGTTTGGAGAGAAGAACAAAATGCTCTCGCGGAAATCCTTCGGGCGCTCATCTACACCCCAATCTCCTGTTCCGCGGAGACCTGCAACAGCCGACATGGCCTTTGCCTTTCAGCTCGCTTCGCTAGCGCGCTTCGCGCGCTTCGAAGCTCTTACATCTCGTCGTCGAACTCTTGGCCAAGCCCGTCGAATGGACTTTGACCAGCAGTCGGCGAAACGGGTTCTCTCGCTCCGGGACGGGCTGGAGCAAAGGCAGGAACCGGCCTTCGGGAGACAATCCTCGCCTGAGGCGCATGGCCATTTCCATTCGCTCTCGGAGGAGGTTGACTTCCAATAGGGATTCCCAATTGCGCATGAATCGCGGCCCCGACGAACTTGATCGCCTCGCTCCGGGAGGCTTTCGGATTCATATTCCGAAAGGCCGTCGCATATTGATCGACAAGAGCAGAGTGCTCTTGTTCATTCAGTCCTGGCCACGCTTGGAAGAACGCCGTCAGTGCACTTTGACCCTTTTCCCGTCCCTCGAGGGCCTTCGCGACCCCCCTTTGGATCATCTCTGGGACCAATGTGGTGAGAAGCGTCAAAACATTCTTCGTGCCTTCCAGATGTACTCTCGCCATTATGTTGGGAATAGCACCCACCGCATCCGTGTCGAGAGCCTTTTTCTCCTCGTCACTCAGCGAATAGACGTTCTGCGCAAGGAAGGAGCGCATATGCCGTGCCGCCTCAGCATTCTCGAGGCCGCGTAGCACGCCTTCCGGCGTAGTCAGGTCGGGAGCACCCGGCTGCGTCGGGGCCGGAGGCGGGGGCGCAGCCGGACTCGGCGGCGCGGGCGGAGGAGGCGGTGCTCCCGGCGCAGGCGCTACCTTGTCTGGAGGCGGAACCGCTCCAGGCTCTTCACCTTCGCCTCCCCCATCCGTCGGGGGAAGCGGAAGTTCATCAAGATCATCAAAGGAGGAAAGGGCGTCAAACGAGCCACTGAGTCCGTCAGTCTCACGTACCTCGCCCTCAACAGTCGAGGGACTAACAGGTGTTGGCGAAGGTGCAGCACCCGCTCCCGAGTCTGTCGGGGAAGTTGGGCTGGGGGACCCAGACCCAGAAGGCGGGGCTGCACCAGAAGCGGAATCTGGAGGAGCGAGCAACGGCCCTGTGCCTCCAAGCATGAGTGATCTGAGGGTCATTCGAATTCTAGCCTCTCATCAGGATCGGCACGAGTGAGGTGCTCATCAGCAACCTGGATTATGCCAGAAGGAAGGGTAAGGCACAGTTTGCCCATTAACACGGCCCCCTTGGCGGCATTCTGCTTCATCGCCATCGAGAGGTCCTCTGCGGGCAACTCACATTCTCTCTCTTTTGTAAGAATATGAGCCTGAATGAGATCACAATAGACCTTCCATCCTGGAGTGGCGAGGGTTTCTCTAAGAACTCTCGCAACCTTGATGTCATTCCTTTGACCTTCATCGAGAGGGGGACGAAAGACCTTCGGCTTAGACGGTTGGTCCATTGAGGGCTTCTCCTTGTTCTATCTGGGGCTGCGGAGGAGTTGGCGCCGGAGCCCCTCCACCTTGAGGGCTCATTCCTGGTTGCTTCATGGGGACAACATTTCCCTGCTGCAGTTGCATTTGGAGCATTCCATCAGGCACGACTTGGATCTTGAACTGATTGATATTCCGGGCTCCCGCAAGATTTCCAATGTAGGCGAAGATCTTTCCAACATCATATTGAGCAAGTAGGGCTGGAAATCGTTGAAGCTGAGCCATGATGCCTTGCCAGAGGTTTGCAAGGGCCATCCGATCCACGGGGAGAGTACCATCGACAGCGACGAAATCATAGAAGCCTCCAATGTCCTGCTTTGTGACGTCGAAGAATTGAGGCCCAGCGCTCGCGGCGAGATCGCCCACAAGGCGGAACTTTTTCTCATTCGTATAGTATTGTTGCGAATGCTGCACAAGCATCTGTGAGTGGGGGGAAAAGGCCGTTGCACTCAGGTATTCGGCGACCGTCTTCCACCTGTTCACACCGAATCCCGTACTAGTCCGGACTTCAGTGGCGGTCTTCCGCCCCCCACTCGAAAGGGCACCAAACATCGCATCAGAGATTCCAAGGACGCGCTCGCCCAAGCTCATCATTTGATGAGTGTCCCCGAAGTGATTCTGCGTGACATCAGCGACGGGAACCTGATGGAAGAAGGAGCGCACATCACTCCCGTATGCTTCGGGCCGGAGACGATAGATGAAGCCGGGACCGGCATCTTCAGCGTCAGTGACAATCACCTTCGACGGGTCGATCAAGAACTGATTGTTCAAAGCAGCCCTCACATTGTAGAAGTGTGTGTTGACCAACCAATCCATTGTATTCTGCACCGGAAGTGCAATCTCCGGAATCCCTCGACCAAAGACTCCGTAACCCTCAATCTCGGCTTCGCCGATTGAGAATGGAAACTTCCCATGCGCACTTCCGAGAGGCTGGGCACCAATAATGACCGAAAAGTCATCCGTTACGCTGAAGACCCACTTCTCCGGATAGTCGCTCTCGCCGAGGCGCCATTCCTTTTGGATGAGATCGACGTAGACTTCCCAAAGCCCAACGCTGTGCGGGTGGGTTTTCCCCTCTTCGCCGAGGGTTTCCGCAACGAAGGTGCCGGGCTGCTCGGGCCGCTGAAGCGCCGCGGCACCCTGCGCAACTCCTGTCGCAACACTTGAGCCCCCGGTCGACTTCGGAATGAACTCACAATTCATATAGTAGCCCTGGGCCTTCCGCTTGATGATCTCCGTCCACCCGGAGACTTTATGAACGGCGCAGAACTCCCCCTCCTGGAACCTCCCTATAGGAAAGTGGGGATCATGGAGGAAATCGAACGGACTAACATTGTAGACCTTGTTCCCCTCATAGCCCGGCTCCCGCACCGTGACGCGATTCTTTGTGGCGATCCCGTATTCGTCCACCAACTCCTCTATGTAGGAATACTGAATATCCTCCACACACCAATAGGTGCCGAGGATTCCCACACCATATTTGAGGATGTCATAGAACCAAATATAGTAGGGGCCGACGAGGCCGCCAACTTCGACTTGATACCCAACGAGGGCTTCGAGGCCCTGCGTCTGCTGTTCCGTTTCTCCATGCCGACCAGAGTACTGGTGAACCGGACTTCGCCCGAGGAACACCGTTGAGACATAAGTATGTGCAGTTGAGAGCAAAGCATAGCTGTACGGAATCTGGATGGTCGTATACTTGGGCTGACCTCTCTCCCGATCACTCCTTCGAAGAGCATCATACTCCAGCTCAGGCATATAGGCGAGGGCGCGCTCTTCTGCGTCCTGCCACACCCGGACGAATTGTGATTGCTTCCTCTTCGAGAAATCAACCCTCTCCTTTAGCCGAGCGAGGAGAAAGGCATGAAGAGGACTGTTTTTTGGAACCGAAAGACTCGAACCGCCGGGCATTTTTTCTATTCCTCAAAAGTTTTCATTCGAAGCTCAGACTGACCTTGCGCCGGGCGCGCTTTTTTCTTCCGCTCTTGCGCCTCAACAGCCCCCGGATATGATTCATTCACTCTTCGAGGTTGCATCAATATTCCCATGAGAGCCTGACCAATGAGGCCCACCGGATTCGACCCGAGAAGAGCTCGTGCAAACGCCTCATCTCCGGGGGCGGGAATTGCTCTCCCACTTGAAGAGGGAGGCATCGTCGGCTCGAACGTTGGAGGAAGAGGATCGAGCGGCTCGCCCCCCGTGAAGGGCGAATACCGCTCATTGAAGGTCGCCGGCCCCTGCACAGGGTTAAGAAGCTGCCCCCCATGTACCGCAGGAAAAGAGCTTTTCAACTTCATCTTCAAGCTCCTTTAGTTCAGTTGACCACCCTTATTCGTATCGCAGTCAATCGTTCCGGGGAAGAGGTTGTACGTCATATATCCTGAGTTGATTATCCCTTGAAGGGACGCAAAGCCCTTCGACCCAACAAAGGAACCGTGGAAGGTAACCCCTCCCGCGGGATTCTGCGTGCCGCTTATAACCTCCCCCTTTTCGTTATAAACAGGATTCAGGAAGTGATAGGGAACAATACACATCCCATGATTTGTTCCAAAGAGGAAGTGCTCAGAGAAGGTGGAACCCTCAAAAAAGACATGGATGCCCGGAACACACTCGAAGAGCCCCGCTTTGTTTCCCATCCCTCCATAGACCATCGAACCTTTGAAGTACAAATTGGACGTACCGAGGATCTTCGCCCCGGAGTCCGCAAGGAAGCCAATCGGCCCCGAGACCCGAACGAACCCGCATTCGATCACCGAACAGCCCGTTGCGTAAATGGCTTGGGATTTGTTCCCGATCACTTCCATTCCGATGAAGACGCCCTGGGCAAACCCATCATAAGAGATAGGAGCGACTCCCATCGCGCGGAAGATCTTGACGGCGCTCGGAAGAAGGGGATTGCCCATGAAGATCGTAGGGCCTCCCCCTCTCTTGTGCCGGCCGACGTTCGGTCCGTAGTCCTGCCAGCCCATATGGAGACCGTCATGGATTCGAATGACGGGAGCGAAGCCGTTCGTGTCAATCTCATCCTTGACCTTGTCGACGGCACACTGGATCGTCGCGAGAGGCTTGTTTGCTTCTACTCCATCATACGAGTCGTGACCCCCATCCTCTTCTGTCCGAACAAAGTACGTCGGATTATGGACGATGTCGTTCGAGCCATTCGCTTCGGTCAGTCTGTGCCGGAGGTAAGTCATCAGGGACAATTCCTTACGAGGCGGAGCTTTGGAACATTCGCATTATCAATGATTCCCTCTTCATCCATGACGTCCATCCACGGCTTAGAGAGGCCCGCGAGCGCCATCGAGCCCCCGTCGAGAGCATCGTCATGCTTGACGTTGGGATAAGCGCCGAACTGCGAGATGAACTCCGTATGCTCGGGCGAAACGAAGATCCGACCATTCTGCGCCAGAGGAGCGATCACGTTCTGTATTCGAACCTTTTTCGACTGAATCCTCGCCTGCCCCGGAAGGGGCCACTCCTGGATCGTCACCCAATGTTGACGGCGCGTCATTTCCTCCTGAAGAATCCAACGCAGAACCTTTTGATACGCAACAGTTTCGACAATCGCATTCGTTATGCGAAAGCGGACGGCGAGCTCGAAGAATTTCGCAATCGTCCACGAAGGCTGGTGGCCCCTCATTTGTTCTAGAGCTAGGAGGTAGAAGTTATCTCCATAACGCCTCCAGACTTGGATCGACTCGAAGTCCGAGTCGAGGCTCGCCTTTTTCTTCTTCTCCTCCCCAGGTGTCGGAGGAGGAACTGGATCAATCGAAAGGACGGTAACTCCACTTCGAGGAGCCTCTTCAGGTTGATAGAAACGGAGCCAATCCGGCCGAAAGAAGCAGGTCTCCCTCGAGACGACCCTGCACTCCTTTTCTCGGACGAAGACGGAGAGCGTGTTCTCCGCCGCCGCCGCGCGCTTTTCCTTCCTGAGGGATTCCGTCGTGTGTCTCTCGGGCCATGCGCTCTCCTGGAGTTCAACAGGAGCATCCTCCGTTTCGGGCGTCCAGCACGAGAACCGAACCGTACGCCACTCTGTCGAGGCCGCCGCGCGGGCCGTTACGTCATCGCCGTCCTGAGGCGTGTTCGCCATCACCATCTTCGCGTTGGGCGCATCGGCCGGAGGGGCGAGCGAGTTCTTCACCGCAGAGATCACAAGCTGGTTTATCTTCTCCCTCTGCTCTGGACTCGCTCCATTCTCGTCCGTCAAGATGTCGTCCAGGACAATAAGGTCCGGCCGATAGTCGTCGAAGTTGATACCACGGATTGACTCCGAGGTAATGCCAACCCCGAGGACCCAGATCGGCTGCCCGAAGAGGCGATGATTGATCTTCAATTCCGTTTCCGACCATTTTTCACCTTTCGCGAGCCCGAAGAGGGATGCAAACATAGGAAGCGTTCGCGCGCCGTCGGCCCCCATCTTGGCTTCAATGCGGGACTTGAGCCACTGAATATTCTGCGTAGCCTTGATCTCAGAGGACGCAATATAGAGGATCGTCCGGGAAATGCCATAGGCTATCCTCTTCGCGGTGAAAATCCTCAGCTTCGTCGTCTTGGCGAAATCTCTCGGAAGGAGGAGATTCAAGAGACGCGTTTGGGGATTGTTCAGTTCCTTGTCGACGGCCTCGTGCATTTTGGGCGTCGGCTGCCTCATCGCCTGGGGAAAGAACGTTCGAGCGAACAGATCATCGTCGACGGCACAGAGGTCGACCAGCTCGGCGCTCGAAATGGAAGTTTGAGGAAGGGCTTGGTTCATTCGTCAATCCTCCCCCGCCGCGCGCTCTTCGCTCTCCGCGCGCGCCGCCACTTCGTGGCCGCTGAAGCGGAGGACTCCGATTCGGTCCAGGGCGAAGTATGTATCCAGGTTCGGAATCAAAACCGGTTGAGGCACTCCGACAAAGGGATCGACGCTCCTCGTGATGCAAATGAGCCGCGTGACCTTTGGCCCGTAGAAGGAAGTGCATACAGGGAGGTAAAGATGTCTCAACTGCCAATAGGCGAGTTCGCACCACCTGATCTTGATCTCGATGATTGTGAGGATTTCCTTCTCAAATATGATCGCGTCCGGCTGGCAAAAACGAGCGAGGCGGCCGCGAGGAAGCCCAGAAGCGTCCTCCGGGTGGTCTTCGGTCCAGTAGCGAAACCAGGGGCCGAGGACGGCCTGGGGCTTCTCTCGAGCGAGGAACTCCTTCGTCTTTTTCTCATAGAGGAGCCCCGCTTTCTGCGCTCCGCTTTTCGTCCTAAAGTCTTTTCCGTGAGGATCGAGGGCCAGAGTTACATTCAGTATCTGTTCCTTTCGGAGAGGAATGAACCCCGGAGGGGGAAGACCAAGAGAGTCGAGCCGCACATCTTCTCGAACCTCTGGCGAAGAGAACAACGACGCCCTCATAACATCAGTCCTCTTCGGGTCCAGCATCCCCTCCGGGGGAAGAGTCCACGATCGGGGAGGATCGACTGGACTCAACTTGGATCACTTTGCTCTGCGACTCGATCAACTTTTGCCTTGAGGCTGCGAGCTGTTCGGCCGAAACGGGGGCGACGACCTGGGCATTATTCTGAATAACAACCGAGGGGCCGCTTTGCTTCTGCCCGAAGCCGAGCCGATTCAGATTCTTATCCGCCATTTCGCTCAGTTCGAGGAGGGGAATCATGACCTGCCGCGTGTCGAGCTTCTCCTGCATGAGGTCGAGGGCTCGAATGGTGGTCTTGGCCAAGCGAGTGTTGAGGGCCTCATTGAGGGCTTTGTTCTGTTCGGCCCTTCGTTGCTCATACCTCGCTTTGAAGAGGTCCGTCGACATCACAATGGAGATGGTCGAGGCGGCTCTTCCAAGCCGCTTCGCAATCTCATTCTGATTGATTTCGGGCTCGCCGAGGAGAAGATCAATAATCGAGTCGTACCAGAAGCGGAACTTCTTCCGAGCTCCTCCGCGGGGCTCTTCCTGGTCAAAGATCGAGGCGATGGCAGTCATGATGAGGAGGGTCCTCGTGCGGGTCGCGGGGGCTGTTTGCTTCGCAAACGGTTCTACCGCTATCCCCGTGATGATACAGGGAAGAAGGCGGGCGGCTAGGGGGCGGCCCACTTGGGCCTGTTTGCGCATACTGCGAATTTGCGCATACTGCGAAAATTTGCGCATACTGCGAAAGGGGGCCATTCAAGCGGAAAATCCTCTACGCCGCGTGAGAGGAGTAAAAGAGGGAGGCCCCACCGGGCCGACTCGGGGGGTGGGACCACTTGGGAATAAAACTGGGGAGCCCTTGCGAGCCCCCCAGGAAGGATAGCCGTACGATAGTAGGGGCCATTGGATCGCGGCCAATAGCCCCTTTGCGCTTTCCCCCTACAGGTTGCTGAGGTCAACCCCCGTCGTCGCTGGGGCTAGAGTCTCATACTGCTGACGCACCTTGGGATTGCGCATTGCATATGCAGAGTAGCCGATTGCGCCCTTGGGCCATGTACCATCGGCAGCCTGGACGACCGGCTCGCCCTTGGAGTTGACGCGCCCTTGGCATTTGGCGAAATAGGGCTTTGGATCACTCTCGCCCTTTGCATTCGCAATAGCTTGTGCCACAATCGCGGGATCGTATTTGGGCGCACCGATTCCACCACCGGCCGTGGCCCAATCGCCATTAGCCGTGCCCGCGGTGAATTCGTTGATTGCAACCACTGCGTCGTCCACCGTACCAGGGGCGTCCTTGTCATTGAGTACGGTATTGGCCACATTCCCGAGTTTCGTATGGAATCCCAGAATGCCATACATGGTAGTGTCGCGGCCCGACTCGCCGAATTGGAGATCCCACGACTTCGCCACGACGAACTTGTCGCCCTGCATCGTCCCCAGACTGTAGCGGGAGCCGGTAGCGTCTTCCATCTTAGCCACGGGCTTGCCGTTGACGTCGATATAGTCGCGTTCGCTAACCTTTTTTCGATCACTAGCCATTTTCAGACTCCTATTCCCGGTCGCATGATCGCGCCGGTGGACTACATTTGGCACATTAGGGGGGGTGGAGTCCAGTCCCCCTGCGGATTTTTTTTCAGCCTTTCGATCACGAATTGTTACAAGCCCCGGCCCCCTGCGGGGCAGGAGAACTCGGGCAACACGGGCAACATCATCCTCATCGTCTCGCCCGCAGCGGCACACTGCCCCCCAAAGCGGCCCGTTAGCCGAAGCGCCTATGAGGTCCACAGACCCTAGAATACTGGCCCTAGAAGAGTACTATTATTTTTTTTTTTTTTTTTTTTTTTTATATATATATATATAATACAGACCTCTAGGGGGAGAGTACTCTAGGAGCCTCAATGGGGCTATGTGCAGTCCCCATGGGGCAAGGCAAGCCTACCTGCGTTAGGATGATGATGATGATGATACCTAACTCGGAGACCTCCTCATGCCTTCC
>Ga0208185_1000120_pt1 | contig 49376 bp, 41 predicted proteins | sample EasRivMeERMLT700_FD_187532 | JGI IMG/M metagenome (GOLD analysis project Ga0208185, IMG submission 187532) | Soil microbial communities from meander-bound floodplain in the East River, Colorado, USA - East River MetaG ERMLT700 (SPAdes) (version 2) | ecosystem: Environmental > Terrestrial > Soil... | reverse complement strand
TATCGCGAGTTCGCCGCCGGCCTGGAGGGCCGGCTCAAGCCGGCCCCTACGTATGTGGGGGCTGGCTTAAGCCGGCCATCGGAATCCTCATGAACAGTTACGACAAGTACCTCTCGCCACTCGGGCGCAACCTCCACGAATCGGTCCTTCGCAAGATGGGCCAGGTGACCGCGTCGCGGACTGGCGATCTGATCTCGTTTGCTGCCGGTTATCCCGATCCCGTGGGCTTTCCGTGGGACGAGTTCCGCGAGATCGCGAACGAGCTGCTGTCGGGCAAGGACGGGTCGGTGCTGCAGTACGGACCGACTCGGGGCTACCGGCCGCTGCTCGAGTCGATCATTGGCGTCCTCGATGGCCGCGGCATCAAGACTGATCTCACAGAGGTGATGACGACGAGTGGATCGCAGCAGGGGCTGGATCTGATCGCACGCGTGTTGATCGCGCCTGGCGATGCGGTCCTCGTCGAAGTGCCGACCTACACGGGCGCTATCGCCGCGTTTCGGAATGCGCAGTGCCGGCTCGTCGGAGTGCCGCAGGATGCCGATGGAATCAACATCGATGAGCTGGATGCCGCGTGCGTTCGCGAGCGCGGCGCCGGAGCGCGCATCAATCTGCTGTATCTCGTGCCGAATTTTCAGAATCCAGCCGGCATTCTTCTCAGCCTCGACAAGCGGGCGCGTCTGCTCGAGTGGGCCGAGCAGCGCGACATGCTCATCGTCGAGGACGATCCGTACGGCGAGATCTATTTCGATGACGTGGCGAGTGCGGGGGAGACGCGTCCGTTGAAGGCGGACGACCGCCGCGGCCGCGTCATTTATCTGAGCACGTTCTCGAAGACGCTGGCGCCGGGGTTTCGGGTGGCGTGGGTCGCGGCGCCTGCGCCGATTGTCGAGCGGTTCGACACGGCGAAGCAGTCGATGGATTTGATGTGCGGCATCCTCGACCAGCGGGTCGTACACCAATCGATCGTCCGCGGCGTCCTGGAGCGCCAGGCGGCGCCGCTGCGGCAGCTGTACCGGATGCGGCGGGACGTGATGGAGGAGGCGCTGCGCGAACAGCTTGGCGGACGGCTCACGTGGATCGCGCCAAAGGGCGGGTTCTTTCTGTGGGCGAAGTTGCCGGATGGGTATCAGTGCGAGCCGCTGCTGGCGCGAGCGCTCGAGCAGGGTGTGCTGTTTGTCATAGGCAGCGCGTTCTGCGTGGACGGCAGCGGCCATGATCGCATACGGATGTCGTTCTCGTGGCCGTCGCCGGAGGGCATTCGCGAAGGCAGCCGCCGCCTCGCGCTCGCAATGCAGCCCGAGCTTGCCCAGCGCTGACGCACCGCGCGTAACACCTCTCGCCCCGACACCTCGCCGTCGACCCTTCGGCCCGGCTGAAGCCGCCCCCAGGTACCTAGCGCGCGATGCGCTCGCGTTCGAGGCGGCGGCCCGGGAGTTCGGTAAACGGACTGTTGAGTGGCTCCTGCAACATCATCGCGGTTGGACGCAGGCCCAGCGCGCGGCCGTCGCGCGTGATGACAACCATCGCCACGCTGTACGGCTTCAGCGCGGGATCAGTCAGCGGCGCACCCTGGATATCCGACGGCGGCACGTACATCCCCGCGGCGGCGCCGGTCTTGGCCGCGAATGCGTCGATCTCCGAAACGCCGGTGACCAGGACGACTTCTTCGTAGACCATCCCATCGCCAAGAGTCTGCGGCGGCAGAATCGGTCGCGTCGGAATTTCCTTGATCCACCGCTGGTTCCCGTTGCCGCGATTCACGCCGCGCAAGACGTTGTCGAGCGACGCGTAATACGCCCCTCCCTTGGTGTCGGCGCTGACGCCGATGACGTCGCCGCCGGTCCGCCACTTCCACGCCAGTCGCCCGCGCTCGTCCTCGAGCGCATATAGATAGTTGTTGTTCGATCCGACGAAGAGGCGATCACGCGCGACCGACGGCTGACTGAGCATTCCCTCGAGCTTCTGCTCCCACGCGGGCGCTCCGTCGATGAGATTCAACGCGACGACCCGGCTGTCGTCGAGCGCAAAGAAGACGCGCATGCCGTTTGACACCGCCGCGTAGGGCGACGGCGCGCCGAGCTCGCGGGTCCACACCATCCGGCCATCGACGGCGGCAAACGCGATCACAGTACCTTTGTCGAACACGCCGATCAGCCGATCGCCGGCAGAGGCGAGCGGTGCGATCATCGGATACTCGAACGACGTCCGCCACTTCTGCGCCCCCGTTTCGACATCGAGCGCATGGATCTCGTCACTCGCCACGACATACAGGACGTCATTGAGCAAGAGCGGCGCCCACCTCGTCTCGATGTCGCGCCGCCAGACTTTCGCGCCCGTCGCACGATTCAACGCCTGCACCTGCTCCTGCTGAATCGGGATGTAGACACGTTTCGCGTCCATCGCTCCGCCCGCCGACGGCAACGCATCGAGCGTGACCATCCAGACCTGTTCGACGGGAAGAAGCGGGAGCGGAACGGGAGGGATCTTTTTGGCGCGCGCTAAGGTTTGTTCAGTCTGCGTTTCGCCCGTTGACGCCTGTTCAGTTTTCGGTGCAGCGCCCAAACAGACGCCGTGACCGACGACTGCAACGAGGAGCACAAGCGCAAATATCGTAGGGTGAATCTGTCGAGACACTATTCCTTGTGGGATAATAGCGCGTTCGTGTCCCACCAAACCATTCTCGTACTGGATTTTGGGTCGCAGTACACGCAGCTGATTGCTCGGCGGTTGCGTGAGCTGTCGGTGTATTCCGAAATCATCCCGTTCAGCACGCCGATCGAAAAACTGCGCCAGAAGAATCCAGTCGGCATCATTCTGTCGGGCGGACCAAAGAGCGTCTCGGAGGTGGGTGCGCCAAAATGTGCGCCGGAGATCTTCGACCTCGGCACGCCAGTGCTCGGCATCTGCTACGGCATGCAGTTGATGACCGACGAGCTTGGCGGGGAAGTGCGTCGCTCCGGCCAGCGCGAGTTCGGTCACGCGCAAGTACGTGTGACCGGCAACGGTTCGCCGCCAAAGCTCTTCTCCCAAGTGCCGTCGGACCTCCGCGTCTGGGCGAGCCATGGCGATGATGTGTCGGCGGTGCCGCCTGGATTCACCGTGGCTGCGACGAGCGCGACGACGCCGATTGCCGCCATGGAGGCGCCCGACCGTCAGCTCTACGCGCTGCTGTTTCATCCGGAGGTGGCGCACACGGATCATGGCCTGGCGATCCTGCGAAACTTCGCGTACGGCGTCTGCGGATGCACAGGCGACTGGACGATCGCGTCGTTCATCGAAGAAGCAACCGAGCGCATCAGGACGCAGGTCGGTCGCGGCAAAGTGGTCTGCGGATTGTCGGGTGGTGTCGATTCCACGGTTGCCGCGATGCTGATCCATCGCGCAATCGGCGATCGCCTGACCTGCATCTTCGTTGACAACGGTCTGTTGCGGTACGACGAGGCCAACCAGATCGTCACACGCTTCACCCAGAAGATGCAGTTGCCACTCGACTTCGTCGATGCGACAGACCTCTTCCTCGAGCGGCTCGCCGGAGTGACCGACCCCGAGAAGAAACGGAAGATCATCGGCGCAGCCTTCATCGACGTCTTCGAGAAGCGGGCAAAGGAGCTGGGCGGATTCGATTTCCTGGCGCAGGGCACACTGTACCCAGACGTGATCGAGTCAGCGTCGGTCGGTGGCCCGGCCGTGGTGATCAAGAGTCATCACAACGTCGGCGGTCTGCCGGAGCGCATGCATTTCAAGCTGGTGGAGCCGTTACGCGACCTGTTCAAGGATGAAGTGCGCCGTGTCGGGCGGGATCTCGGCCTCGATCCGGAGTTTGTCGTCCGGCAGCCGTTCCCCGGTCCCGGGCTTGCGGTGCGCCTCCTTGGCGAAACTACGAGAGAGCGCCTCGATTTGCTGCGCCTGGCGGATAAGATCGTTGCGGAGGAGATCCGTAAGGCCGGCTGGTACGAGCGCCTCTGGCAAAGCTTCGCGGTGCTGCTGCCGGTACAGAGCGTCGGCGTCATGGGCGACGCGCGCACCTACGAATACACGGTTGCGATTCGCGCGGTTGAGAGCCTGGATGGCATGACGGCGGACTGGGCGCGGCTGCCGCACGATCTCCTTGCCACGATCTCGTCACGCATCGTCAACGAGGTCCGCGGCATCAATCGTGTGGTGTACGACATCAGCTCGAAGCCGCCGTCTACGATTGAATGGGAATAGGCAAGTGACAGTCGTTCACACTGCTGAGTTCTTGTTGCTCGGTTCGTGTTCACTGTTCGGTGCTGCGTTCAGGTTCAGATGTTCCGCGTTCTCAAGAGCGCTACGCGGCTACGTCGAGCCCCGAAGAACTCCGAACATGGAACTGCGAACCGAACATGAACACGAACTGAGAAGCGAGAAGGTAGAAGCGTGAACGAGTTCGTCCACCTTCACCTTCATACAGAGTTCTCACTGTTGGATGGTGCCTGCCGGATCGACGAGCTGCTCGACGAAGCGGTGAGGCTGAAGATGCCGGCGCTTGCGGTCACCGAGCACGGCAACATGTTCTCGTCGGTCGTGTTCCACGACCACGCGCGTGACCGCGGGCTGAAGCCGATCCTCGGGTGCGAAGTCTACGTCGCCCAGGGAAGCCGATTCGAGAAGTCGGGCCCGCAGACGGACACGAATCACCTGGTCCTGCTCGCCGAAACCGACGAAGGCTACAAGAATCTGATCAAGCTCGTGTCGGCCGGTTACACCGAGGGGTTTTACTACCGACCGCGGATCGACAAGGAGCTGCTGGCGCAGCACTCGAAAGGACTGATCGGGCTGAGCAGCTGCCTCAAAGGGGAGGTCGCAAGCGCGCTGAAGGTGGAGCAGGCGCGTCCAGCGCTCGAGGCTGCGGGCCGGCTTCGCGACATTCTCGGTCAGAACAACTTTTTTCTCGAAATGCAGTACCAGGGCATCGAGGAACAGAAGATCGTCAACAGAGGGCTGCTCCCTCTCGCAAAGGATCTGAATCTCCCGCTCGTCGTCACCAACGACGTGCACTACCTGAAACAGGGCGATCACCAGCCGCACGACATCCTGCTTTGTATCGGCACCGGCAAGACGGTCAACGATACGCAGCGCCTGCGTTACACCGGCGACCAGTTTTTTCTCAAGACCGCCGAACAGATGTCGTCGGTCTTCCAGGATCAGCCGGAGGGGCTGAAGAACACCCTTCTCATCGCCGAGCGCTGCAACGTCACGATTCCGAAAGGGCAGCACCACCTCCCGTCGTTCGGGGTGCCGGAAGGATTCACGATCGACGAGTACTTTGAGCACATCGCGCGCGAAGGGTTCGCGCAACGCCTCCCGCGCCTGCGGCAGCTTGCCGAGGCCGGCCGCCTGCGCCACACCATCGACGAGTACGACCGTCGTCTCGAGTACGAGATCGAGATGATCAAGCAGATGGGGTTTCCAGGCTACCTGCTGATCGTCTGGGACTTCATCCGCTACGCGCGCGAGGAAAACATCCCCGTCGGCCCCGGCCGCGGTTCGGCAGCGGGATCGCTTGTCGCGTGGTGCATGCGCATCACCGACGTCGACCCGATCGACTTCGACCTCCTCTTCGAGCGATTCCTCAACCCCGAGCGCGTGTCGCTGCCCGACATCGATGTCGACTTCTGCGAGCGCCGCCGCGGCGAGGTGATCGACTACGTCACGCGGAAGTATGGGCGGGAGAACGTCGCACAGATCATCACCTTCGGGACGATGAAGGCGAAAGCGGTGGTGAGGGATGTGGGGCGTGTGCTCGAAATGCCGTATGCGGATGTCGACCGCATTGCCAAGCAGATCCCGCCCGCGCTTGACATGACCCTCGAGAAGGCGCTGGCCGAGAATCCGATCCTCAAGGAGATGGCGGCGAAAGACCCCCGCGTCAAGGAGGTCATCGATATCGGCAGGCGCCTCGAGGGGATGTCGCGCCATGCGTCGGTCCACGCGGCCGGCGTCGTCATCGCGCCGGGGCCCATCACCGATTACGCGCCTCTCTACAAGGGGGCGCGCGACGAAATCACGACGCAGTGGAACATGAAGGAGGTCGAGCGCGTCGGTCTCCTGAAGATGGATTTCCTCGGGCTGAGCACGCTGACGCTGATCCGCGACTGCCTCACCGAGATCAAGCGCACCGAGGGGATCGACCTCGACATCGACACGATTCCACTCGACGATCCGAAGACGTACAAGGTATTCGCCGACGGCGCCGCGTTCGGGATCTTCCAGTTCGAGAGCTCCGGCATGCGCGAGCTGCTGCGCAAAGCGAAGCCGGAGCGGCTCGAGGATCTGATCGCGTTGAACGCCCTGTATCGTCCCGGACCGCTCAAGAGCGGCATGGTCGACAATTGGGTCGCGGGGAAGCAGGGGAAGACGCAGATCAAATACGAGCTGCCGCAGCTCGAGCCGATTCTCTCCGACACCTACGGCGTCATCGCGTACCAGGAACAGGTGATGCGTATCGCGCAGGCGCTGGCCGGTTTCACTCTCGGACAGGCCGACGTGCTTCGCAAAGCCATGGGGAAGAAGGACCCCAAGGTCATGGCGGAGCAGCGCGCCGCATTCATGGCCGGCGCAAAGGCCAAGGGGATCAACGAGAAGAAGGCGACGAAGATTTTCGATCTGATGGAGTTCTTCGCCGGGTACGGCTTCAACAAGTCGCATTCGACGGCGTACGCGTACCTCGCGTATCAGACGGCGTATCTCAAGGCGAACTACCCGTGGCATTTCGCGGCGGCGCTGCTGACGATCGAGGCGCAGAACACCGACAAGCTGGCGGTGTACCTGGCGGAGGCGCGCGAGCGCGGCATCCCCGTGCTGGCGCCCGACATCAACGAGAGCCAGTTGAATTTCTCGGTCGAGCACGGCAAGGGCGTGCGATTCGGGCTGACGGCAATCAAGGGCCTCGGCGAAGGCGCGGTCACGTCGATCATCGCGGCGCGCCAGCAGTTGGGCGGACGGATTCCGTCGCTGCACGCGCTGTGCGAGACGCTCGACCTCCGGCTTGCCAACAAGCGCGTGTTCGAGGCGCTGGTGAAATCAGGCGCCTGCGATTCGCTCGCGGGATCCGCGGCCAGGTCGAAAGACCCGGCCCTACACCACCCGCCTCTACGACAGACGCGGGCGCGGTTGTTTGCGTCGATTGACGCCGCATGTGAGCACGGCAACCGCACCCAACGCGACAAGGACCTCGGTCAGACGGATCTTTTCGGTGGCGTTGAGGACGGGGCCGGGCTCGCGCCAGCCCCGCTTCCTGACGTGCCGTCATGGACGCAGGTCGAACAGCTCAACTACGAGAAGGACGCGCTCGGTCTCTACTGGAGCGGCCATCCCATCGATGCCTACGCCGACGACCTTCGCGAGTACGGGGCGAAGACAACCGCCGATCTGAACATCAAGAAGGCGGACGAGGATCCCGAAATCGTCGCGAGCGGGGCGAGCCTTCCAGGCTCGCTTACTGGTGGCGGACCCGAAGGGTCCGCCCCGCATGGGAATGGCAACGGACGCTATGGTCGCGACCGGGGCGAGGACATCTCAATCGGCGGCATCGTGTCGGGCCTTCGCCCGCTCAAGACGCGTAAGGGCGACCGGATGTGCGTCTTCATGCTCGAGGACGCAGCGGGCAGTGTCGAGGTGGTCGTCTTCCCGGAGACCTTCAAGCAGCACGGTCACCTGGCGGAGAATGGCCGGACGGTGCTGGTGAAAGGAAAGTTCGAAGGGGACGATGAGTCGGCCAGAGTGCTGGCGACGGAGATTGTCCCGATCGGGCTCGTGCGCGAGCGGCTGGCGAAGTCGGTCGCCATCCGGCTGTCCACACCGCCGGCGGATCGCGCGACGTTCGAACGCCTCTGGGACCTGTTCGCGCAGCACAAGGGAGACCGGCGTGTCGCCATCGTGCTGCACGAGCGCGATCGCCACATCCGGGTGACCGTCGACGTCAACGGCATCCGCGTCCGACCGTCCGAGGCACTCGTTTCCGAAGTCGAGAAAATCTGCGGGACGGGTTCGGTTACTTTGCGGTAGCTTCGCGATGTCAAACCCCAAAACCCAAATCCCAAATCCCAAACCCCAAGCCGGAAGATTTGGATTTGGGATTTGGGACTTGGAGCTTGGGATTTACCGAGTGACCTCCCCTGTCCATGCCGCCTGACACACTGGAGTTCGAAGAGCCAATCGCGGTGCTCCTCAAGGAGATCGAGGCGATCTCGATGCTCCCGCAGTCGCCGCAGCGGCAGGTCGAGATTGATGACCTCAACCAGCGAATCGAGTCGGTCCGCGCGGATATCTACTCGCGGCTGACGCCGTGGCAACGCGTCCTGGTCGCGAGGCATCCCAATCGCCCCACGGTGCTGGACTACGTGAACCGGCTGTTCACCGACTTCACCGAGATCAGCGGCGACCGGCGTTTTGCTGACGATCGCGCCATCGTGGCGGGCTTCGCGCGCTACAAGGACGAGCCGGTGATGATCGTGGGACATCACAAGGGCGGAGGCGGCGACACGAAACAGAAGATCTTCCGCAACTTCGGCTACGCGCGTCCCGAGGGCTACCGCAAAGCGATGCGCGCGATGAAGATGGCGGAGAAGTTCGGCCGAGCCGTGATTGCGTTCATCGATACGCCGGCGGCTTACCCTGGCGTCGAGTCTGAGGAGCGCGGCATCGCAGAGGCCATCGCCTACAACCTCCGCGAGATGGCCGCTCTCGACGTGCCAATCGTCGTCCTTGTGCACGGGGAAGGCGGGAGCGGCGGGGCGCTCGGGATTGCCATTGGCGATCGGATTCTGATGCACGAGTTCTCGATCTATAGCGTGATTCCGCCGGAGGGCTGCGCCGCCATTCTCTGGCGCGATTCGAGTCGCAAGGTGGAAGCCGCTGAAGCGCTGAAGCTGACGGCCCCGGATCTGCTCGGCCTCGGGATCATCGACGAGATTGTCCCTGAGCCGACTGGAGGTGCGCACACGAACCACGAGCTGGCGGCAGCGCTCCTCGACGCGGCGCTCGCACGCGCGCTGTCGGCCCTGCAGGCGATGGACCCGGCGTCGCGGATGGAGGCGCGGTACCAGAAGTTTCGCGCCATGGGCAGCGTGGGCATTCGCGGGAATGCTGAATGATGAATTGCGAATGCTGAATTCATTACGAACGCTGCAGTCGGCGGCTCATCCAGCATTCCGTATTCGCCATTCGCCATTGCCATGATCAATCGAATCTGGGAGTCGGTTCAGTGTGACGACGGGCACGCCGAGGTGCTCGCGCGCGAGCTTGGCGTCTCGCCTGTTACCGCGCGCCTGCTCTGCATTCGCGGCATGGGTGCAATCGAGGATGCGCGCCGGTTCCTGGCACCGCGGCTGGAAGATCTGCACGATCCGTTTGCGCTCGCGGATATGGCGACCGCCGTCGACCGCATCCTGACCGCCATTGCGGCGAAGGAGCGGATTGCCGTTCATGGTGACTACGACGTCGATGGCGTCACATCGACGGTCATTCTCCGCCGCGCCCTGGAGCTGCTTGGCGCCGATGTCGTCCACTTCATCCCCGAGCGCTTTCGGGACGGCTACGGTCTTCAGCCGGCGACGATCGATCGGCTACATGGAGACGGCATCCAACTGATCATCTCGGTGGATTGCGGCATCCGCGCGGATGAAGCGGCCTCCCGCGCGCGTGAGCTGGGAATCGATCTCATCATCACCGACCATCACGAGCCCGACGCGTCGCTGCCGAACGCGCTGGCGGTGATCAATCCGAAGCGCCACGACTGCACCTATCCGGACAAGAACCTTGCGGGTGTCGGCGTCGCCCTGAAGCTCGTGCAGGCGCTCTGTGGACGCACCGGCCACGCGAACTGGCTGTCCGCCTTCGTGAAGATTGCCGCGATCGGGACGCTTGCCGACGTCGTTCCGCTGACGGGGGAGAACCGCATCATTGCCAAGCTCGGGCTCGGCATGTTGTCGAAGGGCCCGCACAAGATTGGCCTTCGCGCGCTGCTCGATGTCTGTGGGCTGTCGGGGCGCGAGATCGACAGCTATCACATCGGGTTCGTCGTCGCTCCGCGGGTCAATGCCGCGGGACGCATGAGCACGCCCGATATCGCCGCCCGACTGCTCCTTGCATCGGACGAGGCGATGGGTGAGGAGGCTCGGGCCCTGGCCGAGCAACTCAACTCGGAAAATGTCCGGCGTCAACAGGAGGAGGCGGAAATCGTCGCGCAGGCGAGGAAGATCGTGGAGACCGACCTTGAGGTCGGCTCCCGCACGGTCATCGTCGTGGCCGGCGACGGCTGGCACCGCGGTGTCATCGGCATCGTCGCTTCCAAGCTGGTGGATGCGTTTCATCGACCCGCGATCGTCATCTCCATCGACGGCGACGTCGCGCACGGGTCGTGCCGCAGCATCCCGTCATTCAACATGCTCGGCGCCCTCGAATCGTGCGGCGAGCTGATGACGAAGTTCGGCGGTCACAAGCAGGCGGCCGGGCTGACGCTCGAGAGCGGCAGGATCCGCGAGCTGCGCGCCCGCGTCAACGAGTACGCCGACAGCCGCCTCGGGCCGGACGATCTCCGCCCGCGGCTCTGGATCGATGGTTCGCTGGCGTTCCGCTCGATCAACGAGCAGGTCATCTCCGAGCTGGCCACGCTGGCGCCGTTCGGCGCCGGCAATCCGTGTCCGATCTTCCGCACCAGCAATGTCGAGATCGTCGACGGTCCGCGGCGCCTCAAGGAGCGGCATCTCAAGATGGCGTTCAAGCAGGACGGCCGTGTGCTGCGTGGCATCGCGTGGCGCGCCTCCGAGCGCGAGAGCTTCGTCACCGAGCACCGCGCCGCCATCGATCTCGCGTTCTCACTCGAGCAGGACACATGGAATGGGGAGCGCTACCTGCAGCTCTCCGTCGCGGATTTCAGGGCTCCGGAGAGCTAGAGCTGTCGTTCACCCTTCCGAGTTCTCCCTTCTCTGTTCGCGTTCAATTTCATGTTCGGTGCTGGGTTCAGCCTTCTTTGTTCGTTGCTCGTTCCCACCCTTGCGATCGGGACGCACGCTCGATCGCCGTGTCGGAACAAACGCAAATGAGCGTCAATCGGCGCGAAGATGGCAGGTTCTTCGAATCTGCCCCGGAGGCGCGAACGCAGAACCTGCCAACATTGAACTCAGAACGCAGCACGAACCTGAAACTGAACACGAACCGAGAACAGAGAACGCAGAAGGGTGAACTGCTATCCTTAACCCAATGAGGTGGCAGAAGCGCGCCCGCGTCGTGGTGGCGATGGTTGGCATCGCCTCTGCGATTGCCATATATGCGGCGATGGGGGAGCGCACGAAGCAGACCGTGGCGCCGCCCCCGCAGCGAAGCGATCCGAACGCCATCGTCGAAAGCTCTGGCAACGTCCTCCAGCAGGTTCGCGGCAGCAGGCAGGATTACCTCATCGAAGCCGAGCGTCAGCTCACGTACGCAGGCGGCGCGACAAAGCTGATCGGCGTCAAGATCACCGTCCGCAATCGCGGTGGCCGTGACTACGTCGTGACCGGCCGCGAAGCGACTGCCGGCGAGAATCAGAAAGAGCTGCAGCTGTCCGGTGGCGTCACGCTTGCCGCCAGCGACGGCTTCATCGTCCATGCCGACACCGCGACGTTCAGCGAGGAAAGCGGATTGATGACAGCGCCGGGCGCGGTCACGTTCGAGCGCGATCGGATGATGGGCTCCGGCGTCGGCATGTCGTACGACAAGAACAACGACATCCTGATGCTCGCCGACCAGTCGCACGTCACGCTCAGGGACGAGCACGGCAACACCTCCATGGAGTTCACGTCTGGGAAGTCGACCTTCGCGCGCATGGAGCACACCCTGGCGCTCGAGGGGAACGTCCACGCGCTGAGAGGCGAGCAGGTGATCGACGCGACGCAGGGTGTTGCGCACTTGACCGAGGACGAACAGCACATCACCGATATTGAGCTGCGCGGCAATTCCCGCGTCGTTGGCGGCGGCGCCGGCGTGGAGTCGATGAGCGCGCGCGACATCGATCTCCATTACGCCGACGATGGCGAGACGCTCGAGCGCGTGTTTCTGCTTGGTGGCGGCGCCGTTGCGATGACCGGGCAGGGCGGATCCGCAGGACGCCAGATCATCGGGGACACGCTGGATATCGTGCTCGCGCCAGATGGATCGCTGACGAAATCGACAGGGAACGGCAACGTTCGGCTCGACCTTCCAGGCTCGCCCGAATCACCCGCCCGCAGTATTCGTGCGCGTACCCTCGACGCCGACGGCGCGGCGGGCAAGGGACTGACGGCGGCGAAGTTCACCGACAACGTGGAGTACCGCGAAGAGAGCGGCACGTCGTCCGCGGCCCGGGTTGCGACGTCGCGCACGCTCACGGTCGAGCTGACAGACGATGCCGTGAGCAATGCCGTCTTCACGGGTGCGGTGAAGTTCGAGGAGCAGGGCCTTCAGGCGGCGGCGGGCGAGGCGCGCTATGACCCGATGAAGGGCTCGCTCCGTTTGACCGGCATCGAAGCGGGAGCCGTCCCGCGCGTGAGCGACGACCAGGTGACGATTGTTGGGAACGCGATCGACGTGGGGTTGCAGGGACGCTTGATGAAGGCGACCGGCGGCGTAAAGACCACGCTTCGCGCGCGCACGGCGACCGGACGAGGCGGCACAGGTGGGGGAGACGCGACGAAGCTGCCGAGTCTCTTCAAGCAGGATCAGCCGGCGAACGTCAATGCTGACGCGCTCGACTACCAGGGCGCATCGGGCAAGGCGATCTATACCGGCAACGCGACGCTCTGGCAGGGCGAGACGACGATGCGCGCGGATCTCATCACGATTGATCAGACCACGGGCGACCTCGTTGCCACCGGTAACGCACGCTCCAGCATCACCCTTGATACAGGCGTATCGATCGCGCGCTCGGCGGAGATTCGCTATGCGGATGCCGCACACACGATTACGTACGGATCGGTCAAGAATGCGCTCGGCGTGGTCGCGATACAAGCGCAATTGGGCGGGCCGCAGGGCGATCTGCGTGCGGATCGCATCGAGGTGCTGCTCGCGGAGCAGGGCGGCCACGTCAATCGCCTCGAGGCGTACACGAACGTGAGTCTCAAGCTCGATGCGCGAACCGCCACCGGCGATCGGCTGACGTATTTCGCGGAGGATGAGCGTTACCTGATGTCGGGAGCCGGCGCGAAACCGGTCAAAGTCATCGAGATGTGCAAGGAAACGACGGGCAAAACGTTGACCTTCTTCAAATCGGCCGATAGGGTCATCGTGGACGGCAACGAGGAGATTCGCACGCAGACGAAGAACGGCGTCAGCCCCGCGTGTACCGCGACGCCGCGCTCCCGCTGATGTCCACACCCGCGTCCACGCTTCGCACAGAAGCACTCACGAAGTCCTACAGCGGGCGTACGGTCGTCCGGGGAGTGAGCCTGGACGTCAATTCCGGCGAGGTGGTCGGCCTGCTTGGCCCAAACGGCGCCGGAAAAACCACGACGTTCTACATGACGGTGGGATTGACGGTCCCTGATTCGGGACGCGTGTTCCTCAACGGGGAAGATGTCACGGACGATCCGATGTACGTCAGGGCGCGGAAGGGTATCGGCTATCTGCCGCAGGAGCCCTCGATCTTCCGCGGCCTCTCGGTCGAGAAGAACATTCTCGCCATTCTCGAGACGCTGGATCTGACCGCGGCGGAACGCCAGGAGCGCCTCCGGGGCCTTCTTGCGGAATTGCACCTGACACCGCTCGCGAAGGCGCCGGCCCACACGCTGTCGGGCGGTGAACGCCGGCGGGCGGAAATCACGCGCGCGCTCGTCATTTCCCCGCGTTTCATCCTGCTCGACGAACCGTTCGCCGGTATCGATCCGATTGCAGTGACCGATATCCAGAACATCATCTTTCACCTGAAAGAGCGGGGCATCGGCGTGTTGATCACCGATCACAACGTACGGGAGACTCTGCGCATTACCGATCGGGCATATATCGTGCACGACGGCGTGATATTTCGCAGCGGGACGCCGGATTTTCTCGCCGCGGACGACGAGGTGAAGCGCATTTACCTGGGCACGGATTTTCGATTGGACTAATTGGACTAAGATGGATTGCGTGGTGCTGGACCCAAAACTGAACCGCTGACGGCATGGCGATCTCGCAGAAACTCCACACAAAGCTCGTCCAGAAGCTGATTCTGACCCCGTCGCTTCAGCAGGCCATCAAACTGCTGCCGATGTCGACGCTCGAGTTGTCGGAGCTTCTCAACCAGGAGATGGTGGAGAACCCGATGCTCGAAGAAGTGCCGACTGAGGAGCTTCAGCCGGTCGAAGCCGCCCAGGAAAAGCAGGAAGAAAAACCTCCCCAGGAAAAAGGCGACACCTGGGACGATCAGGATTACGAATATTTCTTCGGTGACTACCTTGACGACGGGTACCGGCCGCGAACGCCGACCGAGGTCAAGGAGCTCCCCCCGATCGAGAACACCCTCTCCACGTCCGCATCGCTCTCCGACCATCTGCTGTGGCAGCTGTCGATGCAGACCGACGAGGCGGCGATCCGTGAAATCGGCGAAGCGATCATCGGCAACCTCAATGACGATGGCCAGCTCGTGGCCACGGTCGAGGAGCTGTCGGCGATGGGTCCGTGGCCGACTGAACAGGTCGAGCGGGCGCTCAAGCTGATTCAGGGCTTCGATCCCATCGGCATTGCGGCGCGCGACCTGCAGGAATGCCTGCTGCTGCAGCTTCGCCATCTTGGGATGGCCGGAACGCCGGCCGAGAAGATCGTGACCGAGCACATGCGGCTCCTGCAGAACCACCAGGTGCCGGAGCTGGCGCGGAAGCTCGGTCTCTCGATCGATGATCTCAAGCAGCACATCGAGCTGATTCGTCATCTCGATCCCAAGCCCGGCAGCCGGCTCAACCCCTCGCAGTCGCAATACGTCATCCCCGACGTTTACGTCGTCAAGGTCGAGGATCAGTACGTCGCGGTGCTGAACGAGGAAGGGCTGCCGCAGCTGCGCATCAGCCCCGTCTACCGGCGGCTGCTCGACAAGACCGCGACGGAGAATACCGACGAGACTCGCGCGTACGTGAAGGACAAGTTCCGGTCGGCGCTCTGGCTGATCAAGTCCGTGGAGCAGCGGCAGAAGACGATCCACAAGGTCGCAACGAGCATCATCAATTTCCAGCGCGACTTCCTGGATCACGGGATCGAGTACCTCCGGCCGCTCGTGCTGCGCGATGTCGCCAACGACATCGGCATGCACGAGTCCACGGTGAGCCGCGTCGTGACCAACAAGTACATGCATACGCCGCAGGGCGTGTTCGAGATGAAGTACTTCTTCCACAGCGGGATCGCCAGCTCGTACGGGGAAGCGGTCTCGTCGGTGACGATCAAGCAGCGTATCCGCAAGATCATCGAGCAGGAGGATCCGCGGAAGCCGCTGAGCGACTCGAAGATTGTCAGCATCCTGCAGCGCGAAGGGCTCGAGCTCGCGCGCAGGACGATCGCGAAGTATCGCGAGGAGCTCAAGATTCCGACATCCAATCAGCGCAAGGTTCTCTATTAACCACAGCCCGATGCCCGAGGCTCGAGCCTCAGCGCCGAGTACGATCGTCGGCGTTGGGCGTTGAGCATTCCGCATTGAGCGTTCAGGAATCGCCAGACTCGATGCGCCTCGAACTCACCGCTCGCCATTTCACGCTCACCGCCACCCTGCGCAAGCTGGTCGATCAGCGCCTCGCGCGCGCCTTCCGGCCGCTCAACAACAGCGTCGTGTCTGCGCAGATCGTGATCACCAAGGAGAAGGCGCGTTTCCATGCGGAGGTGACGCTGCACGTGCGCGGCGAGCAATTCCTCCACGGAGAGGCGACGGGCCGCGACGCCCAGACCGCGCTCAGCGCGTCGATCGACAAGATCGATCGCCAGCTCAAGAAGCTGAAGGGCAAGTGGACGGAAGGGAAGCGCCGGGCAATTTCGCCGGCCAAGGCGGCGTCCGCGGCTCCGCGGCCCCGCCGTGGCGCGGCAATGTTCGGCACGGGGTTGGCGCAGCGCGAACCCGATGGCGCCGGACAGATTCGCATCATCCGCGCCCGTCGCTACGCCGTGAAGCCGATGTCGGTCGATGAAGCCGCGATGGAAGTGGGTGACCGCCGGGACGCATTCCTCGTCTTCCGCAACTCGACAACCGAGGAAATCAATGTGCTGTTCCGTCGACCGGATGGGAACCTGGGTTTGATAGAGCCTGAAGCGTGAACAAGGCCCAATGCCCAATGCTGAACGCTCAATGCCCAACGCTGATACAGGAGCACGGGACGTGGGCGTTCGGCCCTGGGCATTGAGCCTTGGGCATTGATATGAATCGCTCAGTGACCGTCGGGAGCCTGCTCAAGGGCCGGGCCGAAGTGATCGGCCTGCCGCTCGAGATGCTCGGCGGCGCTGCTGGTATCGAGCGCACGATATCCAGCCCTCACATCCAGAAGACCGGACTCGCGCTGGCGGGCTTCGACGCCTATCTCCAACCCTCGCGGATCCTGGTCTTCGGCGAGAGCGAAGTCCGGTACCTCGAGAGCCTCGACGCCACGCAACGGATGCACGTGCTGGCGGCCGCCTTCAGTCACGACATCCCGTGCGTGCTCATCACGGGTGGATGGACCCCGCCCGTCGAGCTGCTTGCGGCGTCTGATCGCTATCACGTTCCGTTGCTGCGTACGTCGGTGAAGACGCCCGTCGCGATTGCGAAGGTCGCGTCGCTCCTGGACGACGAGCTCGCGGAGCGCGTGGTCATTCACGGCGTCCTCATGGACATGCTCGGCCTCGGCGTGCTGATCATCGGAGAGAGCGGCATCGGCAAGAGCGAGTGCGCACTCGACCTGGTCGTGCGTGGTCACCGCCTTGTCGCCGACGACACCGTCGAGGTGCGGCGCCGCCGCGAGACGACGTTGATCGGCACGTGTCCGGAGCTGACGCGTCACCACATGGAAGTTCGCGGGCTGGGCCTCATCAACATCCGCGACCTGTTTGGCGTCGCCGCGATTCGCGCATCCAAGCGCGTGGAGCTGGTCGTGCAGCTCGAGCGATGGGATCCGCATCGCGAGTATGACCGGCTCGGCCTGGAAGAGAACCGTTACGACATCCTCGGGCTCAAGGTGCCATTGATCCGCATGCCGGTGGCGCCCGGACGGAGCCTTGCCGTGCTCGTCGAGGTCGCCGCGCGGAACCAGCTGCTGCGTGCGCGCGGTCTGAACGCGGCGCGCGATCTCGCCGAACGTCTCGAACAGACGCTGCGCGAGAAGGATGTCCACCCCGACGTCGATGCGGAAGACGATCTCGAGCATGGAGGCCATGTGTGAAGCGCGCGACCGCGCTGCGGCTCGCGCCGGTGCGCTCCACCGCTAGGGCCGCGCGGCGTTCGACATCCGCGCGCGGCACGCGACGCTTCGTCATCCTGACGGGACTCTCCGGGTCGGGGAAGACGCAGGCGATACGGGCGCTCGAAGATCTTGGGTACTTCTGCATCGACAACCTGCCCACGCAGCTCATTCCGACGATGGCGGAGCTGGCCACACGGGCGGACACCGCGCTGCAGAAGGTCGCGATCGTGGTGGATGTGCGCGAGAAGGAGTTTCTCAAGCGGTTCCCGAAGGTCTTCCGGAAGCTGCGCGCCACGCCGAAAGTCAATCCGATGCTGATCTTTCTGGAGGCCAGCCATACGGCGCTCGTCCGGCGGTTCAGCGAGACGCGGCGGCCGCACCCGCTGGCGCGCGATCGCTCGGTCAGCGAAGGCATTACCGAGGAGCGCGGCAAGTTGAATCAGATCCGCGCCATGGCGGACCTCATTCTCGACACCAGCAACCTCACCGTGCACGAGCTGCGCGACAGCTTCATGCAGATGTCGCGCGACGACCGGCACCGGGCCGACATGGTCGTCAATCTCGTCAGCTTCGGCTACAAGAATGGCGTGCCGGTCGATGCGGATCTGGTGTTTGATGTGCGGTGCCTGCCGAACCCGCATTTCGTGGACAGCCTGCGGAAGTTGACGGGACGCGACGCGGCGGTCGTGCGGTACATGCGGAAGCACCAGGAGACGCACGATTTCATCGATCGCCTGACGTCGTTCCTGAAGTTCGCGCTGCCGCAGTACGTGCAGGAAGGGAAGAGCTACCTCACGGTCGCGATCGGCTGCACCGGCGGTCAGCATCGATCGGTGATGATGGCCGAGGCGCTCAAGAAATCGCTGACTGGGGTGAAGGGCGTTCGGCTTCGGGTGAAACATAGGGATAGCTAAACGTATCGTTCAGAGAAGCGTGAACATCGGGGTTCTTCAATGATTGGCGTCGTCGTCGTGACACACGGACAACTGGCCACCGAGCTGCTCAACGCGGCCGAGACGATCGTCGGCGACCTGCCACGCTTTGCGGCGGTCTCGATCGGCTGGCACGAGGACACCGATGACGCGCGCAATGAGATCGAGCAGGCGGTGAAGCGGGTGAAGCAGGACGGCGGCGTGCTGATCCTCACCGACATGTTCGGTGGCACACCGTCGAACCTGGCGCTGACGTTCCTGGGCGATGGGGTCGAAGTCATCACCGGCGTCAACCTGCCGATGCTGATCAAGATCGCGGGACTCGCCGAACACGCAGACCTGCTCACCGCAGCGCGCGAGATGCGGGAACAAGGACGCGCGGCGATCTGGGTGGCGTCAGATCTCTTGCGCGGAGAAAAAACGGGTGAAAAATCGTGATGACCCCCCGCACGCGCGACGCGTTGGGATTTGGGGTGTGGGATGTGGGATGCGGGGTTTGCGGTGACGAGCCGCTCTGTTAACGTCACGAATCCGCTTGGCCTCCACGCAAGGGCGGCGGCGCGGTTCGTCCACCTGGCAAGCCGGTTCACCTCGCAGATCCGCGTGGCGCGCGACACGCGGGAAATGGACGGCAAGAGCATCATGGGGATTCTGCTGCTCGCCGCCGCGCGCGGTACCACGCTGACCATCACTGCGGATGGCGTGGACGAAACCAACGCCGTCGACGCGCTTACCCAGCTCGTCGAATCCGGCTTCGGAGAAGAATCGTGCAACGCATGAAGGGCATCGGCGTCTCGTCGGGCATCGTGGTTGGTCCCGCGCTCGTCGCAATCCAGAGGACACAGGTCATCCGGTTTCCCATCGCGCCCAAGCGCGTGGCCCGCGAGCTGTCGGCGCTCGAACGCGCCCGCGCGCGATCGCACGAACAGCTCCAGCAGATTCGCCGGCGCATCTCCGAGCTGAAGGGCGCCGATCTCGCCGCTATCTTCGACGCGCAGCTGCTGATGCTGGATGACCCGGTCCTCGTTGGCCGCGCGGCGACGTTGATTGCCGACGAGCGCGTCAATGCCGAATGGGCAGTCCAGCGCGCCTTTGACGAGATTGCCGCCGTCTTCAACGACGTCGAGGACCCGTACCTGCACGAGCGCAAGGGGGATTTACAGGACGTCGCCGGCCGTCTTCGGATGAACCTGCGCGGCGAGAAGGGCGGCGCCCGGGATCTTCTGCAGGATCTCGATTCGCCGTGCGTTCTGATTGCCGACGAACTCACCCCCTCCGTCGTCGCACAGCTCGATTGGAGCCGGATTCTCGGCTTTGCGACCGATGCGGGGAGCCGCACTTATCACACCGCGATTCTCGCGCGCTCGCTCGGGGTCCCGGCCGTCGTCGGCCTGCACGACGTCAGCCGGCGGATCCCGGCAGGCGCGTCCGTCATCATCGATGGCGATACCGGCGACGTCCTCATCGATCCGGCGCCGGGCGACCGGCAAGAGGCGGAGGCGCGGACGCGCCTGCAGCGCGGCCGTCAGCCCGCATCACGCGCGGAAGGGCCGAACGAAACGGCCGACGGTATTCGAATCCAGCTGCTCGCGAACATCGAGCGGAGCGACGACGTGTCGCTGGCGCTGGCGTCAGGCGCCGAAGGCATCGGGCTCTATCGGTCAGAGTTTCTGCTGGCCGGCGGACCACCAGACCTGGCTGGTGAAGACGAGCAGTACGAGGTGTATCGCCACGTCGTCGAGAGCATGGCGCCGAAGGTGGTGACCATCCGGACGTTCGACATCGACGAACGCCAGCTGGCGCGTCCTCTCATCGACACCGGCCTCGACGCCCGGTGGTTCCCTGATCACGAGCGGTCGGGGCACGCCGGCCTGCGAGGCATCCGGTTTGGCCTGGCGCAGCCGTCAATCTTCAAAACTCAGCTCCGCGCGCTGTTGCGGGCGGCGAATTACGGCGCGCTGCGCGTCATGTTCCCGTTCGTCTCGTCGGTGCAGGAGGTGCGCGCCGCGCGCGCGCTGCTGGCGGAGGCACGAACAGAGCTCGAGGCTCGCGGCATACCGACACCGACGACGCCGGTCGGGATCATGATCGAGGTGCCGTCGGCCGCGTTCACGGCGTCGCTGCTTGCGCGCGAAGTCGACTTTTTCACCATCGGCACAAACGACCTGATCCAGTACACGTTGGCGGTCGATCGCACCGACGAGCGAGTGTCCGATCGCTATGAGCCGCTGCACCCCGCGGTGCTGCGCCTGATCCGCCAGGTGCGCCGCGGCGCTGTCAGGGAGGGAATCCCCGTCGCTGTATGCGGCGAGATGGCGTCTGATCCGCTGCTTCTCCGGCTGCTGATTGGGTGCGGACTGACGGAGTTCAGCATGACGCCGGGTGCGATCACCATTGCGCGGCGCGTCGTTCATGAAACCAGCGCGGGCGAGATGGCGCGCATCGCCGCGCGCGTGATGACGCTCGGCACCGTCGACGACATCGAGCGGTTTCTCCTGGAGTCATTCGGCCACTTGAGCGATCGGAAAGAAGTCAAAACACAATGAGTGTCATCCGTGTCGAGAAGCCGTGGGGCTACGAGCTTCACTGGGCGAAGACGGAGCGCTACGTGGGCAAAGTGCTGCACATCAAGGCCGGCCACGCCCTGAGCCTCCAGTACCACAACAAGAAGGACGAGACGATTTTCCTGCACTCGGGAAAGATGCTGTTCGAGATTGGCGAACAGGACGGGCCGCTGGCGAGGCGCGAAATGCAGCCGGGCGATTCGGTGCACGTGACGCCGCTGACCGTGCACCGGATGACCGCGATTGAAGATTGCGACGTGCTGGAGGTGTCGACGCCTGAGCTCGACGACGTCGTGCGGATCGAGGATCGATACGGACGGGTGGAGGCGAAGAATTCGTGATTGGCGATTAGTGATGAGTGATTAGTGATTCAAGACCCCACGGCCGCAATCACCAATCACGAGTCACAAACTCTAGAAGGGAATATCGTCGTCGGTGATCGGCTCCATCGGCGGCTCATCGCCACCGCTATGCGGCGCTGACGCACCACCACCGCGCTCACCGCGCTCCATCCCGCCGCTCCGCCCGGCGCCGCCTCCGCCGCCACCCAGCAGCGTGATGCGGTCGGCCTTGATCTCGGTCGTGTATTTCTTGTTCCCGTCCTTGTCGTCCCACTGTCTCGTCTGCAGCCGGCCCTCGACGTAGATCTGCTTGCCCTTCGTCAGGTATTCCTGGAGACTCTCGGCCTGCTTGCCCCAGAGGACGATGCGATGCCACTCGGTTTTTTCCTGCCGCTGGCCGCCCTTGTCGTTCCACACTTCGGTCGTGGCGAGGTTGAGCGTCGCGACTGCGGCGCCTCCCGGCGTATACCGCAACTCCGCGTCGCGTCCGAGATTTCCGACCAGGATGACCTTGTTCACGCTTCCCATCGAAATTGAATCCTTTCGCCGCGGGCGGGTCTCAAGACCCACCCCTACACTGATTCTAAAAGCCCGCGTGACAGGGAAGGTCACTGCTGTTCCGGCCAGACCCTACTGCTAGGGCCGACGCGCGGTCCGATCGAGACTCTGCTTCGCGATTCGTCCGGCGTCGCTATCGGGATAGACCTTCACCACCGTGTTCCACGACTCGCGCGCCGCATCGAGCTGACCGAGACGCTCCTGCGCGAGCCCGCGTTTGTAGTACGCATCGGGCACGGCGTTGCCCATCGGATAGTTCTGGATCACCTGATTGTATGCGCCAATCGCGTCGTTCCAGCGATTTTGCGCGAAGTAGGTTTCACCGATGTAGAAGTACGCGTCGTCGGCCATCTCCGAGCGTGGAAAGGTCTTGAGAAACGCGTCGAAGCCGGTGACGGCGAGCGACCACTGGCCCGCGGCGTAGTCGGCACGCGCGGTGTCGAACATGCGCGTCGGCGACAGGCCCGCGGTCGAAGGCGGTGGGGGAGTGGCGGGCGCCGGCGCGGTCGTCACGGGCGCATTCGGATCCGCGGGGTCGATCGAGACGGCCGCCGGCGGCGGCGCGATCGGAATCGACGTCCGCAGCGCCTCGAGCTCCTCGCTCACTTTCGAGACGCGCACGTTGGTGTCGTCGACGCGCTCGCGGATCGCGCGCATGTCCTTGCCCATGTCGTCGACGATCACTTTCTGATCCGCGAAGCCCTTGCGCGTCGTGTTGTTCGCGTCATCGAGCCGGGTATTGACCGCCTTGATCGAATCCTGCAGCGCCTGCGCCATCGCGGCGACGGCCACGGCCAGCTCCTGGGTCTGCTCCTGGAGCATGCGGATGTCGGCCATCATCTGGCGCTGCTCGCGGCTCTGGGCCGCAGCGGACGCGGCGCTGATGCCGCACAGCAGCACCGCAGCCAATAATCTCGTCATCATTTTCTTCATCACGGAATCCTCTGGCGTGCCCGGCGAATCCGCCGCCGCGCTCCTTGTTACTTGGACATGATCAGGAAATGCGCGCGACGGTTCTTGGCCCACGCGCTTTCGGCATGGCCGGTGTCGAACGGGAACTCCTTGCCATAGCTCACCGTCCGCATCCGATCGGGCGCAATGCCAAGCGCTACGAGATACGTCTTCACCGCTACCGCCCTGCGCTCGCCGAGCGCCAGGTTGTACTCCGCGGTTCCTCGCTCGTCGCAATGGCCTTCGATGGTGATCACCCAACTCGGATACTTCTTCATTATTTCAGCGTTTGCCGTCACGTCCGCGCGTCCAGTGTCATCCAGCTCCGAGCTGTCGAGGCCAAAAAATGCGGGCTTGAATGGCGAATCGCGGTTCAAGTCCTCGAGCGAACGGTTGCCGATCGCGTCCTCGTTGAGCGCGGGGAGTGGAACAGAGTCCTCGACCCGCTGGGGCGGCGCGGGAGGCGCTGAGGGAACTGCGGAGGGGCCTGAGATCTCCGGCGGCGGCGCGGGCTGCGCACCGGCCACGGGGTTCTTCTTCGCGCAAGCCGCCACGACCAGTACGGCGATCAACAGTACAAGAAACCCGAGGTTCATCCAACGTATGTCGTGCTTCAATTTGACCATCCTGGCGTGTAGTTGTTGCCGTCGCGCGTGACTTGCTTCAGTCCCTTGCCGTCGCGCCCCATGGTGTACACCTGCACGCGCCCGGTGCGCGATGACGTGAAGGCTAGATGGCGCCCGTTCGGCGAGAACGCGGGACTCTCGTTGCTCCCTTCCCCGAACGTAATCTGTCGAGTCGTGCTCGACGCGAGGTCGAAGACCTTGATGTCGTACCCCGGACCGCTCCTTCCTGCATAGGCGATCTCATTGAAGGGTGCCGGCGCCCAGGTCGGCCGATCCGCGTACGAGTCCATCGTCGTAATGCGCCGCAGATTCAAGCCATCGGCGCCGACGATGTAGATCTGCGGCTGGCCGGAGCGGTCGGACGTGAAGGCGATCTGGGTCCCATTCGGTGACCAGGTCGGCGTGGTGTCGATCGCCGGGTTGTTGGTGACACGGCGTACGCCGGATCCGTCCCGATTCATCACATAGAGCTCCGGGTTGCCGTCGCGGTTCGACGTGAAGCAGATCCGAGTCCCGTCGGGAGAGAACGTCGGGAGCCAGTTCTGGCCGACGCCGTTGGTCGGCGTCTCCTGGAGTCCCTGGTAAATCAACGCGATGAAGATGTCTGGGTAGCCACGGCGGTACGACGTGTAGGCAATCGCGCGCGCGTCCGGAGACCAGACCGGGAAGATGTTCAGCTGGCGGTTCGTGGTCACTCGACGCTGGCCCTCACCGTCGTAGTCGGCGATGTAAACCTCTTTGACGTCCCGGTTCTGTACCGGCCCGGCGACCTTTTCGCGGTTACGGTCGGAGGAGAACGTCAGCTTCGTGCGCGCCACACCGCGCAGCGCGCGCTGCTGCTGATGGATCTCGTCGGACATCGTGTGCGCGTAGAGCCGCGGGTTGGTGGCGCTGCCTGTGTATTCCTTCGCAAACACCGTTTGCCGCGAACGGACGTTATAGAGGCGCACCTGCACGCGCACCGTGCTCGGGTCGGTCTTCTGGATGGTGCCGAAGACGACCGCGTCGGCGCCCAATTCGCGCCACGCGGCAAAGGGCACCTCTTCGGCGGTGCGCGCGGCAGGAATCGTCGCGTAGGTGTCGCGCGGAATCATGTAGAACTCGCGCTCGAAATTGAGGTCGTCCCAAAGGACCTGTCCGAGCGTCTTTGCGATGTCTGCGGCGTCGGGGGACAGCGCGACGAAGTCAGGGACGGCGTACCGCGGCGGCGTCCCCGGCTCGCCACTGATCACAAGCTGAATCTCCGACGGCTGCTGTGGCGGTGGGGGTACAGCAGGAGCGGGCGTCTGCGGCGCCTGCGCCATCAGCGTCGCCACGACAACGCCGGCCACGATAACTGCCAACACCCAACTCACAGCTCCCAAAGAGTTCACACGGGCGCAATCACCTTTGGAATCGGGAGGGGGGTCGCCTTGGGAGTCGGGTGTTGGAAGTTGGAAGTTCATCGGGTTTTCCATCTAACGTTGATACTCGAAAGTCATGTGAATGCCCAGGCTCGGGTTGGGATACTGAATCGGCAGCTCTGGGAGTCTGGTCAAGAGGAGTGCACGTTGCGCGGTGAGCTCGTGCGCGAGGAATCCGCTCGATTGCTCGACCTGTACATTCTCGATCGTTCCGGTCCGGCTGATCGTGAACTTCATCACTACTTTGCCCGGGGTTCCGAGATTCGACTGCCAGTTGCGCTGGATGAGCGTGACCATCTGCGACAGGTACTCAGGGCAACAGAAGTTCGCGAAATCGACCTGCACGCCTGTGCCGCCGCCTCCGCCTGAGGTCAGCCCGAATCCCTGACCACGTGCGCCGGTGTCGACGCGAGTCGACCCCTCCTGCGGCTGACCGGTGGATGGGGTACGCGCCGTTGCCTCTTTCGGCGCCTGCTGCGGCTGCGGCTTTGCGGGTCTTGCGTTCTTCGTCGGCAGCGCCATCTCCGGAGTCTTTGCCGCCGGCGGAGTTTCTACCTTCCGCACGGGCTCGACGGGAGGGGGCGCCTGCACCGTCCGTCCACCCATTGTCGTCAGCCCGCCGTTCCTGGGTCCGGGCGCGCCGCCAAGGCTGATCGTCATGACGGTCTTCGGTCCCTCGTCCATCTGTCCGCGCCAGCTTGCCGGCATGAAGATCATGAACGCGACGAGCGCGATGTGCGCCGCGACCGACCAGACGATCATCGACCGCAGACTTTCTTCAGAGATCTGCGCGCGCGAGACGATGATGTCGGTGACGGTGCCCTCGGTCATTGCTCTCCTGGCAGCTTGGAGACGATCCCGACCTTCTCGACGCCGGCGGCTTTCAGCCGGTCCATGATGTCGAGCAGTTCCTGCAGCTCAACCCCGCCATCGCCGCGCAGGAAAACCTGGCGATCCGTGCGGTTCACCATCATCTGGCGCATGCGCTCGGTGAGCACGTCGACCCGCACTGGATCTTGGCCGATAAACACCCGTCGATCGTCGCGGAAGGAGAGCGGCACGTTGACGAAGATGCGGTCGCTCGCAATCTCCTGCGACCGGCTCGCAACGGGGAGGTTGACCTCGACGCCCCGTTGCAGCATCGGCGCCGCAACCATGAAGATGATGAGCAGCACGAGCATGACGTCGACGAGCGGGATCACGTTAATCTCGGCAAGGGTCGCCGACACGCGGCGGCCGCGCGTCAATCGTCCGCCGCCTGGCGTTGGAGCTGAAGGAAGAACTTTCGGCATCTAGTGGACCGTCCCAGCCCCTTGCGTCCGATTCACAACAAGCCTCCGAGCGCGGTCAATCGGGCCGCGACAACGGAGCGGCCGTCAGTTCGAGAGAAGCACTTGCCATCAAGTAAAGTTGCGCTCCGCGATGTTGAGAAACTCGAGCGAGAAATCGTCCATCTCCGCCGCAAGCAGCTTCACGCGCGTACTGAAGTGGTTGTACGCGAGCACGGCGGGGATGGCCGCAAACAGTCCAGCAGCCGTTGCGATCAGCGCTTCGGAGATGCTCGGGCCCACGACCGCAAGGTTGGTGGAACCGGTCGTCCCGATGCGTTCGAACGCAAGCGTGATTCCAACGACGGTGCCGAACAGGCCGATGAACGGCGCGACGCTCGCCACGGTTGCCAGAAACGGCACGCGCTTCTCGAGCTTGTTGATCTCGACCGTTGCCGCACGCAGCAGCGCGCGGTCAACCGCTGCGAGGCTCTTCAACGTTGGACGCGGCGCAGGTCCTGCCGGATTGGCTGGCGGCGGAGCGGACAGCTTGAATTGGGCGGTGAGCTCGGCATAGCCGGACTGGAAGACGCCCACGAGCGGGCTCGCGGGTAGCGTCGCGCAGACAGCCTGGACTTCAGAGAATTTGCTGCTCTTACGGAACGCTTCGAGGAATTTCGCTGTCTGTCTCTCGACCTTGCGGTACGACAACGCCTTCGACAGAATGATCGCCCACGACGCGATGGAGATCACGACGAGGATGGCCAGCACCGCCTGATTGATGACGGTGGCCTGCGAAATGATCTGGACTAAACGTAGCGATCCAGCGGTAGTAGGGGCAGCGCCGTCCTGCACCTGTAGCGCGAGGACGAAGGAGCCAAGCGTGTGCAACGAAGCCTCCGAAGCATCGGCAGCGCGCCGCTGGGACAGCGCAGACGAGCGAGCGTAGCACGCGACCTGAGTGCTGTCAAACATATGATACGATTGCAGTTCCGCTCGCATGCTGCGTTTCCTCCGCATCCGAAATCTCGCGGTCATCGAAGCCGTGGAGGTCGAGTTCGAATCCGGGTTCAATGTACTGACAGGAGAAACGGGGGCGGGCAAGTCGATCCTCGTCGAAGCCGTCGGCCTTCTCCTCGGCGCCCGCGCCTCCTCTGATCTTGTTCGAACCGGCGAGGCGCTAGCGGCGATCGAGGCAATTTTCGAAGACGCCGCCGGGCGAGAGCTGATCGTCAGGCGCGAGATCAGCAGCCAGGGACGCAGCCGGTCCTTCATCAACGGCGCGCTCGCGACAGCCGCGGCACTTCGCGACCTCTCCGCGCGGCTCGTCGAACTGCACGGCCAGCACGAACATCAAGCGCTGCTCGATCCTCTCACGCACCTCCCGTTGCTCGATGAATATGCCGACCTCGGCGATCTTGCCGGGAAGGTTGCCGCGTCGTGGAACACCGTACGCACACTGCGAGAGCAGCTCGAACGCTCACGCATGGATGCGCGGGAGAAGGCGGCGCGGCTCGATCTGATCGCGTTTCAGCTCGGTGAGATTGAAAAGGCGTCACCGAAGGCAGGGGAGGACGATGAACTTGCCGCGACGCGGCAGGTCCTCGCGAGCGCCGAACGGGTTCAGCGGCTGTGCGAGGAGAGTTACGCGACGCTCTACGACAGCGATGACGCTGTCCTTGCGGGACTCGGAGGTGTGTGGAAGCGCGTTGGAGAGCTGGCGACAATCGATCCGCAGTTTGCCGTGTACGCGGACGCGCGCGACGCCATCAAATCACAGCTCGAGGATCTGGCGTTCTTCCTTCGCAGCTACGCTGACGGCATTGACGCGTCCCCCGGTCGATTGCAGCAGGTTGAAGACCGGCTCGCCCTCCTGGAGCGCCTGAAGCGGAAGTACGGGCCGTCGCTTCAGGAGGTCATCGACAAAGGTGAGCTGCTCGCACGCGAGCGCGAGCTCTTGACCGGGGTTGGGGAACGCGCCGAGGATCTCGTCAAGGAGCTCGACACGGCGACGAGTGCATTCCTCACACTCAGTCGCGACCTGTCGCAGCGTCGCCGCGCCGGCGCCGTTCAGTTTGCGCGTGACCTGGAAGGGCTGCTTGGAGAGCTGGCGATGGCGCGCACGCGCTTTGAGGTGCGGTTCAACGACCGCGAGCTCGCTCCGGAAGCATGGAATGACCGCGGTGTCGACCAGGCGGAGTTCTTCGTCTCACCGAACCCGGGAGAAGATCTCCGACCGCTGGCCCGCATCGTCTCAGGCGGTGAGTTGTCGCGCGTGATGCTCGCGCTCAAGACGCTGGCCGCGGAGGACGCGCCGGGGAAGACTCTGATCTTCGACGAAGTAGATGCGGGCATCGGCGGCCGCGTTGCGGAGGTCGTGGGCGCCAGGCTCCGGGCCCTTGGCGCCAGGTTCCAGGTGTTGTGCATTACGCACCTGCCACAGATCGCGGCCCGCGGGGCGACGCAGTTCAGGATTGAGAAATCGGTTCGAGGCGATCGTACGGTCACGAGCGTTGAACGGCTCGACGCGGAAGGGCGGATTGACGAGGTCGCGCGTATGATTGGCGGCACCGCCATTACGGAGCCGGTTCGGGCCAGCGCTCGCGAGCTTCTCGAGTCGGCGGCCAAACCGCAGGGCGAAAGGCGAAAGGCGAAAGCGAAAGTCCCGTGGCGAAGAAATACCTGATCGAGACGTTCGGCTGTCAGATGAACTTCCACGACTCGGAGCGCATGGCGGGTCTGCTCGACCAGGCCGGCTACGAGGCGACGACGGACGACATCGACGCCGACGTCATCGTCATCAACACGTGCAGCGTCCGAGAGCATGCCGAGGAGAAGCTCTACACGCGCCTCGGCGAGCTCCGCGTCCTTCAGCAGGAGACCGGGCGCAGCCCGATAGTCGCGGTCGCCGGCTGCGTGGCGCAGCAGGAAGGCGAATCGCTGCTCAGGAAGACCAACGGCCACGTGATCGATGTCGTCATGGGCACGCAGCGGCTGAAGATGTTGCCGTCGCTCATCGAAAAGGCCGCCCGGTCATCGTCCGCGGAGGTCGATATCAACCCATGGGACGACGTGACGTTCCCGCTTGGAATCACGCGCCGCGGCGATCCCGTCAAGGCCTACGTCACGATTATCGAGGGCTGCAACGACCATTGCGCCTTCTGCGTCGTCCCGTACACGCGCGGACACGAGCGCATGCGCGCGAAGGCGGACATCCTCGCTGACGTGAGAGAGGCCGTCGATTCGGGGCGCTGCGAGATTCAGTTGCTCGGACAGATCGTTAACCACTACCTCGCGCCGGACGATCCCACGTGCGACTTCGCGGAGCTGCTCGCCGCGGTCAGCGACGTGCGCGGCGTCGAGCGCATCCGGTTCGCCAGCCCACACCCGCGTCATACGGGCCCGCGCCTGATCCAGGCGGTGCGGGATCTCCCGAAGGTGTGCAAGCACCTGCATCTCCCTGTGCAGTCAGGCTCCAGCCACGTCCTAAAAGTGATGCGGCGCCGGTATTCCCGCGAGAGCTATCTCGAGCTGGTTGCGCAGATCCGCGAGGCCATCCCGGGCATCGCGCTATCGACCGATATGATCATTGGTTTCCCTGGCGAAACGACGGGAGACTTCGAGGATACGCTGTCGCTCACCGAGGCGGTGCAGTATCACAGCATGTTCTCGTTCAAGTATTCGGTGCGGCCGAACACCCTGGCGTTCAAGCGGCTGTCGGACGATGTGAGCGAAGCGGAGAAGACGTCGCGGATCGTGGCGCTCCAGGCGCTGCAGCGCGGGATCCAGACACGGCTGCACGAGCGGGCGGTCGGCACGACGGTGGAGGTGCTGATCGATTCGGCGAGCCGGCGGCGCGAATCGGAAATCTCGGGGCGCACGAGCGGCAACACGGTCGTGAGTTGTGCGCTCCCGGCGGGACTCGAGGCGCCGGATCCCGAATCAGGGATCGCGAATCACGGGAATGCGGCGGAGTGGATAGGGCGGACGGTCACGGTGCGCATCCGGCGCGCCGGTCCCCACAGTTTGTGGGGGGACGCCGTGGTACCAAACGTGCGAGGACGACAATGGCCATGCTGATTGAGATGACGATCAAGGGGCTGATGGTGGATCCAGTCACCAACATGCCGATCGTGATCCTGAAGGACAAGGACGGCGATCGCGTGCTGCCGATCTGGGTCGGAATCTTCGAGGCCAACGCCATCGCGCTGCAGATTGAGAACGTCGCGACACCGCGTCCGATGACACACGACCTGCTCCGGAACATCATCGCGGACCTCGACGGGCAGGTTGACCGTGTCGTGGTCTGCGACCTCAAAGACAACACCTTCTACGCTGTCATCCACCTCACCGTGCGCGGCGAGCGCGTGGCGATCGACGCGCGGCCGAGCGACGCCATTGCCCTGGCGCTGCGCACGCGGTCACCCATCCTGGTGGAAGAGAACGTCATCGACACGGCGAAGACCGTCGACTTCAATGCCGATCGGACCGACAACGACCGCCTTCAGAAGTGGCTTGAAAGCCTGGACCCCGAAGAGCTCGGGAAGTACAAGATGTAATTGTCGGCCGGCCGACAATTGGGAAATCCCAAATCCCAAATCCCAAATCCCAAATCCCAAGTTCCAAACACAAACCACGGAAACGCGCCGGGCACGAAGAAATGCGCGCCCTTGCGCACGTCGTGCCCTTCGTGGTTGAATTCCTCGTTCCCCGATCCCGATCCCTGAATTCCCAGTGACGATTTCCCATCTGTCCAGGTGCCCTTCTAATTGGGGTGTTTGACACATGCACACACTATCCCTAGAATGAGCGCACTCCTGACACGACAACCATACGCTCGATGATCGTTGCGATCGCGAACCAGAAGGGCGGCGTCGGCAAGACGACTACCGCCGTGAACCTTGCCGCCGCACTGGCGATACGCGGCAAGAAGACGCTGCTGATTGATCTCGACCCCCAGGCCAACAGCTCGCTTTCATTCCTCGACCTCGCGACCGTCGCGCGCAGCACCTACGATGCGATCGCGGAATCGAACTGCTCGCTCGCCGACGTCATCAAGCCGTCGACGGTGCCAAACCTGTTCATCGCGCCGGCGCGCATCGGGCTTGCGAAGATCGAGTCACGGCTGGTGGGGGAGTTGGACGCGCACTTCAAGCTGAAGGACAAAATCCAGGCGCTCAACGGCGAGTACAAGAACATCGTCATCGACTGTCCGCCGGCGCTAGGCTTGCTGACCGTCAACGCGCTCGTTGCCGCAACCCATCTCCTCATCCCGATTCAGTCGTCGTACTTTGCGCTCGAAGGAACCGACGATCTGCTCGAGACGATCGAGAAGGTGCGGGCGCGCCCCAACCCGGCGCTGCGGATCCTCGGCGTGGTCATCACCATGCACGACAAGCGGACCGCGCTGGCGCGCGACATCAGGGAACAGATCCAGAAGGTGTTCGGCGGGAAGGTGTTCCACACGGTCATCACCAAGAGCGTCCGGCTCGAGGAGAGTCCTGCCTACAAGGAATCGATCTTCACGTTCGCGCCCGACTCAACCGGCGCGACCGATTACTACAGTCTCTGCGAGGAGGTCATCGAACGTGTCGAAGCGCGGACTACCTGAGACGCTGCGGATGCGGCATGACGAACACTACGTCGAGGCGCTCGCCGCGTCGGCGGGTGCCCCCGTTGGCCGGATGATTTCGATCGAGCTGCTCGATCCCAACCCGAACCAACCGCGGCAGGTGATGGGGGACCTGTCCGAGCTGATGGCATCGGTCGCCGAGAAGGGCATCATCGAGCCGCTCGTCGTGCGCCAGAGGTTGGGGCGGTACCAGATCATCGCCGGCGAGCGGAGATATCACGCCGCTGTGCAAGTGGGTCTGCGCGAGGTGCCGGTCGTCGTCCGCGAGGTTGATGACGCCGAGGTGATGGAGCTTGCCCTCGTCGAGAATCTTCAGCGCAAGGATCTGACGGCGTTCGAAGAGGCGGAAGCCCTGCATCAGCTCGCGCAGAAGTGCGACTACACGCACGAGGACATGGCGCGGAAGCTCGGGAAGTCGAGGACAGCGATCACCGAATCGCTGTCGCTGAACAACATGCCCGACGAGGTTCGCAATCTATGTCGGCTGGCCGACATTTCGTCCAAGTCGACGCTGCTGCAGATCGTCCGTCAGGCCGACCCGAAGAAGATGCTGGCGCTGGTCGAGCGCCTGATCAGCAGCGGCAACGGCGTCACCCGCCAGGACGTCCGGAAAGAAACGAAGACAGCGTCGGGCCGTCCCAAGCCCTTCATCTTTTCCTTCAACCCGCCGACGAAACAGTTCCAGCTGCGAATGAGTTTCCGCAAGGGCAGGGTCGATAAGGGCGAGATCATTTCGGCGCTGGAAGCGATCATCAAAGAGCTGCGCGCTTCAAGGTAGAAACTCCAGGGTCGCAGGTGGACCGGAGATGGTTCGGTCTACCGAAACACGCAAGGCTCCACGCCAAGTTTCTGAGACAGGAAGAGGGTGGGAGGGCACCTGAGTTTCACGAGATCGGGTGGCCGCAAACCCTCCGAAGTTGGTTAATCCTCCCTTCTAGTTAACATAACATCTATTATGCGACGTTGAAGGTTAGCGAACGGAACAGGCCTGTGGACGATCTGTTGAAGGGCCTTTCGGTGAATGCCCTTACTGAAGGGCCGACGTGTCAGGCGGTCCAATTCCTCAACGGGAACTGTGCGTCTGGCACCTCGAATTCGATGGGACGGTGACGTGGATGGTGCTCGATCTCCGTGCCGTTTCGATTCACCGCGACGATGAAGCTGACTGTGGCGTGCGTCACAGCGCCAAGACATCGGAACGGCAGGCGGAGCTCGAGAACTCGACCCGTCGCGGCCTGAATATCAGGACAGTTCCGGGGTACCGCCTTACCGTCGGCCGCCCGCTCGATCATCCGTACCTGCGGCGTCCCGCCGTGGCCGCTCACCGACACCCGCACGCCGCTGGGCGCGAGGAAGTTCAAGCTGAGATCGAGATCGTCCGAGAGCAGCTCGCTGACCGCCTTGCTGCCGGCGACCTTTATGTACAGGTTCTCCAGGTCGAAGCCGAACTCGATGAGCGTGATTGAAGCGGTACGTTCGGTGACTTCGTGCATCGCATCCCCGACCGAAGGGACCTCGACGCCGCCGGAGCCGACCCACTCGAAATAGTTCGTCAGCTCCCCGTCGATGACCGGCCGGATGAAACCGGTCGGCCGATAGACATCCGCCGGGGGCGCTTGCGTTGTAATGTTGCTCACGAGCAGCTCTTCGGGGACCGGTTTGGCGAGCGCACGGTAGATGTTGATCACGTGCCGCCGGAACAGCTCGTCGAACGTCCGGTCGTGGTCCGACGAGTGATCGTCGCCATACCACCAGAACCAGTCGGACCCTTCAGCGATCAGCATCTCTTCCCAGGCCTGGCTCATCGCCTCCTCGGAGACCCCCGACGCCGCATCGAGCGCCCGACGCGCATCCCCCAGCTGGCTCCATGCCCGGTGATCGTCGGGATGGCCGATCCAGATGTAGAAATCTGCGTTGATCCACGACCCTGGAAAGATGGACGGCAGGGGGTCCTTTGCTGCCGTACACGCCTCGCCCATCGTCACGGTCTTCAACTCGGGGTGAGCGCCGAGCCGGCGGTAGAGCGCGCGCAGAAAGGGACGGCCCTGGTCCTCGAAGTGCTCCCAGGCGTTCTCGCCATCGAGAATCACGAAGATGGTGGCCTCTCCCCCGCTGGTTCGCAACGTGTAGTGACGGCCCGCATCGGTGAGGCGCTGCACGAAGTCCTCGGCGGCAGATTCGGCCGGCCATGAGGCGTAGCTGAATCCAATCAGGTCGGATACGACGTGGTCGCGGAACCCGCACACGACTTGCCGCCCCTCCTGGCCGACGCGGTACGGGCGATAGAGCAATTCCGGCTGGTCAACCTGCCCATACCCGTCGCGCGAAAACTCCCGTCGTAAGGTCTTGGCGAGGATCTCCTCGTCGGTGGCCATCCAGCGGAATCCCGCAGCCACGACCAGCGCCACCATCTCGTCCGACACCGAGCCTTCAGAGGGCCAGAGACCGTCAGGCCTGCGACCAAACAGTCGCTGGTGAAGAGTCACCGCTCTCGAGAGCTGCTCCGCCGCGTCCCCCGGGCGCCGGAATCGCTCACGCGGCATGCGGGACGTCGGGTGCGTACGAAGGTAGACGTCGGTATCGCACAGCAGCGGCAGGATCGGGTGATAGAAAGGCGACGTCGAAATCTCAATCTGTCCGCGCGCCGAGGCATCCCGGTACTCGGGGACGACCTTTCGCAGCAGTTCCAGCTCCACGGCGCGCAAGGTCGCTTTGTCCTCTTCGGTGAAGCGTCGTCCCTTTGATACGAGCGCGCGGACCCGATCGTCTCGCTCGAAGTAGTACTGGTCGATCCAGACCAGCTTATGCCAGACCTGCAGGTCGCGGATGTCGTCGACGGAAAACTGCGCCGCGGGGCTGCGCGGGCGGAGGCCGGCGCCATTGGAGTCACGCCGCGCGAGCAGTTCGGCGTATCGCGGATAGGGGTCGATCATCCGGGGCCGGTGCGCGTGAAAAAACTGGTCGACGCAGAAGGCGCGCTCTTCCTCGGTGAGCTTGTCCGCCGGTTTCAACCCGAGCTCGAGATGGCGGTCCCTCGCCTCCTCGCGGGCAAATGACTCGAGCTGGACCAACAGCGAAGGGACCAGGTTGAACGTCACTCTGACCGAAGGAAACTCCCTCAGGAGGGCGGCCATTCCCCAGTAGTCCTTGATCGCATGAAGCCGCACCCACGGAAGGATGTGCTCGCCACTCGCCAGATCCTGGTAGAACGGCTGGTGCATGTGCCACAGCAGCGCGACGCGCGTCATAATGAGGAACCTGTAGGGATTAGGGGGTAGGGGTCAGGTGTTAGGGGACGGGACGGCGCCGCGCGCTGTGACGCTCGTCTCAGACTGACCCCTAACCCCTGACCCCTAACAACTTTCTGCATGCGCATACTCGACCGGTACGTGATTCGTGAAGTGATGCTGCCCTTCTTCATCGGGCTGCTGGTCTTCACATTCATCTTAATCATCCCCTCAATGATGCAGTACGCCGAGGCGTTCATCGCCAAGGGCGTGCCTACCATGGTCGTGCTTCGCGCGATGGCAACGCTCCTGCCTTCGTCGCTCGCACTGTCGATCCCGTCGGCGCTGCTCATTGGCCTGCTGATCGCCTTTGGCCGGCTGTCGGGGGATCGCGAGTTCGTCGCGATGCAGGCGTGCGGCGTCAGCGTCGCACGGCTGCTGAGGCCGGTTGGCGTAATCGCCGTAGCGGGCTGGGCCGCAACCTCGTACGTGATGCTCGAGGCGCTGCCCGACGCCAATCAGGCGTTCCGCCAGATCGCTTTCAACGTTCTTGCGACGCGGGCGGAAGGGGAAGTGAAGCCGCGCGTCTTCTTCCAGGACTTTCCCGATCTGGTGCTGTACGTCCGCGAGCTGCCGGCGACCGGCGGCTGGAACGATGTGTTCATGTCCGACAGCCGGCCCGGGCAGACCCCCACGATCTATCTTGCGCGTCACGGCCGCGTCATCCTCGATGCGAAAACGCGGACGGTGAGGATGGCTCTCGAAGACGGCACCGGACATACCGTGGACCCCGACGGTAAGTACAAGGTCTTCACATTCGACCGTCTGGATCTCAACGTGAATCCCGAGGCGGTGTTCCCGCGCGGCGGCCCGCAAAAGGGCGATCCCGAGATGACGATCGCCGAGCTCCGTGCCCGCGCGGCGGAGATCGAGCAACGGGGCGAGTCCTCTCACAACCAGATCATGGCGATTCACCGGAAGTTCGCGATCCCGGTGGCGTGCCTCGTCTTCGGGCTGATCGGCCTTGCGCTGGGCGCGACCAATCGACGCGACGGCAAGCTGGGCAGCTTTGTCTTCGGTCTCGGGGTCATCTTCGCGTATTACATTCCGCTCAACCTCGGTCCTGCGCTCGCGAAGGGCCACCTGATGGCGCCGTGGCTCGCTGTCTGGCTGCCGAACATCATCCTCAGCGCCGTCGGTGCGGGACTCTTCTTATGGCGTTCGCGAACGGCGGATCAGGAGTTCCGCTTCTCGATGCCGAGATGGTTGCAGCGGAAGAGCCGTGTCGAAACCGTTTCGTCGAGCCGCGAGACAGCGTACGAGGCGCCCGATCGCGGCTTCGGCGGGTATTTCCCGCGTTTCAGCATCCTCGATCGATATGTGGCGGCGATGTACGGGCGAGTATTTGCCCTCTGCGCGTTTGGACTCCTTGGCCTCTTCTACGTGTCGACCTTCATCGATCGTTCCGACAAGGTCTTCAAGGGAACAGCCACGTGGGGAATGATGGGCGCGTATTTCTGGTATATCGGACCTCAATACGTCTACTACGTGCTGCCGATGTCGGTGCTGCTCGCGACGCTCGTCACGGTCGGCGTGCTGACGAAGAATAGCGAACTGATCGTGATGAAGGCGTGCGGGATCAGCCTGTATCGCATGGCGCTGCCGATGCTTGGTGGCGCGCTGCTGGCGGGCGGCATCCTTTTCGCGCTGGAACAGACGTCGCTCGGTCCGTCCAACCGGAAGGCCGACGAGATTCGCAGCGTGATGAACGGCGGATCGCCGCAGATCATGGACCTTCTCAGCCGGCAGTGGGTGCTCGGCAGCCGCGGCGATATCTACAACTACAACTATTTCGACCCGAAGAACAATCAGCTGATGGGCGTTTCGATCTATCAGTTCTCCGACGGGATGCGGTCGCTCGTACGCCGGTCGTACGCCGAGCGCGCGAAATATGTCGCCTCATCGGATGACGCGAACGCGTGGCGGGTGGAGCAGAGCTGGACGCGCGAGTTCACTCCGTCAGGTGATACGCGAAGATTCAGCACAGAGGCTCAGGCTGATTTCGTGCTCGAGTCGCCGTCGTACTTTGGGACGCGGGAACCCGAGCCGCGGTTCATGAGTTATTCGCAGCTGCGCGACTACATCGGCCAGCTGCGGACCAGCGGGTTCGACGTCATCGCACAGCAGGTCGCGCTCGAACGAAAGGTGTCGTTTCCATTCGTCACGCTGATCATGACGCTCATTGCGGTTCCCTTCGCGGTCAGCACGGGCCGCCGTGGCGCAATGTACGGGATTGGCGTCGGGATCGTGATCGCGATCAGCTATTGGGTGGCGTTCAGCGTGTTTGCCGCGCTCGGCACGGGGGGCGTGGTAGCTCCCGTCCTTGCCGCATGGGCACCCAACCTGCTCTTCGGGGCCGGGGCCGCGTATCTGTTATTGACCGTTCGCACGTGAAGCTATGCGGGGCGAGCCTTTCAGGCTCGCCTCGCGGACCCGAAGGGTCCGCGCCGCCTTTTTCTGCCTTCGTCACCTCGCATACTTGATGTCGTCGACCCAGATTCGCCCATTCGATCCGATCTTGGTGTTCACCGTATCGACCACGAACAGCACCGATTGAACGTTGGACAGCGCCGGTGTCGTGGCTCCGGTGGAACCGAGCGGTCTGAATTCGTCGAAGAATACCTGAATCGTTCGTGGAGTTTGGTCCAGGTAGACCGAGCGCCGCCATCGCTCCCCTTCCCCGCCGGTCGGCGCGCGCAGCTGGACAGACATCCGCATCGGGCGATCTGCTCGTGCGGTGAACACGAGACGGTCGTGCATTGCCATCCTTCCCGTCGCGGGCATCACGAACGCGGTGTAGGGGTTGTCGGACGGCACGCCGGACAAGGCGAAGCGCAGTAATAGCTCCGAGCCGCCCAGCGTGGCGACCGTATCCATTGCGCCGTCGGACGCGGGACTCTTCTCGATTGTCCAATTGCGCCCAGGACCGCCGTCGTACAGGAGCTCAGAGTCGCGCGGCCGCGCGCGTTCCGGCGCGGCAGGCTCGTCGGAGCTACGTCCAACGTAGACAGGATTGGAGACCAGCCACGGGACTGGCGGGTTGCCCGGTGAACGCGGCAGCGCGACCTCGACTCGATAGACCGCTGCCTCCGCTGCCGCATCGTGTTGCAACACCGGACCGTCCCCAGTGGCGCTCGGCATCCCGTTTCGAAACAGCGTGATATGCGCGTCTGGCGGCGCCTGCGCATCGATTCGCAATGTGACGGGACCACCGAGCGCCAGCAGGTCTCCCATCGACCCGGTGCGCGAACCGCTGGACGCGGTGAATCGCAGCGCCGCCGGTCCTGCCAGGGCGTCGATTGTTGAATAGACGTGCCCGGCGCGAATACCCGCGAGCACGCGTTGCGCGTCCATGGCCGCATTGCCGGTCAACTGGACGTCACCCACCGTGATCGAGAATTCGCGGAAGGAGTTCAGGTATGAAGGGAAATGCAATGATCCGCCGGTATCGTACGGCTCCCCCACCGTCCGCACACCGACGCGCGCGTGCGCGTCGACTCCGGCTACGGCAACCACGCGACGCCGCTGCGTGAGGGTGTCCCATTGCTGCATGATCGGCTCGGGTCGATCGAGCAGCAACGCGAGCGACTGGGGCGGCCGGAACGGATAAGCGATCAGCCCCCGCGCGAGCGTCCACCATCGCTCGTCGCGCCACTCGCTATCGGCATTCAACCACTCGAGCCCGCCGAACGCCCCGTCCCATTCCGTCCATCGCAACTCCGGCTTCTCGGAGCCGGGATGCGCGGCGATCGCAAAGCCTCCAAGTCGGGTGATGTCCTCCAGGACATCGCGCGCGTCACCACGAAGCGGATACGGCGCCTTCGGCAGGCCCAGCGCGATCACGTGGCCGCTGTTCGTGCTGATCTCGACAGCATCGATGTAGAGCACACCGTTACGATTGTCAGGAAGGTCCGGCTCGCGTGTAGCATCGCCGTGATCGGTAACGATGATGAATTTCAGGCCCGCGCGGGCGGCGGCAGCGGTGACGTCAGCGATTGAACCCGTTCCGTCCGACCGGCCGGTGTGAATGTGCATGACCCCGCGAACGCCGGGGGAAATGCCGGCCGGCGCATCCGGGAGCGTGCGCGCGCCTGGCGGTAGCAGCACGAACAACGCGATCGCGGCCAGAACGAGGATGACGAGACGGCGAAGAAGACGGAACACGATACGCGCTTACGCCCTCGGATGGGAGCGGTCGTACACCGCGCGCATCCGCTCCTGCAGCACGTGCGTATAGATCTGGGTGGTCGACAGGTCCGCGTGGCCCAGCATCATCTGGATGGCGCGGAGATCTGCGCCCCGCTCGAGTAGATGGGTCGCGAACGAATGACGCAGCATGTGCGGGCTCAGTCCGGGAGAGACGCGTGCGGTGCGTCCGTACGCCTTGAGAATCTTCCAAAAGCCGACGCGCGTCAGCCCGGGACCGCCACGACGCGCGTTCACGAAAAGTCTCGGGCTGCTGCGCTTGCCCAGGAGCGCCGGCCTGGCATCGCGCAGGTATCTCCGCACCCAATCGGCTGCTTCGTCTCCCATCGGGACGATCCGCTGTTTCTCGCCCTTTCCAGTACAGGTCAGGTAGGACGCTTCGAGATTCACGTCTCCCGGGCGCAGGCTGGTCAGCTCAGACACGCGCAGGCCGGTTGCGTACAGTAACTCGATCAACGCGCGGTCGCGCAGCCCGCGTGGCGTCTTCACGTCCGGCTGCGCGATCAGCCGATCGACCTCCTCCACCGAGAGGTGTCGAGGCAACGACTTCCAGGCGCGTGGCGGCCGCAGGTCATCTGCCGGACTTGTTCTGACGCGACCATCGATCACGAGGAAACGGTAGAAACCGCGATAGCAGGCGATCGCGCGGGCGACCGAGCGCGGGGATCGGCCCTGCGACATCAGATCTCGCACGAGCCCCTCGAGTTGCTGGCGGCTCAATGCTTCGGCGGACACGCGCAGGCCGGCGGCGAACTTGCGCAGCAGCACGAGATCGCGCGCATAGCTGTCCACCGAGTTGGCGGCCAGGCGACGCTCGACCGTCAGGTGCGTGAGATAGGCGTCCACCGGGGACGAAGGTCTGGATGTCACGGCTGATGTCCGCGGGATTGTAGAATTGTAGCGAACTCATTGTCCGTTCAGAGGAATCCTTCATGCCCGTCCGTTCGAAGTGGCAGTCGCTGCCGACCGAAGCCATCAACCCCGCCACCCTCGGTATCGACAAGCTTGCTGCCGACGGCATCGTCGAGCTGATGCTCAGCGAGGACCGCAAGATGGTTGCCGCGGTACAGCGCGAGCGCGAGCGCATCGCCGTGGGCGTCGAGATGATTGCCACCGCGCTCAGGAAAGAAGGACGCATCATTTTCGTCGGCGCGGGCACGAGTGGCCGCCTGGGCATCCTCGAATCTGCCGAGATGCCGCCCACTTTCAGCACGGATCCTTCGCTTGTGCAGGCGATCATGGCCGGCGGACACAAGGCGATCTTCAATGCGAAGGAGGGCGTCGAGGACAACTACGAGGAGGGCGCGCGCTCGATCATGCGGCTCAGGCCGACCAAGCGCGACATCGTCATTGGTGTGTCGGCCAGCGGCATGACGCAGTTTGTTCGCGGAGCGCTGACGCGCGCACGGCGCGCGGGAGCACGGATTATCTTCGTCACCTGCGATCCGAACTCCGAGCTGCAGACGTTCGTCGACCTGACCATCTCGCCCGGCGTCGGCGCCGAAGTGATCGCAGGGTCTACGCGGCTCAAGGCGGGGACGGCCACGAAGATGGTCCTGAACATGCTGACGACCGGCGCGATGGTGCTCATCGGCAAGACGTACGGCAACCTCATGGTGGACGTGCAGACGAACTCGGAGAAGCTGAAGGATCGCGCCCGACGTATCCTCAACATCGTGACCGGTCTTGAATATGAGGAATGCGAGGGGCTGCTGAAGCGCGCGCACTGGAACGTGAAGGCCGCCATCGTGATGCAGAAGACGGGACTGCCCTACCCGAAGGCGCTCTCACGCCTGCGCAAGGCGCACGATTCGATGCGCGAGGCACTCGGCGAGGACATCGAACCGCGCCTGCGCGGCATGCTCCAGGGGGTCGCGGAAGCGTCCACCAACGGACGTTCCTAGGCGGACCTAAAGGTCCGCCTCTACGAGAATCGTAGGTGCTCCGAGAATCGTAGGTACTCTTGGACGATCGTAGAGGCGGACCTTTAGGTGCGCCTGACGCGCGCGGCTGCCGCGCGATCCAGCAACACTTCCACGTCGCAATGCACCTGAAGAACCGACGCGGGCACCCGAGTGGTGATGCGACCGTTAACTGTCTGCGCAACGCAGGCAGCCTTCTTCGCTCCGGTCGCGACGAGCACGATTCGTCGGGCCTGCAGAATCGTCCCGATCCCCATCGACAAGGCTTCAGCCGGCACGCGGGACGGATCGTTTCCGAACAGCGACGCGTTGTCCCGCCGCGTCGAAGGAAGGAGCTGCACGCGATGGGTCCGCGCAATCAGCTCCTCCCCCGGCTCGTTGAAACCGATGTGACCATTGCTGCCAATACCCAGGACCTGCAGATCGATTCCGCCGGCCTCGCGGATCGCCTCTTCGTAGCGATCGCATTCCACGTCGAGATCCGCGGCGGCACCGTTCAGAAAGTGGATGCGCGACGGATCGATGTTCACCGCGTCGAACAGATGGCGCTGCATGAACCGACGAAAGCTGCCCGGATGCCCGGCATCGATGCCGGCGAACTCGTCGAGGTTGAACGTCGACGCGCGGGACCAGTCGCCGTCACCCTCTTCATGCATCCGCCGCAGCCGGGCGTACGCATCAACAGGTGTGCGGCCCGTGGCAAGTCCCAGAACGAGGTCTGTCTTCTCGCGCAGCGCATCGGTGATGTTGCACGCAAGAGCCCTGGCAACTGCGTCGCTGCTTTCGAGGATTGTGATCTTCACGCTGTGTCAAAGATAGGTGGGATGGGCAAACGAACCGTGGACGGCGGCGATCGCCAGGCGCACGGCGCCAATGGCGGGCTCAACGTCAAGCGGACGGATCCACGAACGCGGCGCGATCTCGGACAGGCGATTCGTGATGTCGTCAACCAGCCACGGAATGCCGCGGAAGATTCCGCCGGCGAGCACGGTCGGAAAGGCATGGCCACGCATCTCGAGCCGCGCGATCACCGATGCCGCAGCCGATGCCAGCTCGGCACCCGCGCGCGTCAGGATCTCGGCGGCGATCGCATCGCGCTGCACCATGGCCCGCTGCACGAGGCCGGCGATGCCCGCGATCGTATGGCGATGGACGTCCCGGTGGTAGATCTCGTGAATCAGCTCGCTGGGCGTCGAGAGTCCCAGGTGTTCGAGAATCATCGGCGTGAGCAGTGTCACCGGCCCTCGTCCGTCGAACTGCCGGACAACGGCGTGGAGCGCCGCCCGGCCGATCCAGAAGCCGCCGCCTTCATCTCCGAGCAGGTATCCCCAGCCGCCGGCGCGTGCAGCGCGGCCTGACGTGTCGCGCCCGTAGGCGATCGACCCGGTGCCCGCCACGACCACAACGCCTTCCCCATCGCCGGCGCCCGCTACCAATGCGATGAGCGCGTCGTTGACGACGATGACCCGCGCCTTGAAGCCGATGCGCCGCATGATGCTGTGGACGGCTGCCGTATCCTGCGGGCGATCGACGCCAGCGATCCCGAGGCAGATCGCGACGGGACGCACATCGCGATCGCCAATCGCGGCATCCATCACGTGGTGCAGGACTTTCTCGACCTCGAGCTCGCCCGAGGCCTGGAGATTCGCGCCGCCCCCGCGCGCTTCCCCGATCACATGCCCCTCACCATCTGCAAGCAGGCAGATGGTCTTGGTGCCGCCTGCGTCGATTCCGAGCACATGCATGTACCGAAATTGTAGTACAGTCGACCGTCTTCCCATGGATGCTGTCCCGGTGCGCGTTCGTCGCGCACACATCTTGTTTGCCGTTTCTGTCTGTCTCCTGATTGCCGCGATCGCGGCGCAAATCGCCGTGCCGCTCGGCGCTGCCGGGCGTGAAGATGAAATGCGCGCCCTCTGGGTGCGTCGCACCAGCCTCGATTCGTCCGATTCCATTCGGAAGATGGTCGCCTCGGCCGCGACCGCGGGCTTCAATACGCTGTTTGTCCAGGTCGGGGCCGATGCCCACGCCCGGCCCCAGCCGGACTTCGACGCGATTGGCGAGACGCTCATGCAGGCGCATGCGGCGGGCCTTCGCGTCCATGCCTGGGTCGACGTGGCGCTCGCTGCACCTTCGGACGAACTTCCGTCGGCGCGCGATCACGTTGTCTACCGGCATCCTGAATGGCTGATGGTGCCGCGCGCGATCGCTGCGGAACTCCTGGCCATCGACAGCCATAGTCCCGACTACATCGGACGCCTCGCGCGTTGGACCCGGACCAACGGCGGACGCGTTGATGGCGTATACATCTCACCGGTCCAGCCGGACGCGGCGGTGCAAATCGCCGAAATGGTCAGGGACCTGGTTCGCCGGTACGCCGTCGATGGCGTTTATTTCGATCACGTGCAGTACCCAGGAGACGATTTCGATTACAGCAGGCGGTCCGTGAACGTCTTCCGCGATTTCGTGCGCGGTCAGCTCCTGCCAGCCGAACGGCAGCGGGTCGATGCGATCGAAGCGATTGATCCCTTCGCGTACCCAAACGAATTCCCGGATCAATGGCGTTTGTTCCGCCAGTCACAACTGACGGCGCTGGTGGCGCGTTTGCGGAGCACGGTGAAGGCCGCGCGTCCGGCCGCTTTGGTGAGCGCGGCCGTGACGGCAGACGCCTTATCTGCCGGGCAGGAGAAACTCCAGGACTGGCGCACGTGGCTCGACAACGGATTCCTCGATGCGCTCTGCCCAATCGCGTCCGGAACGGATAGCGCGCAGTTTGCCGCGCAGGTCGCGCAGGTTCACGCGATTGCCGGCGCCCGTCCGGTCTGGGCCGGGATCGGCGCGAACCGTCTCTCACAGCGCGAAACGCTCGATAACATCGTATCGGCGCGCCGCGCCGGCGCTCAGGGTGTGATCCTCTTTTCCTACGACAGTCTGATCAGCCCGCCCAAGGGTACCGAGTACCTCTCCGCGATCGGCCGCGGAGCATTCAACGGCTCTTGACATTTGCCGCCGCTCGGCGGGTGCTCGAGAAGGCGGTCGCTGAACGGGCATGTCCGGCCGCCTCGGTCGAGGTCGGCACGGCCAGTCAGATCCTGTGGCGCGAGGCATTCGGACGGCTGACATTCGACGTGGATGCGCCTCGCGCAGCCCACGACACAATCTTCGACCTGGCCTCCCTCACCAAAGTCCTGTCGACCACGCCGCTCGTGATGCAGCAGGTGGAGCGAGGCACGCTCGGCCTCGACGATCCCGTGTCGCGCCACATCACGGCATGGCGCGGCGACGATCGCGCCGGCGTGACGCTTCGCGACCTCCTTGCGCATTGCTCAGGGCTGCCGGGGTGGCGCCCTTTTTTCCGGGAGCACAAGGGCCGGGATGCGTACGAGGCGGCGATTGGCAACGAACCGCTCGAGTACGTTCCCCGCACGAAATCGATCTACAGCGATCTCGATTTCATGCTCCTCGGCTTCGTTCTTGAAGATGGCGCCACGCTCGGCGATCGCTTTACGGCCATGCTCGCGCAGATGGGTGTGGTCGAGGAGATCCAGTTCAACCCTCCTGCGCTCTGGCGCGCGCGGACTGCGCCGACGGAGAACGACCCGTGGCGTGGCCGGCTGCTCGTCGGTGAGGTTCACGATGAGAACGCGTGGGCGCTGGGCGGGATTGCGGGACACGCGGGCCTCTTCGGCACCACGGCCGCCGTCGGTTCGTGTGCGCGCCACATGATGCAGATTCTCGGCGGCCGCACGGGCGTGGTTACGCGCTCGACGCTGGACACCTTCATCGCCAGGCGCACCGACATTCCAGGCAGCTCACGCGCGCTGGGCTGGGACACGATGCTCCCGACTTCGTCATGCGGTACCCGGTTGTCGCCGCGCGCCTTCGGCCATACCGGCTTCACCGGTACGTCGCTCTGGATTGATCCGGAACTCGATGTCTACGTCGCGCTGTTGACGAATCGGGTGCACCCAACACGCGCCAACGAGGCGATCAAACTGGTGCGCCCCGCGCTGCACGATGCAGTGATCGCAGAACTACGCTAGAGAGCGAATTTCACAGCCACGTACCACCGAGACACCGAGACACCGAGAAAATTCATTCCAGTTTTGCCTCGGTGCCTCAATGCCTCGGTGTTCCGTCGTAGTTAAAAACTGTCTAGAAATGGTCTCAAAACTAGCGCCCGCGTCCAGGCGGGCCACCTAACGGCGGGCCTCCGAACGGCGCGCCAATCGGCGGAGCGCCGAATCCGCCCCCGCCCGGACGTCCAAAGGGACCAGGCTGATTCGGATTGCCCCGGCCGCCAGGTTGATTGCCGCGCGTCCCGGGAGGAGGCTGCGCACCTCCTCGCCCGCCACGACCGCCTGCGCCGCCGGGTAGATTTACGCGGCCCGTCGGATCCAAGGATCCATTCGGTGCGTTGATGCGGTTAGTCACTTGGGTCGCCACGAAGACCCATTCGTTGTACTTGTCGTGCCCGTCATAGAGCCGCAGCGACGTCGCGGTGCTCTTGCTGGCAACGCCGACGATACCCCCCTGCTGACCGCCGGCGGGGCCGCCGGCCGGCACCTGAGTCACAGGGCGCCCCGGCTGCCCACGTTGCGGCACGGTACCGCCTCCCTGTCTGCCGGCAAGCTGGTTAAGACCCGCATTGGGTCCGGCATTCGGCCCGGCATTCGGCTGCGCGGCCGCCTGCTGATTGGCGTACAGGATTTGGAACTCGCCGTCCTTCGTCATCGGATCCTTGTACTTCTTTCGCAGGAAGTGTTCGTTCATGAGGATGTCGATGTTCGGCGGGAACGTATTCGCGTACTTGCGCTGGAACAGGGCGATGGCGCGTGCGTATTGCTGACCCCTGAAAACGAGCTCGGCTTCCCTTTCACGCTTCGCCGCGGTGCTCCATGCCGGAAGGGCCACCGTGAGGAAGACGGCCATGATCGTCATGCCCACGAGCAGAGCCGCCATGGCGTAGCCTGAACTGTCACGTTCTCGTCGGGCAAATCTTCGCCGCGCCGGCACGTGGATGGACATACCTACGGCACTACGACGATCTGGGTTTGGCTGCTGGCGCTTCGGCCGTCAGCTGCTCGAGCGATGACATCAATTGTCTTGGTCCCCGTGGAGCCAAATGCCCGTGTGATTTGGTTGCCGGAGGTCGTCACCGTTTGAGAACTGCCCGAATCCGTGAACGTCCACTCGTAGGAGGCCACAGGCGCGTTTGTGTCACCGGTCACCGTCGCAGTGAAAACAACAGGAGTATTGACCTTGGGAGTGCTGGAGCTGGCGCTCACATTGACGCCAAATGCCAGGCGTGGCGCGACCGTAATCACAGTCGAGGTCGAGAAGGTGTTCCCGTTGTCCGTTGCAGTGGCTGTGATCGTGTACGAGCCTGGATTGTCGTACGTATGCGCCACGGATCGCGCGGCGCTCACCAGTCCCATGTCTGTTGATGCGCCGTCGCCCCACGCGATCGTGACGCTAGGCGCAGTGCCTGTCGCTGGCGTGACTGTCAATGTTACCGGTTGTCCCGTGTTCGGGCTGGCTGGTGCTGTCGTGAGCGTGACTGACGCGGTCGGACTCACAGTGACTTCGACAGTGCCAGACAAAGAACCGACCCGCGCCGTTACCGTCGCCGCCCGGTTGGTTGCGAGCGTGACGCGGGCCTGGCCGTTGCCGTCGGTCGTGGCGGTATTAGCGCTCAGGGTACCCGCGGTGGTCGAGAACGTAACGCCCACTCCGCTCAAGGCAAGGTTATTGGGGCCGCTTGCTGTCGCGATGATCTCGACCGAACCGCCGCTCGCCGGCACGCTGGAGGGGCTCGCCTGGAGGACGACGCCGGTGATAGCAGCCGCGCCAATCGTGATTTGAACGAGGTTGGTGGTGGTGGCAGCGTCTGTCCCTGTCGGTCCACCGGAAACAGCCCGGATGTCGGCAACGCCTGATGAACTGCCGGCGAGAAATGTCGCGACGGCGAGCCCGTTGATCGTCTGCGTTTCAACCGGCTGGACGCTCCCCAGAGTCGTCGTAAAGCGCACGGTGGTCCCGTTCTGGACGGGAGTGCCGCTCGATTCGGTCACAAACGCCGTCAGCCCGGTGCTGCCGTTCAATGGAAGCACGCGCGTCGAAGCCGTCAGCGTGATCGTGGAATTTGTCGGCGCGAGCAACGGCACCTTGTCGCAGGCTGCCAGGCCGGCCGCAAGTACCACCATCGCCGTGAGCGTCCCTCTGTCCCTCATCAGTCCCAATCCGCGTAGTTGGTTCCGTCTATCGCTTTTTGATCGGACCCGCTCCTGACATCGTACACGCCGGGCTCCGCCGTCGGGTTGGTCGGATCGGGTTCCGACTGGATTGAGCGCCAGGTGTCCGCCGAGTTCGTGAACGGATCCACCGGAATCGACCGCAGGTATTTCTCGGACACAAGTGAATCGAGGGTTACCGGGTACTTCCCCTTGTCCGCGTAGTACTGATCGATCGCGTCGCGCATCCGGAACAGATCCTCCTTGAGCACCGACTCTTTCGCGCGGATCACGCTGTTGGTGTACAGCGTGAGGCCGATGCTCGCGAGGATGACGATCAGCGACATCACGATCATCAGCTCGATGAGCGTGAACCCCGCACCGCTGCGCTGACGCGAGGACGGCATTACCAATCCCGGTACTTGGTTCCATCGAGCGCCGTGCCGTTGGCCTTCGAGTACACGTCGAACACGTTCTGTCCACCCCACGACGTCGAGTCCGGCTTGTCCTGATACGACCGTAGACCCCAGTCGCTGCTGTTGGTCATGGGATCCATCGGAATGCGCCGCAGATACTTCAGTTTCCGGGCCGTGGCGTCGTTAGCCGCCGTCACCCCCTCGACCAGCGTTTCGAGATCCGGCGGATATCCCTCGTTCCCGGGACCCAGCTCGGACAGCGGAATCTGACCCGTGTCGACGCCATCCTTGAATTTATCAATCGCCGTCCTCATTTCGCGGAGGCTGCGCCGGAGTTCGCCTTCTCGTTGCCGCTGTGACGTCACCTGCGCGAGCGGCAGGACCGCGGACGCCAGGATGATCAGGATGGTGACGACGACCAGCAGTTCGACGAATGTATAGCCACGATCCGGCCGTTGCCTCTCTGACGCCAATCTCCGGATCCAGATATCGGTCATTCGTTTCGGCTACCGAACTGTGATCGCCGGCACCGGCGTGATCACGAGCGAGGCTGGTGTCCCACCGGGCGCCGTTGCGGTTCCCGTGATCGCAAGATTCGCCGCGCCGCCGCCGACGGCATCGAAGAGCACGGCAGCGAGCAATCCTGTCCCCGCCACGCCGGTCGCATCGGCGGTCCGGAGAATCACGATATCGATCCGGCCAGACGCCGCATCGACTTGCTGCGTAAAGGCGGCCTGTGCGCCGCCGGCGCGCATGAAACTCCCCTCTTGCACAGCCCGCACGCGTAGGGCCGCCGGGTTGAACGTGAGCGTCAGCGACAGGCCCGACAGGCGGGACGCATTCGTTGCCGATACGGCCACCGTGTACGGGCCGCCGCCGACGCGGAAATCAGTACCCGGCGGCGTCACGACGATCTGCGCACCGGCACTGGCGATTGGGGGGTTCACCGGGGGCGTCGTCGCGGCTGGCGCAGGCGGTGGAGCGCCCGCAGCCGCACCCTGGGGCGTTGCGGCATTGGGGGTCGCAGGTGAGGGGGCGGCTGGCACCGAAGTCGTACCGGGAATCGGCCCGCTGCCCGGCGGAACGATCGAGACGCCCCCACCCGGAGGCGCGGTGCCAGGCTGGGGCACGACAGCCGGTCCGGCAGGCGGTGCGGGTTCGGGTTGAGGTGCAATCAACGGCGGCGGACCCCCGAGGCCGAGATTCTGCTGCGTGCCGATGAAGATCGGGCTGACGTCGGAGGCGGTGATCTCCTGCGTTCGCACGATGCGCGGCGTCAGCAGCATCACGATGTCGGTGGTCCTGACTTCGGTATCATTCGAGGCGAACAGCTTGTTGAGAATCGGAAGACGTACGAGGCCCGGCAGACCCGTCAGCGCTTTGCGCTCGTCCTCGCGCAGCAGCCCCGCCAGGAGATTCGACTCACCGTCGCGAAGGCGCAGACGCGTGGTGACGCGGCGCGATCCGAACGAAGGAAGGTTCTGGCCTGCAATGTTGACGTCGTTTGCACGCGTGCTGTTCTCGACCAGGATGTCGAGAATGACGTCGCCCTCGACCGTCACGCGAGGTGTCATCTCGACGTTGATGCCGACGTCCTTGTAGGTGAATGACGTCAGCGGATTCGTGTTCGCACCGCCAGTTGCCAGCGGTGTAAAGACGGTCGATGGGATG
>Ga0208185_1000119_pt1 | contig 49383 bp, 64 predicted proteins | sample EasRivMeERMLT700_FD_187532 | JGI IMG/M metagenome (GOLD analysis project Ga0208185, IMG submission 187532) | Soil microbial communities from meander-bound floodplain in the East River, Colorado, USA - East River MetaG ERMLT700 (SPAdes) (version 2) | ecosystem: Environmental > Terrestrial > Soil... | reverse complement strand
TATTTCACCCCCTGTCGTCCGCTCAGTACGATGCAGATCAGCCAGACGATCGCGATCACGACCGTGACGCTGGAGAAAGGACCTTCGCCCCAGCCCATCAGGCCTTCCTCGACATCCGGAACGTGGTCTTGATCGTCTCCGTCACGCAGACTGCGGAGATCCGATGCGGATCCACAGTCAAGCCCTGAGAGAAGATGGCCTCGATGCGCTCCGGCGTCATGTCGCCGTCGCTGAAGAAGTGGATCTGCGTCGTCTTGTCGATGATCTCATCCGTCGAGACGAGTGAGTCGGGAATCACTGTCGCCTCACGCCAATCCGGGTTGTTGACCTTGTTTGCCATGTTAGAATCTCCTCGCTGCTGCGATTGCTGCCGTTGCCGTCCGAGTAGGCGTCCATCCGTAGTTGTACGCCTTAGTGTAGTCGTAGTCCGGTATCCCTTCCGAGTCGATGCCGATCGTACGAATGATGATCTTGTCGACCATCTGTTTCCAGTGCTCGTACTCCATCCGCTTATTCATGATCCTCTCCTCGCGGACAGTCGAGCTCTACCGTTCGCCAGAACTGTTCGAATGCCTCCTCAGGTGTCTGATCGCTGTACACCGTGACCAGGAAGTCGATCTTCGCCCCGCATGTCGGACACACGCCGCATACGACGATCGTGTCGTGTCCGCAGATCTTCTTGAGTACGACTGTACTCCGAAGCAACACGATCGATATATTGCCTTCGTCCATATCTATCCTCCTTCACAAATAACCACATACTATCACAATTTAACCCCAACGTCAAGCGAGTGGGGTGCAGGGGCGACGGGCTAAGGGCTTGAGGGGCGTTGCCAGACGAAAGGCCACGGATCGAATTACCACAGCCTTACAAAAAAAAAAAGCTAGCTTTTCAGCTAGCTTTTTCCCTCCTACAACTCAAACCCTTTCTTCTCTCTAACATCCCAAAACTCAACAACCTCACTCATCAAAAAATAACCTTCCTTACCATCCTTCCCAACTACCACCACCTGCAAAAACTTCCCATTCCTCCTAACCAACATCTCAACACTCTTCTTCACAAACCCTTCTTCAACCCAATTCTTCTTTTCCATCACTACCTCCTAATTAACACAAACCAAAAACATAACTACCACAACTACCTCAATTTCAAGTACCACCTAATCTCGATCAACCCCGCCTCCCCAACGGTCCACAACCATTACGTAATACCCCAGTTCGACCGTGAGCTCGACGACGATCAGTGAAAGAAGGAACCACTGGAACCCGGACGATGTCGCAGCAACGATTTCCTGACGTAACATGATCAACAGAAACGTAAGCATACACACTCTCCTTAAACACAATGACCATATACAGTACTCACGATCGTACCACCACACTTCACTCATCGATACATCTACATACAGACACAGACATACGCCCCACCCCCAGACCAGATGCTTCCAGCATCTGGTTTCCACCCTCTCTCATTTCGGTGGGGATTTCACACATGGCTCTCTAAGTCAGTGTCCTCAATCACACACTCAGGGTGTAATCCGACCTACGGACGAGGTATAATCCCATTATCCCTAATTCGGATCGGCGTACCCCCCACCAAAGGGGCGCTCTTTATGTCTACACACGCTCCAGTTCCAGTGTACGGCGAGTACGTTCCGCCAGGTTGGCACCTTCTCATGGCGACGGTCTGCGATGTGCCCGGCGCTACGGTGCCAGAACTCGCCCAAACTGTGGGAGTTTCGCCCGCTACGATCCGCACCTGGCGCAAAAAGCCCGAGTTTCAGCGCTTCCAGGCCTGGTACATCCAGACTTTCTTCTCCCAATCCGCGCTGCCCTCTCAACTCCCGGCCGGTGGATCGCTGAGGGAGCGCCGTCAATTCAAGGAAGAGCTCTCGGATTTCGCGATCGACATGTTTGACCGGCTCCAAGACATCGTCGAGAACACAACTGACGAGAAACTTCTCACCCAAATAGCGCATGACGCGCTCGATCGTGCGGGATACGTCGCGACCCGCAAAGTGGAAACGCGGGCCCAGGTCATGATGCTCACGCCGGAGCTCCTGGAAATGCTGAATCGGCGTGCCACCGAGGCAGGTGAAGCGCCAATCTTGGTGGGGGGTAACTCTTCCCATGGCCTTCCTCCTTCTCCTGATCCCCGTAGCCCTGATGTTGTGGTGGATGTCCACATGGAAAAGACGGGGCCCTTCGGGCCCACGGGATAAGTGATGGACATCCTAGATAGACAGGCTCAACTCGATCGCCTGGTCGGCGTGAACCAGGCACCCTCGGAACCCTTGACGATGCACTCAGAGTCGAGGGTCGACGAGATCTACGAGACCACACGAAGAAGGGCTCAGGACAGCCTGTACTTCTTCACTACGGCGGTGCTCGGATGGAACAAGTTCGAACCCCAACCTCACTTGGAGATGTGCAACTTCATCCAGCAGGTGCCTCCCAAGTGGCCTTCGGCCAAGCGGCGGAAGCTACTCCTGGTACCCCGGGACTGCTACAAGAGCACGGTCGCATCGAAGAGCTTCCCTCTCTGGGTCCAAATCCAAGACGACTTCTGCGGGCTCCCTGGACCCGAGCACAGGATCCTGCTCTACAGCTTCGCCGCGGATAACGCTGTCAAGCAGATCCGCAGCATCAAGCAGCAGGTGGAGCGTAACGAGAACCTACGTTGGCTCTTCCCCTCGATCATTCCCGACATCACTCGGACCAAGTGGAGCGACACCAACCTCCTCTTTCCCAGGGAAGGCATGTATGGGGAGGACAGCATCGAGGCGGCTGGGATCACCACCCACATCGTGTCCCGGCACTACACGATCCAGATCGGGGACGACAGCGAGGATAAGCAGAGCAGCGAGCAGCCCGCCGTCCGGGAGAAGGTGAAGACGTTCTACAAGACAGCGGAGGCCCTCTTCGTGGAGGAACGGGAGGGCTACGAGTTGATGGTCGGGACTAGGTGGGGGGTAGATGATCTCTACTCGGAGATCATGGCCAATCAGCACCGCGACACCGATATCATGGTCAGGCCCCTGTACTGGACCCGCCAGATGCTGGAGCAGGACTTTCGGAACGCGGAGGAGGAAGCGAGACCCCCCACTTACAACATGGATCCGGAGGTCTTCGCCCCCGATCCGGAGAAGACGTACTACTACTTCCCACGACACTTCCCTCCCGATACCTGTGCCCGCATCGAGGCGAAGCAGGGCTCGTTCATGTTCTCCATGCTCTACATGAATGACCCCAAGGACCCTAAGAACGCCGAGTTCAACCTGAACGACGTGCTGTGGTTCACCTTCGACCAGGAAGGCCATATCGTGTTGGACAGGGAAGATGGCACGCGCGAAATAGTGGACATGGATGGTCTCAAGCGCGTCATCTTCTGGGATCCGGCGAACAGGTCAGAAGACATCCGCAAGCACTCTCGTAACGCCATCGCGGTCGTGGCAAAGGATCGTAAGGGCCGCATCTTCGTGCTGGACACGTTCGCTCTGCACAAGAAGCCCGAGCTCTGCGTGACCAAGTTTATCGGCATGCACCAACGATGGCGCTGTCACAAGGCGGCGGTGGAGGACGTGGGCTTCATGCGCCTGCTCAAGTTCCCCATCTACCACGCGATGCGGGAACTGGGGTACCACTTCGCGGTGCAAGAGCAAAGTCCGGTCGGGGATAAGGACAATCGGATCCGCACCCTTATCCCCTTCTGTGAATCTCGCTTCTTGTGTGTGCGACGCGGCCTCACGGACCTGCGCGAGGAGATGAAAGGGTTTCCAATGATGCCCCTAAATGACCTCGTGGACAGCGTTGCCGCGTGCATCGAGCTCCTAGGCAACTCAAGGGACGTGCGTGATACGGGGGCATCACGACGTGACCAGTTGAACGAACGGGCCCGCGCGGCCACTCGGAACACGACGACCGGGTACTAAGGTGACGATCCTCAACATCGCGATCGTTTGTATCATCCTCGCGTTCGCTCTCCTCTTTATGGGAGCACTGTACGCCATCAAGCACAAGGGACACGGTTCCGGGCGTGACCGCTAGTTGGTGGGGGGTATAGTTTCATGGCTAAGAAGAAGTGGGCAGACGTCCGAGACACCGTCCTCGGCGCGAAAGGGGAGAAGAAGGATGAAGAAGATGAAGCCGTCGAAGTCAGCACCAAAGGGAAACCCAAAAAAGCAACGGCGAGGCGCAGCGTCGTCCGGGAAGAAAGGGAGCAAGTAAAGAAGGTCCCGGCCGCCGTCCGCAACGCCCGGCCGGCGCTAGGCAGACAATCTCATTCGAAAGCCTGGACTTACAGTGATTGAACCACTTCCCGTCACGCTGGAACCCGCTCAAGAGGACACGCTCCGTGTGCGCGTCCGAGATGAGCTCACGTCTGCCGTAGAGACGCATATGAAGCGCGAGGAGCGCTTTGCCGGGTTCCTGCGGGCCTACAAGTTCCGGCCGAAGACGGAGAAGAAGGACTTCCCGTGGCCAGGGGCCAGCAACATCGTAGTGCCCCTGGTGAAGATCACGATTGACGCGGTGGTCGCGCGGCTCCAGAAAGCGATCATGGGCACTCCGGACCTCGTGGAGGTCACCATTAAGAGTGCCCAGTGGGAGCCCCTGGAAAAGGACATCCGGGAATGGCTAACATGGTTCGTGGAGAACGGTGGACTGAAGTCTGGTCTCCGCACCATGGCTTTCGACATGGGCTTGTGTGGCGACAGCTTTGTCTTGCCCAGGTGGATCAAGAGGGAGCGGGACAGCCATATGTACGACCCGTCCGGGAACATCGTGACAGTGCCAGTAGTGGAGTACGAAGGTGTATTCTGGCATGTAGCGAGTCCGAGCGATGTCCTGTATCCGAACGGTTTTGACGAGTGGGGCCAGCTCCCGTGGAAAGCCATTAAGCACCGGTACACCTGGGCCGAGTTGAAGCGTAAGGAGGCGAAGGGCGACTTCGACGACGTGGAGCGAATTCGCAGTACGAACAAGGAGCGGAGCGATCCGGCCTGGCGCGCACGTGCAGAGAACAGCCAGACGACGGGGACCACGAGCACCCTGTACGAGGTGTACGAGATCCACGGGTTGTGGGAGATCCCTCCGGGAGAGGACGCAGCGGACGAGGCCGAGCCGGTCTTCGAGGAGCTGATCCTCACCTATAGCTTGGACGGGGACTGCTTCCTCAGCATGATCTACAACCCCTTCTTCGGGAAGGCCCACCACATCGTAAAGGTGCCCTTCCTCAACCAGGCCCACGAGGTGCAGGGTCAGTCCGTAGCGGAGCAGACCGTCCCCTTCCAAGACGAGGCCAGTACAGCGCACAACCAGAAGATCGACGCGGCCACTGCGGCCAACGCAGGCATCGTCGTAGTCTCCGAGGAGTCCACACTTGGACCCCAACAGGAGATCTATCCGGGGGCCCGCATCGTAACGCCCAATCCGGATAAGGACGTCCGCATTCTTCACATGAGCGAACCAGGTCCCGCGATTCAGCGGGTCGAGGACCAGGCGGCGTTCTTGGCGGAGAAGGCCAGTGGGATGTCCTCCTACAACCTCGGCATGGAATCCAGTATTGTCGGATCTCGAGCAACTGCTACTGGAACAACTGCTCTTATCTCCGAAGGTAACATCCGACAGTGGGTATCAATCGATGATATGCGAGATGCTCTTGCGGAGCTCTTGTATCTTACGATCCAGCTCGAGCAGCAATATCGCCCCGAGGGGTACGAGTACATTCCCGGGAAACGGATTATGTTCCCTCAAGGAGACGTGCGGTCTTCTCTTGGACTTCGTCTAAAGGTCACCAGCGAGCAGGTGAACAGGGAGCTGGAGCTGCAGAACCTGCAGATGCTCATGGCGGTGCTGAACGAGTACTACATGCGTCTAAGCCAGGCCTCCATGATGATGTTCAACCCCCAAGTTCCTCCGCAGGCCAAGCAGACCTCGTTCATGATCATGATGGCCTCCCAGGACCTGATCCGTCGGTTCGTGGAGCGGTTCGACGTAGAGAATGTCGAGACCATTGTCCCCAACATCCAGACCATCCTTCAAGGAGTAGCAGGTGCCCCACCCCCCGCGCTTGGCGGAGTTCCAGGAGCTCCCACCCCGGGCCCACAAATGGGTCCTGGAATGGCTCCAGGAGGAGCTGGAGGCATGCTACCGCCGGATGCGGCTGGCGGACTTGCCGGAGGAGCTCCGTCAGGAGCAGGGGGCATGCCGCCTGTTATGTAAGCTTCACGCGGACCTGAGAAGGTCTATCACGTCAGATCGAGGAGAGACCGATGCCTAAAGTGGACGAGAACGGGATCATAACGGAGGGGCGATTCCAGGGGTACCGTGCCGTGGACGTGCTAGAGTTCGCGGAGTCGGTGGAAACACGCTCTGAGGGCGAGGAAGGCACTTCTGCCGGACGTACAGCGCCCAGGCCCCCTTCCGATCCGGGTAGCAAGCTCACGCAAGACGCTGCGGGCCGTGTGGACAGGACGATGATGCTCCTCGCCTCCCAACAGGAGAAGTTGGACGAGGATGAGTTCGCTGCGACGGTCTCAGACTACGACCGGCCCGTCCCCGGTCTCACACCCGAGAAGACGTATAGGCAGGTGGTCGCCGAGACCAAGTCAGGGATGAGCTTGGAACAGCGGATCCAGCGGGGGTTTCATCGACGGGTGTACATCCTGGTAAAGACGCAGCAAGACCCCGAGACGGCAAAGAGGGTCTTCGCGAAGGAGGAGCCACCTGTTGAGGCTGAGGAACCGGATGCAGAGGAGCCGGTTACTCCCCCCGTAACGAGGTCACTCGATCCTACGCCTGAAGTCCCGAAGGCTAAGGCGGCTCCTCCCAAGGCGAAAGGGGGCGCAGCGGCCCCGACACCTGGGTCGCGGGCGGAGCCCAAACCCGTTGTCCAATCGAAGCTTCAGCTCAACGACAAGATCCGCCGCTTCACTAAGAAGATGGGACTCAACGAGGCCGAGTACCTGGTGGAGCTGGAGCGCCGTGGGTTCACGCAAGCCGACGTGGACCGATACAGCACGGGTGTTGGCCCAACCCGGCCCGCTGGCCGGAAGAGTGTATTTGACTATGCCGATGAATGATCGTCTCGCAGTGCCCAAGCCGGAGGCCGGCTGGCACTACCGCTGGGTGAACACCAAGGACCACGTAGTTCGTGAACGATTGTCGCAGGGCTTCGAATTCGTTACGGAGCCCGATTCACCGTTGCCTCCAGGAACCGCGACGGTCCTGGGGCAACAGACAGGGAACCCCGCGTCCGGTGGTTCCGTCACTCGTGGGGATGTCGTCCTCATGAGGATGCGTAATGAGGCCTTCGAGGAGAGAGTGGCAGCCCCGAAGCGCGATGCACGAGAGCGGCAGAAAGCCTCCTTCGACACCATGGTTGCGCAGAACAATGAGAATGCTCAACGGCTCATGAGGGCTGCGGGCTTGAAGGGTGTACCCAAGCAAGTAGTGTACGAGACGTCGAGCGATTCCTCGTTCGACGAAGACTCGAAGAAGTGAAGGTAGGAGGCTGAATGGCAACGCAACCGAAAATCCCGATGCGTGCCGTCAAGACGATCTTCGGGACTCCACTCCCTCGGCACGCATGGCCCGAGGGGGCAACGGAGACCTTCAAGAAGGGTGCTGTCTGCTTCGTGGGAGCAGACGGTATGCTCACGGAGTGCGGGGCGGATCCCGCAGTCTACATGGGCGTCGCGACGGCGGATGGAAAGAACACAGTCGGCGAGGGCGCCGTGGAACAGATCGTGGAGCTCTGCGCTCCAGGGGTCCTCTTCCGAGGGTACCTCGACACCAGCGCGGCCGAGGGGACCGGCGTGGGTACGCTGGCCAAGCGGGGCATGGCTCACGGGATCGCCAAGAGTGCAGCCGTAGTCGCTCCGCTTGGAATCTGGTACGTGGACGCGGCCGACGTCACGGACGACATCGTGGTCATCTGGCAGTACTGGGACGGAGACAACATGTTGTTCACCGACATCAGGCCACATGTGCTCTTCCATTGGCAGATCAGCCAGTGGCAGGGTAACACTGGATTGTAGGAAGGAGAATCTGAATGGCAGTCACATCAGGTGGATTCTCCGAGCTCCTCGCCCCTGGCCTCTACGAGGTCATGTTCAACGAGATGGAAGCGACTCCTCCCTCGTGGGTCCCCATCTTCAACGTCCGCGACAGCAAACGGGCGTATGAAGAGGACTTCAAGATGGCGGGGCTCGGATCGATGGTCAGCAAGCCGGAAGGCACCGCGACCACGTTTGACGACCCCGTGAAGGGTGCGATCGTCCGCTACACGCACTCCAGCTACGGCCTCGGCTTCCGCATCACGCGGGAGATGTTCGACGACGACCTCTACGACATCATGAACGACATGAGCGCGGAGCTTGCGAGGAGCGCCGCGTACAAGATCGAGATCGATGCGTGGTCCGTGTTGAACAACGCCTTCAACCCGGCGTTCGCTGGCCAAGACGGACTGGCCCTGTGCCACACGGCACATCCCCGCCTCGACGGGGGAGGGACCATCGCCAACCGGCCACTCGTGGACGTGGATTTCAGCTTCACTGCATACCAGGCGGCCCTGGACCACTTCAAGACCCTCGTGGATGATCGGGGCAGGCCTGTGAACGTGGAACCCACGACCGTACTCCTGGACCCCTCATTCGAGTGGGTGGCCAGAGAGATCATGGAGTCCGAGTTCAAGCCCTACACGGCGAACAACGAGGTCAACGTGGTCAAGTCGGGAGACAGGAACTACCAGCTGGTCCGCTACTTCACGGACCCGGACCAGTGGTTCCTTGTGGCACCGAAGCGGCAGCGCAAGGCTCGGGGCGGTCACGACATGAAGTTCTGGTGGAGGACGCGGCCGGAGTACGGCAACGCCGACGATTTCCTGACCGGGGACGCCATGTTCAAGACCTTCTCGAGGTACAGCCGGGGCTTCAGCGAGTGGCGCGGAGTGTACGGATCGAGCGGAGGTTAAGCAATGGGTTCAACAACCTTCGGCTCGATTGTCACGACCGAAGCGCCGGGTGTCATGACCTTCACTTCTCCCTCCGTGATAGCGACGGCGGGAGTGGTCACGTATACCGCGCAGCAGCTCCTGGGTGGACTGATCCTCAGAGACCCCAATGGTGCGTCAAGGAACGATCTGTTCCCGCCGGCCGCTGACATCACTGCAGCGTTGACGGCCGCACTCGGGGTCACGCCTACCCCCGGTATGTCGTTCAACTTCAGCATTCGAAACACGGCGGATGCTGCGGAGACCATCAACTTCGGAACGGCAGCCGGTTTAACGCTCAGTGGCACGATGTCCTTGGTGCAGAACAACACGCGGCAATTCAGCGCAGTGGTCACGCCGACGGGTGTGACGATCTACAGCCTGGGCAGCTTCGTTCACTGAGGTAAGTAGGGTGCTTCCACAAGACAGGGAGCAGCGTAAAGCTGTCTTGTGGAAGCTACTCCTGTATCTCGCGGGGCTTGCACGAAGTGGGAACTCGCAGGCAGCTGCGGAGTTTCGACTCCACGCAAAGCGCTGGCGCAGTGAGTTTACTTGAGCAACCTCTGAATCCGCGCTGGCAGCGCTGGAAAGGATGATAGATGGCAACCTTGATAAAGTCTCGGTCACTCATCTTCAACGCAACTGGGGACCGGTATGACCCTGTCGTGCATTGTCGGAGCGTCGTGCTGCAGACCAACGCTGGAGTGGCAGGAGACGCGTTGACCATCACGGACGGGGCGGGAGACGTGATCTTCCACTACCGGACGAAGAACACGGTGGACGAGGTGGACTTCCTCCAGGGGAACCACTACGCCTGCCGCGGGATGGTCGTCACTTCGATGCCCGCAGGGGGCCAAGTCCTCGTCCTTCTCCGTTAACTTGGTGGGGGGTAACGTGACCAGCCGTCACGGAGGTGTGTGATGCCGGTTCTAACGATCCTCGCCGTCGTCCTCGTAATCTGCGTCCTGATCTGGGCCACCCGGAGCCTGACCACGGCGTTCGGCGTCCCTAACCCGATCGCCACAGTGATCATGGTCGTCGTGATCCTGATCTGCCTCATCTGGTTTCTTAACCAGACCGGTGTACTCAATCTGAGGCTCACGTAAGTGCTTGATACAAGGCAGACGAATCGGGTCTTCGGTGAGGAGTGGTATACCTGCGGCCGCTGTGGCCTGGATTATCCTCGGAGGAAGGTGCTTGTACAGAACGGCCTCGTTGTGTGCCGAGGCCCGGAGACGATGGGCTGTGTCGATGAGCCTGGTGCTGGCCCGCCGCGGACGAGGTTGACCCTTCCTCTCGAGCAGCCCATCGATCCCCTTCCTGAAGTGGTGGAGGATCTGTAATGGCACGGCGAACGTTTGCGGACGCCTCGGCGGAGCTCCTCCTACGTCTGGGCAACCGGTCTGACGCGGTCGACCCGTTGCGGGAACAGTGGCTGAACGACGCGATGTACAAGTGCGGGATGCACTACGATCATCGGGTGCTCCAGCGGACGGTGGAGATCCCGTTGCTTGCCGGATCGGACACCTTCGTGGAGCCCACGAGTATGTGGTGGCCCGAGTGGTTGTACAACGTGACGGATGGAAGGCCCGTGACGATGGGTGACAGGGACCTGATCGAGGCCACGGACAAGCAGACCACCACGCCCACTCGATTCTACACGTGGGGCAACGCCTTCTTCTTCAACAGTGTGGCTGAAGAGGACAAGGTGATCCGGCTGTACTACGTGGAGCGGCCTGTCCGCTGGGCCGGAGCGGCCGTGTTGCCCTATGAGGAGAATTACGACATCTTGGTGGTGATGTGGGCCACGAAGATCGGGCTCACGGCGCTCCGCGATTTGGAGGAAGCCGGCGCCGTAGGCCAGGAGATCGGGATGCACGTGAGCGGGATGCGGTTCCCACTGCGGGAGCAGAAGAAGAACGACCGACTGACCGGTGTGCAGGTGAAGTTCAGGTAACGCGATGGCAGCAACCAATCAGTGGAACGAGACCAGTCCCAAGGGCACGGACCTCATTAGCGCGGGGGATGACGAGATCCGGAAGTTCAAGCTGGACGTCCGGGAACGGGCGGACGTGGAGCACTTCTGGAACGTGGACCTCGTGAACGATGGGAAGCACCGTCACGTCTCCCTCACGCCTGGGCCAAATGTCACGGCGCTCACGGGTGGCGGAAACACTATGTCCAGCGGGGGCGGGCTGATCGCGCTAAGTCAGACCTGGAATGGGCCGGGTGTCCACTTCGACGGGCTGCGGATGGACATCACGGATGTGGCGTCTGCAGAGGACAGCCACCTCATCCACATGACGATCAACGGGGCCCCCATCCTGACCGTGTCGAAGACCGGTCTCGTGGTGGGGGCAGGTGGAGGGGGTGGTGGATCGGATACGTTCAACAACCCCGTTACCTTCGTCTCGACTACACACTTCGTCGGCGCCACGACGTTTGACACCTCGGCCACCTTCTTGGGGGGCCTGTCTGCGTACTCAAACTCGTTCTTCCACGGGAACACGACCTTCGATACAGGGCAGGCGACCTTTAACGGGCCTCAGCCTGTTGTGTTCAATACTCCCGTTGTGTTCAACGGTCTCGCGACGTTCAACGGGGGTACGTCGGGAGTGGGAGGTGGAGGAGGGGGAGGAGAGGCCTTCCCCATCGGTGCCGTGTTCCTCAGTGTGGTGGCAACCAGCCCGACCACGTTGCTCGGCTACGGAGCGTGGGCCCGGTTCGGACAGGGACGGATGCTCGTAGGTGTGAGCGAGGGAGAAGGGGAGTTTGCATCACCGGAGCAAGTGGGAGGAGCCAAGACGGTCGTGCTGACTGAAGCGCAGCTAGCGCGACACGGCCACCCGGGTTGGGACGACGGGCACATCCACCCGAGCAGTATGCCGTCAGACAGCGATAATACGCAGGTTGTCGCACCTCCCTCTGGATGGGTCTCCTCGGGCACGTCGATGAAGAGTACCGAGATTGGCAACGCGAACGTGAAGGTTGGCTTGAGTGGTGACAACGAGCCGCACCCCAACCTCCCACCGTACATCGCCGTGTACATGTGGAAGCGCGTCGGCTAATGCGGACTGGAGTCGCTACTCGACAGACCCTCGACATCTACCCCACTGCGGGGATGATCACCCAGCTCCCTGCGAAGGAGCTTCCGCTGGGTGCCTCGCCCGACATGATGAACATGTGCGTTGTGGGTGGGTGCCTCCGCAAGAGGCCAGGGTATCGGCAGTTCCGACCAGCGAACGCCCCCTTCGACACGAGTGTGATGGGCCTCGCGAGTACGAGGGATGAGGCCAACAAGGTGCACCTGTACGCGTGGTCCGAGACCGCGATGTACAAGTATGACCGGGACCTGTACGACTGGGTGCTGTGCTCAGGGCCGCCGTTCACGGGAGGAGGGGAGAACCTGTTCTCGTGGGAAGTGAGCCAGAACAGCATCGTTGCCAGTCAGGGCATCGACCCTGTGATCCGCACACCGTTTACTACTACCTACGCCATCCTGAGCCCCGACTGCCCAGCAGCCCGATACATGACAAGGGGGGCGGACAGGTTGCTACTTGGAGACACCCTAGAGGGGACACCAGGGATCCGGAAGCCGTTCCGGATCCGAAGGTGTGTAGCTGGGGACCACACGGATTGGACGGGAGTGGGAAGCGGGTTTACTGATCTGGCCGAGGGTCCCTATCACCTGTATAACCTGAGGAAGATTGGCACCCGGATCGCAGCGTATACAGAGAAGGTCGTGTGGATCGGTGTGAGGACAGGTAACGCGGCCGCGCCGATCGAATGGCAACCAATCATCACGGAGAGTGGGCTGCTAGCCCCACACACTGTGACGGGTAGACGGAATCTACATGTGTACCTCGGTACGGACGACGTGTACGAGTTTAATGGAACGGGTGCCACGGGTGTCGCGGCCGCAGTGATCGATGAGCTGTACCGGCAGATCAACAGCGAGTTCGAACATATGATGTTCGGAGAGGTGATGAACGAGACCCAGGAGGCCCTCTTCTTCATCGTCAGTGGGCATCACAAGACTCCGGACAGAGTATGGGCGTATAACTGGGGACGAGGAGCCTGGTACCCTTGGACGGTCAGCGGGCCCAAGTGTAGCACCTTGCACCGGGTTGGGAACACCGCTATCTGGGACGCGTTTCCCATTCCATGGGACACCTTCCAGCTGGAGTGGGACGCTGTGTCGTTGAGCAGTGCGTATCCAGCGTTGTTGACCGGCCATACGGATGGACGCGTGTACGTGTGGAACCACGGGCACCTGAGCGATGATGGGATCGCGATCCCCTGCTACTGGAGCAGCAAGGAGTTGAGTGCAGGGGACGTGAGCAACGAGCTCCAGGGCAGGCAGATGACGTTGCGGAGCGTGACGGTCTCGTATAAGAGCAGCGGCTCCGAGATGAATGTAGACTTCTTCTACCGTGCGGATGGCGGATTGTGGCAGGGACCCTTTCCCAAAGTGGTTCCTGCGCAGCCGGCAGGGGATCGCACCTTCACGGTAGATGACCAGGTTAGCGGGGGCAGGGTGCAGTTCCGTATTGCGCACTGGTCTGCGACTGAGTCGCTCATCATCAACAGCTTCCACCCGGAGATCGAGATCCGGGACTACCAGGCTCGATAGACGTGGCGGTAAAGCTCCCATACGACTTCCCACTCGAGCCACCGCTGACGGACTATTCGCGGCGGTACTTCGAGGAGATGATTGTCCTCATCCAGAAGCACTTCGAGCTGATCTCTGGAACGGTGAACAATCTAAGCGGATCGGGGGGCAGCGGTGGTCCGCACGCTACCACGCACTACGTAACGGGTGATGACCCCGTTGACATCACGAAGCTGGCGGGCTTTCCCGGAGGTGATACCACTTTCCTCCGGGCGGATGGCACGTTTGCGGAGGGTGTAGAGGGGCCGCCGGGGCCTCAGGGCGTGCCCGGAGTACCCGGAGAGCCTGGGCCATCTGCCAGCGTGTTCTACTACCAGGCAGACGCCAACAGCCAGCAGATGCAGGACCCTGGTGCGGGGTTCGTCCGTTGGAACGCGGAGGTCCAGGTTGAGGCGACACGGATCGCGATTGACTGGTTGACGGATCGGGGCTTCGACGCGCACCTGTTCTTTGAAATCACGGAGCCGACCTCGGAGATCATCATCCAGTCCGCCGCTCTGGCTAGTTCTCACCAGAGATGGAAGCTGATCGAGGTGATTCCATCAACGGACTGGTTCTCTATCGTCGTGGAATTCGTGAGCCAGAGCGGGCCGGGTGGCCTCTGCGAGTTCAGCCACAACGAGCGTCTAGCCATAATCATCCAGAGTAGTGGCACTGGAGGTGGGGGCCTCGCGTACCTCGGTGACTACGCTCCAGCGACGTATAAGGACGGGGACATTGTAGTAGCGGAGGATGGGATCGCGTATATGTGCGTTGTGGACGGGACCACGACGCCGCCTGAGCCGTGGCCAGGAACGGGGATCGTATCTACGGTGGGGCCACCGGGACCACCTGGAGCAACGGGGCCAGCGGGCCCGCAGGGTATACAGGGGATTCCGGGACCGGAAGGTCCGGAAGGGATACAAGGGATTCAGGGACCGATCGGGTTAACGGGGCCAGCGGGGCCAGAGGGGCCAGAGGGTCCGATCGGGGACACCGGTCCGCAGGGTCCGCAGGGTGTACAAGGGGATACGGGCGCACAAGGTGCAACTGGCATACAGGGTCCGAAGGGAGATCAAGGGATACAAGGGATACAGGGGCCAGTCGGGATCACGCGGCCGTTTCGGCTCGGCCATACATGGGGTCTCGTGGGAGATGTATCCGCGTTGACCACTTTGCCGTCGATGTTCGTACCGATGCTAGGCACCCAGGCAGCCTCGTTGATTGGAGTACGGACGCGTCTGGGGTCCGGGACCAGCGTAGGGGTGCAGGTGCGTCGGAACGGTGGGAACTTGGGCTCCGTTATCACGGCGACCGGGACCGCAGCGACCACGGCGTTCAGCCAGGCCCTTGCAGCGGATGATGAGTTGACAATCGTCCTCTCGTCTCCAGTCGGGACTCCGTCGAATTTGGGTGTATCGTTGTTCATCGAGCACACACCGTGATAGTTCAAGGGACAGCATCAGCTGCAGCAGCAAGTGTTGCGATCCCAGCGCATCAGCCGGGGGACATGATGCTGGTGTTCACGCAGAGGTTGAACAACGTTCAGGCCACTAAACCGGCGGCAGGTGGCACGGTTCCGGACTGGAACATGCCGCAGGCTGCTGGGGCAAACACGTTGGCGCTGACGTCGGCTTGGGCACTTGCGACCGCGTCGAATCATACTACGGGGACGTGGACTAACGCCACACAGATATGTGTACTGGTACTGCGTCCCGACACCGAGAAGACTCTGAACTACAGGACCAGCTTCGTGGCTAACGGTGCCAATACCCAGACGATCATATACCCGGCACTGTCGGTCATCACTACCGGGACGTCGTGGGGTGTCCGTTGCGGAACGCGTGGCGTAGCGGTCGCAGCAGCTGGCAATGCTCCAACTGGGTGGACCCAACGAATAGTGCAACCCGCGACCCCGTTGATGTCGGTGCATACGCGGGCGGCGTTGACGGCTAACATGGTAGCGGATACGGTTGCGACGGCGGGGACGAACGCGGCTTACCGGGCGCACTCACTGGAAATCACTGAGAGTCCCAAACAGCAGCCGATGGTCACCATCACATGAGCTCACCGGATCCAGCAACCACTGAGTGGGTCCCGATCTGGAACTCCAAGTCAGAGGGGCCACAAGGACCTCCGGGGGAGACTCCTGCCCTCAACGAGTCCTTCGTTACGGCGACGGATGAGCCTACGCTGGAGAACGCGAGGACGCTCGTTGCAGGGGACAACGTAGAGATCGACCTCTCCGTACCGGGACAGGTGATCATCAACGCGACGGGTGGCGGGCCGGGTGGAGGGATGAACCTCGACTACCTGGGAGCGTATCCCGCGGCTCCAGTGTACTACGACGGGGACATCGTGATCGGGCCGGACGGCATCGCCTACATGTGTGTGGTCGATGGTACCACGACGCCCCCAGAACCGTGGCCTGGAGTGGGGATCAGCAGCTCCGTAGGCCCTCCTGGACCGACGGGTCCACAGGGCCCACAGGGTGTACAGGGTCCCCCGGGAGTACAGGGTCCAATCGGGCCAGTGGTCGATGGCACGTATTGGATGGTGAGCAACCATCCCACGCTCGTGAGTGAGCGGGCGTTGAATCTGCTGGCCAACGGATATGTGAAGAGTATCTGGGGCGAGCCTAGCACCGTAGCTGTGATCCCTGTAAGCGAGGGCGGGACGGGGGCGACGGACACCGGGACGGCTCGGACGAACCTGGGCCTGGGTAACGTGTCCACTGTGAACTTCAACGGGAGCAGTGCGTACTACCTCCGCGGAGACGGAGTATGGGCGACGATTCCCGATCAGATCCCTCAGCACATGGTCGCCATGTTCTGGGAAGGGTGTCCAGCGGGATGGGCTAGAGCTCCGTGGTGGGACGGTCACTTCTTCCGATCATCAGCGACTTATAGTGGACCCTACGGTGCGACGGACCACTACCACGGAGCGGGGGGCCTTGCGATCCCGGCACACGGGCATGCTGCAGCTGGGCTTACGTTGCCTAGCCACAATCACGGCGGGCTTGTCGGGATCGATGGACGAACGGACAATGAAGGCGAGCACAGCCACGCGTTCGGAGTGCATGGGACAACAGGGAGCAACAACAACGGCGATATGAACGTGGACGCGGGAAACAGTGGCAACATGGCTCGGGGTCCACACGATCATAACATCGATTACAGTGACAATACGAACAACGCGGGTTTGCACTCGCACCACCTCGCGCTTACAGGTGGAATCCCAAGTGACGGGGGACAAGGGATCGATGGAAGCGTGACTGCTGCCCCCGCTATCGCGGTTGTTAACAACACGGGCTGGGCTACGAACCACTATCCGCCGTACTTCGACATGATCTACTGCTACAAGCTATGATCACACTGGACTTGAGCGATGAGCTGGGCCCGAGGCACTTCGAGTTCCTCTTCGTGGGATTCGTGCTCGGAGGGTCCATGAGCGACAAGAAGGGGATTCAGCTCCTGCGGAAAGAGGTCGCACTGTTCGAGAAGCTGGAGGCCATCAGCGAGTTGAAGCCCTGCGGGAAGAAGATGGTGAATGGAGAGGCCGAGCGGCAGCTCGTGAACGGGGCCGTGTTGGAGATCACGTTGGACGAGGCCGACATGTTGTACAACTACCTGACGATCGTACCGTGGCAGTCAGGGACACCGGCTCGACATGCGTTAGAGGCGATCGATTGGTTGAACAATGGCAGACATCCCTGATCCTGTAACCACGGAGTGGGTTCCCATTTGGAACCCGACGAGCGTCGGACCAGTAGGGCCGCAGGGGCCTCAAGGTATCCAGGGTGAGCAAGGTATCCAGGGCGATACTGGCCCCATCGGCCCACAAGGTGTCCAGGGCGTAAAGGGAGATGAGGGGGACCAAGGTGTCCAAGGAACACAAGGAGTCCAAGGAGTCAAAGGCGATACGGGAGCTAAGGGAGATAAAGGAGACACTGGCAATACTGGAGCGACGGGCCCACAGGGAATACAAGGTATTCAGGGAGAAACAGGGCCCGAAGGTCCGAAAGGGGATACAGGAGACAACACCCAGCCGCACCACGTCCAGCACGAGCCAGGTGGCAACGACCAGATAGTCAAACTCGAATTGACAGGACCGTATCCTCATCTCCGGCTCACCGCTGCGACCGGTGTGGCTGGGATCAACTTCTCGGAAATGTCTGCGCCTGTCGATGGGAAGAAGTGGGCACTGTATGCCTACGGACAGTCGCTCAGGGTTGAAGCGATCACCGACGCGGAGACGACCGGCCCCACGGTAATGATGATTGACCGGGCGGGAAAGTCTACGTGGGTCGGCAACGTCCTAATCAATAAGACCCGTCCGGAACTCATTCTCCAGACAGGTGGTGACGTTGCCAAGGGCCGCGTGTTCCAAGCGGTGCCGGGCGGTCGCGTCGACATTTCCGCTAACTTCTACTACACCGGTTCGGCGTGGTCGCAGGATGATACCGCCAATGGCGGGGCGCTGCTGGTGCTCGATGCCACGCGCATCGACGCTTACACCGTGTCTACAACTGGAGTGCTAACAAAGCGGCTGGCCCTCGCCGATACAGGGAAGCACCAAATCGGTGGACAGGAGTTGAAGATTTATAGCTCCACCTATGCGGACCTTGGATTTTATGCAGGAGGCTATGCTGCTGGCACTCGGTATTGCAAACTGCAACACGCTTCGGGGAACCTGAACCTGTACATGCTCGATGATGGCGACACGGCCATCCAGAGCATCCCGATGACGTGGTATCGCAATGGGAACGTCAACATCGGCGGAGCGTTGTCCCTGTCTGGTGCGTTGGTGCTTCCGACCAATGTCAATGCGAGTTTGAAGTTTGGCGCGCAAACGGACACCTACCCTGCTTTACGTGACGGGAATCCCTACGGGTATCCGGGTTATCTTGAGGTCGTCACCGCTGGTACACCTGCCGCAGCGTATGCGCCTCTCAGAGCGTCGTTCGTTTGGACAACAGGGACCTCGAACAGTCTTGGTGACCTGACGTGCCGCGGCGCCACGGACTTCCAGAACGGAATCTACGTTAGTGCGAGCTCAATCGTAGTAGTTCGGGGGGCAGGCAACAGCATTACGTCAGGTTGGGACCTCTACTCGACGGCACCGATATATCCCGGCCGGGAAGACACAGGGTGGACGACGCAGAGCCAATGGTATCTGAGCTCGCACGCTAGCTACGGCCTGAAGTCGAATACCGGGTTGTATTTGGCCGGGGGCCTTTGGGTGGCTGGTGGGATAACGTTCCCTGTGTCTGTATGGCACAACAGCAGTGAGGGCCACCAGCGCCTGTTTTTCGAGTCGAGCAGCGTCACCTATCTAAAGGGCCACGGGATCGCGTTCAGGAACTTGAACGATACGTACATTGGGGGTTTCGATGTATCCGGTAACTTCACCGCGTCCGGCACCATTGGGACCTCGACCAACGTCTGGCGCAGCAACTTCCACCCCGGTGGACTGATCTATCCGGGCCAAGGCGGTGAGGCTTATCAGACCACTTGGTACATTCAAGGGCATGGGAGCTACGGCATCTACTGCAACACTGGCCTCTACGTCCAAGGTAATGTGTGGAGCGCAGCGGGGTTCAGTTCGGGTGTGTATCACGTCGATTCATACTACAACGCGTACATCGGACGGTGGGTCGGCACCCCCGATAACGGCAATTTCCCCGGCACATCAGGCAACGGCTCCACCAATTCCGGGTTCCTCAAGTTCTATGTTGGGGGCTCCCCGGTCTACGTCCCGTACTACGTATAGGAGGACAGATGAGTGAGCAACAGCAAGGGATCGCAGTCCAGCTCGAGGACCTCTACAAGATCATCGGTGAGCGTGAGGTGATCCGGTACTACACACAGAAGGAGATGGACCGCCTCATCGCGGAGAACGACCAGTTGAAGAAGGCGCTCACGCCGACGCAGGGCCTACGGGCAGTGGAGCAGTAACATGGAAGAACTCACACTCACGACTCCGGAAGTCAAGCCGGAAGAGGTCAAGAACAAGTACCACGTGGTCTACTTCTCGATGGACCACGAGACGGCAGCCCTCGTCGCGCCGCCTCCTGCACCATCGACGCCGGGACTGGTCCAGATCCGGCTGAGGGACAACCTAGGTGGAGTGCTCAACCACCAGTACACTGGTCAGGTTGCGATCGACTTCATCAAGTACATCAACACGGCGAACTTCACGACGAGCAGCCTGCACAAACGGATCCTGCAGCGGCTGACGAACGATGGGGTCATCGTGGGCACAGTGACCGGGACCCCCGATCCCCCAACCGGAGTGTTCTCCTCGGAGGAGTAGCGTGACGAGTCAGCTGGTAGAGGAAGTCCACGTCCCATTGAAGCTCCTGGAGTTTGAGTCCCTTGGAGATATACAACGCATCCTCGCGCTGTACGATGGGTTGCGTGTCCCCAAGCAGGACAGGAGTCAGTTCGCCTATCACCTCACACAGGATCGGGCGGCCTGGTTCCTCGAGATAGGGGACATTGGGCTGGCTTACTTTACCAGCGTCTTGCCCCAGAACAGAGCGACGTTTAACGTTGTGTTCTGGGACCAGAAGCTAGGCAAGTCCAGGGTCCACGCGGCCCGGGAGGCCTGTAAGCTCGCGACGGAGCGGTTCGAGTTGCAACGGATCGGGGCTCAGATGAAGTGGAGCAACCGCGTCCTACGGGACTTCCTCAAGCGTGTGGGCTTCATCTGGGAAGGGACCATCCGCAAGGGTTGGTTGGACGAGAAGGGTTTTGAGGACATGATCTTGCTCGGGGTGATACGAGAGGAACTCTGATGGCACTTGCAAACGACTACTTCGGCCTAGACGTACTGGGCTACGATCCGTATCACCAGCAGAAGCTGGACACCCTTGCCCGGTATCAGACGATCGACCAGCTTGTGGGCCAGCAGGCTGGGCAGCAGACTCCGACCGGTACGCAGACTCGGACGGCTGCGCCTACGACGCAGGCTACTGCTCCTACGTCCCAGACGTACACCCCTCCGCAGAGCGGGATGACTGGCCTCGGGGACCTAGCCAACTACTTCTCGACGCAGGGGACAGGTGGTACGTACCAGCCGATCATCGACAGGGGTGGGGAGACTGGAGGGGATCCACGCGGGGGAAGCGGCTCGACTACTTGTCCAGAGGGCTACGTCAGGGAGGCAGACGGATCGTGCCACCAGCTCCCACCACCGGGGAACAGTACACCTGGGCCAACTGACCCGAACGCTCCCGACCCCAATGCTCCCTGTCCGGCAGGACAGGTCCGGAACAAGTTGGGGTACTGTACCTGGGGACAGCTACCTGGAAGCCCAGGAGGCGGGTGCCCGAGGGGAATGCATGAGGAGAACGGAGTCTGCGTAACGGATAACCCGGACGCCCCGCCCCGTGACAGCCCAACCGGCACTGCGATCAACAACATCTACACCGCGGGGAACATTCCCCCAGACATCAGGGCTCTGCGAGAGGCGCTAGGTGGCTTCCTCACCCAGAACTTCAACGCGACCACTCCGGGCTATGGCGGCAATTTGATGATGGGGGGAAGCCCCTACATGGACCAGGCGGCCCAGGCGGGAGCCGGTGCAGCGAGCACCAGCAACAAGTACGGCGGCCTCTTCGAGAGCCTCATCGGGCAGATGCAGGGTGCGTACCCCGGGCTCGAGCAACAGATGCAAGCGATCGACACACAGGGCAAGGGGCAGCTTGAGGACGTAGGGGCCCAGATTCGGGAGCAGTACGGAGCGATGGGCCTCGGTGCGGGCTCGGATGTCGCGGAGGCTGTGGCCAGGGGACAGGGTCGGACGATCGCCGATATGAACGTGCAGAAGGGCACCGCGTTACAGGGTGCATGGGAGAGTCAGCAGAACAGGTTGCTCGGGGGAGCAGGGATCATTCCCGGGATGACCACGGCCCAGTCACAGGGATACGGACAGTATGGCAGCATCCTCGCTCAGTTGGCGGGCATGGATCTGGGCATCCAGGAAGGGAACATCACGAGGCCGTATCAGGAGTTCATCCGTCAGCAGGAGAACCCCTACATGAACTACGCCCTCGGAATGGCAACGGGCTTCCCACCGAATCCCAATCCGAAGCCTGTTGTGCAGGGTCAGGGGAACAGTCTCTTCCAAACGCTGGGCCTCTTGGCGGGGACGCTTGGAGCTGCCGCGATTACGAAGTCGGACCGCGAGGCCAAGGAGGACGTAGTGCCCTTCCGTGGCAGCGTGCTTAAGGCCCTCCGTGAGCTGGACATCAGCACGTGGCGCTACACGAACGATGGGACGATCCACATCGGCCCGATGGCTCAGGACATGAAGAGGCTGTTCGGCGTTGGTGATGGACGGACTATCCACGCGGTCGACGTGATAGGGATCCTGATGCTGGCTGCGAAGGAGATGGCCGATGCCGAAAATTCGTGAGACGAAGGAAGCGTACATCGTCGAGCCCTCCTTCATGGAGTCCCTAGGTCCTGCGTTGGAGAAGATCGTTCAGGCTTACGCCAGGAACCAGATCATAGAGCAGAAGCAGAAGCAGGACCTCGAGCAGGCAGAGCTCGATCAAGCGAAGTGGGAGCTGGAGCTCACGAAGCTGAAGCAGACGGATCCTGAGGAAGCAACGCGGTTGCAGAACATGCCCGCGGTGATGCGGATCCTTGATCCCAAGCGGATCGAGCGGATGAAGCACGAGAACGAGAGCCCGTTCACGCGGTTCCGGCATCGGAAGGAACACGAGACGCTGAAAGAGGGTTACGAGCCACCTCTCAAGAAGTCTCAGATCCCTGCGTACACTACTGACAGTAAGGGCATTCCATCTCTTACCGTGACCGAGGGGATCCCAGCGGGTGCCTTCGGCAAGGGGACGGATGCCTTCGGGAATCCTAAGAGCGCAAGCGGTCGTCCCGACTACACTGTGTCACCACAGCTCGCTGCAGCCCGACGTAAAGCTGTCGCGGAGGCAGAGGCAGAGGAGTCCAAGACCGCAGTAGAGGTCCTCCGGAACAAGACCCTTGTGTCGAACGTCGAGGCTGGGAACGAGGCTGCGTTACAGAAGCTCCTTGACGTTCCCTTCACTAAGGAAGGGATCCTCGCGTTCCGTGGGAAGCAGCGCTTGATCGAGCAAGAGGTGGAGAAGGAGGTTCCCTCTACACCTGGTTGGTACGAGAAGATGGCCGTGGCACGGCGGACGGAACTGTTGAAAGAGTTCCCGGACGCTGATCCAAAGGACATCAGTGAGTGGGCGGAGAGCATCGACAACCCGGACAAGGTCCTCACGCCAGAGACGAAGAAGCGGCTCGGCCCTTCCCTCTCGAAGAAGAAGATCACAGTGGACGAGAAGACCTATCAGATTAGGGCGGCGGAGCACGCCCTCAACAAGCAGAAGACCGCAACTGCGCTCGCCCAGGAGACCATGAAGACGGCCTCGACCCTGGCGCTCAACGGAGTGGATCCAGAGATTGCTCAAGGGGTCGCGTACAAGTGGTTGACGACCGGGAAGGCGCCAGAGGGCTTCGTGCTCCCGCCGGACAAGATGGCCGAGGTTGAGCTCTCCATCAAAGAGGCTCAAAGGCTTAAGTTCGAGGACGATCACCGGGAAGCGTTGATCCAGAGTCCCAGGTTCAAGGCCCTGAACGACTTGGCCATGCGGGCACCGAACGACGCACAGAAGACCCGGTACGTAATGGACATGCAGAAGGAGTTCTGCAAGTCTGCGGGCCCCGAAACTGCCTCCTGCGACTACAAGCCGGGGATCGGTTTCACAGAGTTGGCGACGGAGATCTTCTTGGTCCAACTCGACCGACACTGGAAGGGGGGTGCAAAGGCGCTCGCACTCGGCGAGGGTGCGCTTCGAGGGACAGCGCACGCACTCACCACGAACCCGATTCCACAGAGCACGGGTATCGGAATGATGCCCACGACTCCGAGGAGTGGACCCGTTCAGATGGTTGGAGAGATCACTCCGGAGACCAGTCAGAGTATCGCGAAGGGCTACGCCGACTACGCGAAGAGGATTATCCAGGATCCGAGCAGTTCGATCGCGATGAAGACCCACGTCATGGAGAACGCTGCGGCGTTGAAGACTGCCTTGGAGAAGGGTGACTGGGCTGAAGTCGCAAGGATCAACGCGGAGATGAAGAAGTGAACGATCCACTCCAGGATGTCCTCACGCTTGGGGCGAAGGAGCTCGCTAAGCCTCGAACGCCTCGTCCTCTCACTCCAATGGAAGAGTTGGAGATGATCGCCTCTGGTGCAGTACAGGACCAGGTGGACAAGCAGGCGGACGAGGCTCTGATCAAGGACCTGAATGCCCGGAACGAGGCTGAAGGGACGTTCGGGATCCCGATCACCAGGAGCCCCTTCCAAACTCCCGGGGAGCCGGGCTACGACAGGGAGAAGCTAGGAGGGAGCGCTGTCTCCGCGAAGACCTTCCGGAGACAGGGGTACGTTCCTCCCGTTGCGAACACAGCCGCTGCGGCCGCGCTGGTCAGGGGTCCCACAGCGAGCTTCTTCCACGGCCTGATGGCTCCCATCGCCTCGTTGATGCCAAGCTGGTACGAGAGCCTGGGTCAAACGGCCGAAGCGGATCGGGCTACGATGGAGAAGTTCATCCAGCAGCCCTCGTACGGTGTTGCAGGCTTCAGCCCTGCGGAAGCGAAGGCAGGGTCCTATGCTCCCCAGGTCCTCGCTGAATTAGCGGGAACCGCGATTCCAGGTGTCGGATCCGTGAAGGCTGCGAACGCTATCTGGCGTGTGGGTGCAGCAACGAAGAGCATCGGCCGGATCGTAGGGGCAGGCGCTACAGCCGGCGGGATGTTCAGCATCGCCGCAGAAGCGGATAGCGGGGAAGACCGGGTGTACAATGTGATGCTGAACGCAGGTGGAGGTGCTGTCCTCGACGCTGCGGTTGTACTTGGCACCACACACCGGGCACTGCGGACGGAGATCCGGGAGGGGAAGAAGAAGCTGGACCAGGTGGTAGAGGAGATTGCTTCCAAGACTGGTCAGCATACGGACAACGTAGAGTCTAAGATGGGCTCCATCCGGAACGGGTCCTCTACGAAGGATGTAGAGACAGCGGAGCAGGTGCTCAAGGCGACACAAGGGACTCCGGCGGAGAAGACTCCACTCGCCCACCAGTCCGCGAAGATTGTGGAAGCCTTCAACATGCGCTCGCCCAACTTCTGGACCGTTCAGGCGGGCGTTGAGAGAGGCTCCGGGGTCACCATAAAGACTCGGATCAACGGGATTGAGGAGGAGACCCTCTTCAAGTCCGACGCAACGGGAGCGGACAAGAACCTGTTCCGGAACACCGTCTTCTCGTGGGGCCAGAAGATGGAGTCCGCACGGTTGATGGGTCACAAGGTGGAGATCCTGGAGGCTACGTACGGTGCCTCGGATAAGGGAGCCGCTTCGTGGATGCTCAACCTCTTGGAGAACGGGCCAGGGGCCAAGCGAACGATTCAAGGGGCGCCTGCTCCAGGGACCGTGGCCCACAGTGGCAACGTTCCACAAGTCGGCGCCACAGTCACAGTCCGCGTGCCCGGCGGGGGCACGGTGACCGGGACAGTCCTCGAGGTAGGAGCCTCGGCCAGTGGCGGTCCGGGTCGAGCTGCGGTCGAGGGAATGGAACCGGGAAGCACCCGAGTGTACGGGAAGAATGGGAAGTGGATTGTACAACAGTCGACCGGGGTTGAGGAAGAGTTCGCGACCGCGAAGGAAGCCACTACTCGAGCGAACGCGCTGTACGTCCAGAACACACCCGAGGTCCAGGCAGCGAAGGCCCGAATGGAAGAGTCCATGGCTGCAGACAAGGCCATGGTTGAGGGGAAGGCTGCAGAGGTACAAGCTCCCGGTGTCACGGTCACACGTGACGTTCGTCAGCAGTTGTACGACCTCGGCTACTCGAAGGCGCATGTTGATGAGCTGCGTCCAGAACACGCAGTCCAGTTCGCACGAGAGGGCAAAGGTCCCATTAGGCTCCCTTCGGGGAAAGTTTCCCGATCCGAGGTAACTGCGGAGGGGTCGAAGCCAGCGGACGTCACGATCAGCGAGGATTGCCACAGCCCCTGTAAGTGGACCGTCCGGACGAAGAACAACGAGGTCTTAGAGGAGTTCGAGGACTCGAAGTCGGCCCAGGCGTACGCTAAGTCGATCATCGGCAAGGGTGAGTACGTTGCTGTAGTACGACCGGATACAGCTCCTGTGAAGCAGGCGGCCGCTGCGACCCAGGTTCCGGTACAGGACATCTCCGGCTCGGCTCTCGGGATTCCGGCGAAGAAGGGGACCATGCTCACGGAGGTCCCTGCCTCTGAGTTTATCGTGGACAGGAGTGCCACGGACAAGAAGACGTGGGTCGTACGGAAGAAGGACGGGACAACCCTGAAGAAGTTCAAGGACTCCGACCAGGCGCTGCTCTACGCAGAGAACCTGGGACAAGGGAAGCCTGTGACTCTGGTGACCCCGGAGCAGACGAAGGTCGTCCAAGGTACGGGAGAGCGGCGTCGGGAGTACCTCTGGAACCGTGCAGGCGAGCGAGTGGACGCAGAGGGCAACGTGATGGGTCGGAAGCGTCCCGCTCGTCCCACACCTGGAGAGGGACCCTCCGGGCCTGAGTTCGCAGACACCCCCGAGACTATGTACCGGTCCAAGCTCATGTCAGGGGAGGAACCCGATCTTCCAACACGGGTGCAGGGCCGCGAGATGGTTCCCAGGTCCCGGAGCTACGAGGCCGAAGCAGTCCCGCAGGAGCTGGTGCCCTACGTCAGTCAGGACCAGTGGAGCCGTCTGGACTACTCTCGTCGGATGACCTTAGCTTCTCAACACGGGACACCGGAACTGGTAGAGGAGCTCCGGGACGAGTTTAAGGCGTACAGTGCCGATATCGCTGCGAGGCAGGCTGCGGGCCAGAGTGTCTCTCGCCGTGTGAGCGAGTTGACCACGCCGCCACCCGAACCGATGCCTGAGGCCCTCCGCCAGATGCAGCTGCAGGCTGGGTACATCCGTCTCGAGGTGGGTGGCAAGGAGATTGTCGCTCCATTCACGGATGTGAACGCTCTTATCCCCACTCAGGGGCCAGTGCTCAACCTCAGGGCCCATCGTAGTGGGAAGGAACGTCGCTTCACCGTGGACCTCGGAACGGGGGACGTTACACCGGAGCCGCTCGACGCTCCGGGTGGGTATTGGCGGGAACCGGAGTTCACGTCCGCTGACCCCTCCTCGGACTACGAGCACGAGCTTGTTCGAGGCTTCAGTCACCGGGATGACACTCTCACCCTCAGCGTTACCCCCGTTGTGATCCAGGAGACAGAGTCACAGACTGGGCTCCGAGCGAACATCGGCCGTCTGGACCGCGCGCAGCCTGTCGCTCCGTCGGAGTTCGGTGCGTATCGGCAGAGCTTCGGAGGGAAGGCTGCAGCGGGTGACCTCGCTCCGAGTGGGCCAGAGGGGTATTGGGACAACCGCTTCACTGCAGGCTTCGAGCCTCGTAGACAGCAGCTCGTTGTCCGGACTGCTGAGGGTGAGATCGATCGGACCAAGACCTCCGGGATCACGAACCGGAGCATTGTTTACGACGAGAACGTTGCGCTCGAGGACCTGGATCCAACGGCCCGGCGGAAGGTGCAGAAGATCCACGATCCCAGGGGGCTTCCGGATAAGACCCAGCGTCCGGATGTGAAGTACAAGGACCCAGCAACCGGTCGGTGGACGCTTGGCGATCCCACTCAACGGGTCAGCACTCTCCGTAGCTACGAGATCTTCGACAAGACCCAAGGGACGAATCCCAACATGGTCCAGTTCAGGGACGCAGCGCGGAAGTTGATCAAGGCAGGAGTCCCTGAGTCCACGCCCGTCCGCCTCCGTGTGAGCCACACAACCCATGCTCCAGGGAAGCAGAAGCCGAGCATGACCCTTCGGGAGGCTGCGGACATCGACCTGGGTTACGTGTCTCCAGGTGAGCTGGAGAAGCAGGCCTCGCTCCGTGGCTACAGCGTGAAGAGGGACCCCAAGCTGGGAACCTGGACAGTGGAGAATGCACTTGCAGGCGAGAAGCAAGTGTTCCATCACCCGATGGAAGCCATGGCTGCGATCTCCAAGATCCCGATCAAGAAGAGTGGGGTGAAGTTGGAAGGGGAGCTGGAGCGAACGTGGAACATGGGGCGGGAGCGGGGACGGGATCCCGATGTGGACTCCAAGGCTTTCCTCCCCGCTCAAGCTGTGGACCAGGCCTTCCAGGAGGTCGTCTCTGCAGGTCGCCCTGGGATGGAGATGTACGTGGTTCCCCACGCCGAGATCGGTGGAGTACAGCAGGCCGGAGGAAAAGGGCTGACGGAGGCTGCACTCCGCGTTATGTCTCCTCCGAACCGGGTCCAAGCGATCCTCGACAACCTCGCAGAGAAGGTTCCACAGATGCGGTCCCTTCGTACGTGGACAGCACCGGAGCTTGTGAACGGCAGGCAGAAGATGTTCGTGTACGACGAGAACAAGGTGCAACAGATCTTCAAGCAATGGGAGCAGGGCTTCCAGAAGCTAGGAGTAGAGGTCCGAGATGCGAACGGGATGCCGCGACCTACTCACGTGATCTTGTCCGACATCGATAGGAAGATCCCCGATGGCCTGGACATCTTGAAGGGAAGGGACCCGTCGGACGCCTTCATGTACAGCTGGTACAAGAGCAAGAGCATGAAGGAAGAGTTCATGGCGGGGAAGCTCCAGGCAGACAGTCAGGGTCAGTATCGGATGTTCCCTCCGGAGGAGAAGAATGCCGCCTTTGCCAAACTGCCCCCCTGCTAGGGGTCCGCGGGACAATCGGGACCTGGAAGAGGTCGTTGGCCAGTCGGAGGAGACGTTCGAGCCTCGCGACGCTGAGGGCCCGCGTCACCTGGACATCTCCGATGCCGCGATGAACCAGGAGATCATGGACAGCATCCAAAAGGGTGGGAAGGAGCTGGCTCCGGATAAAGGGGGCGTCTTCGCTAGCATCACCCGCTTCTTCCGTCCTACGGGGAACATGCTGCAGGACTTGCAGAGGGAGACCGGTATCCCCTTCTGGACGTGGTATCGCAGTATCGAGTTGGGTCGGAGGGATGCTGAGACGTTCCTAGCGGAGGCGTCGTATAGCATCATTCCCAAGATCTTCTCCGGAAGCACCCGGCAAGAGAGGGAGATGGTCCAGGAGCTGTTTGAGATGGCGGGGAACGAGAAGGGGAAGGCTGCCCTCTTGAAGGGACTCCCGGCGGAGAAGGCTGCGTACGTCCAGACGATGCACGATCAGCTGATGAAGACGTATGTGGACTACTTCGCGAAGCTGGACTACAGCGCGGAGGACGTTGCGGAGCTGCTGGGCAACTTCGTCCCTACTATCCGGGCGATGGGTGGAGACTACAGCAAGTTCAGTCAGATCAAGACACCCGGGAAAATCAGCAGCCTTATCTCCCGTTCCGTGCGGACGGGAGAGGCCCCTGTCGACAGGGAGTTGGATGCACAGATCATCGCGAAGACCCTCTTCCGCGCGGTGAGCACGGAGACACACCTCGCCCCGCATTGGAACCTCGCGGTCAACCAGTTTAAGGCGTTCGCGGATCAGATGAACCCTCAGACTGGGGAACTGTTCCTCCGCTATCTGCACCAGGTTCGCCACTCTCCCGATGCGACGCAACTCGCCCTTGCGGAGTCGATGCGGCGGATTCTCACCAAGCTGGACGGGACAAGTGGGTTCAAGAAGATCGCCGTGGTCCTGAATAAGAGTGACCTGAGGGACCTCACTTCGATGATGGTCAGCTGGAACTACCAGGCTAACTTGGCTTGGAATCCGGGCGCGGTGCTACGGCAGTTCATGCAGCCCCTTCAGACCGTAATGCCGGATATGGGCATCAACAACACCTTGTCCGCGATGAAGACTGCGGTCAAGTGGATGCGGGACGAGAAGCTGCAGAAGTACTACGAGGCGAGGGGTGTGATCACTCGCAACGTGCAGCACGAGCAGTTCCGGGAAGTGAGTGATGCACTCCGTCAATTCCAGGGCCGCGGGGTCGCGGGCCAGGTGTCAGAGGCCGTTAGGTTCTTCCAAGAGAAGGGGACCGTTGCCTTCAAGTCGGCGGATGACTTCATGCGCATCACGGCCTATGATGCAATGATGGGGCACAGCCTCCCGCACCTCAAGCGCTTCGCGAAGGGTGAGACGAACTGGGTCCAATTCTTCGAAGCCAGCAAGTTGGACAGGTTGGACAACGCGGAGGGTCCGTTTACCCAGGTGATCCGGAAGCTCCTGGCTGAGGGGAACGTGGAGACCGCGCAGCACGAGATGGCCTTCAAGTTCATGCAGGATACACAGTTCATCTACAGTCGGGGAAACAATCCCTACGTGATGAATTCCACGATGGGCCGCTTCCTCGGGCAGTACGGTACGTGGCCGGCGCAGTACATGGAGTACATGGGGAACATGTATCGGAGGGGAAGCCAGAAGAATCGGATCACGGCTTTCAGTCGCTGGCTCGGCGTGAACGGGGCAATGGCATTAGGGGCCTCGAGCGTGCTGGGTGTGGACCTGAGCAAGTGGAGCTTCTTTGCCCCGTTCGGGTACACGGGTGGTCCGTATATGGAGATGATGCAGCAAGCTGGGAGCGCTGCGAAGCTAGCTGCGGGCGGGAACATTGATGTAGGGAAGTCGTGGGAGAAGACGAAGGAGAGCTACTTCCCTACGATCATGGGGACCGAGAGCGCGAACCTGGTTGACCGGCTCCAGGCCCAGCGTCTCGGACGGAACATCGTGCAGCAGAACGTCCCCATTCCGTGGGGCCAGATTCGACGGACGACGGAGTCGCTCGAGATGATGTGGAACGCTGATGTGGGAGAAGCGACGAAGCGGTTCCTCGGATTCCCATCTACTACACCTCCTCCGAAATAGCTTGGTGGGGGGTATCACTCCCCCCACTCTCGTCCTTGTGTCCCCTCGCGTTGTAACCCGCCCTCTTGAGGGCCTTGTACAACGTCGTCTCATCCAACTCCAACTCCCTGCTCAGGCTTAGCACGCCCTGCGTCTGGACCCGCTCTAGAAGGGCCGGCGTGATCTCGAGCTTCAGGTTATTCGCTCCGCCTGGGGGCTTGGGTCTTATGTCGTGTCGCTTCAACTCGGCACGGACCGTGTTCACGCTAATGGCGAACCGCATGGCCAGTTGCCCCACGCTGTGCTTGTTGTACAGCACCGTCCACATGTGCTGTGGGTCCTTGTATCCCAACTCCTGTGCTATCCGATCCCACTGAATGGCCATCATGGCTCCTAGGTGTTGAAAGCCCATCCCTCTGTTGTTAGGAAGTACGTATGTGTGGGCGCGTCGTACTCGACGAGGCCTGCGCTCTTCAGGGTCTCCATCAGTTCCCGGAACTCCCTCTGTCTCATCCGATTGCTGTTCAAGCGGAGCCAGTCGCTGTGGAGCATCTTGCCACCCTTCCGCTTGAGCTGGGTCAGCAACCGTGACTGATCTTCTCCGAAGGCGTTCTGGTTCATCTCTCCGAAGGCACCTGGGAGGAAGAGCTCCAACCACTCCAGAATCTGGAGACTCCGCTTCAGGTTAGCAGGAGTGAGGACCAAGGAACTTCCGCCACTCGCTGAGAGGATCATGGCGAGACGGATAAGGTGATCCGGCTTCCGCTCCGAGTACCCGGCGAACTGCTTGTCCGTGTTCCCTGACTCCCCTCTGTTGAGATACCAGTTGTCGTACCACTGCTCGCCTTCGGCAGTCATGTGGAACTCCCCCCGTAACCCGCTCAGGGTTCTGAGTCCCTGGACCAGCCGTGATTCCAGTTCCTTGTTCATGGCCGGGGGACGGGGGAAGATCCGGGGAGTGTCGTGTTGGATTACGAAGAGGAGCCTGGACATGAACCCCCCACCAAACGCGTCCCTCGGAATGGCGGTCTGGATCCAGTCCATGGTGCTGCAGGCTAGCATTGAGAAGGCCGCGTTGTAGAGGATCACCTCTCCCCTCGTGATCGTGACGCTCTTGAACTCCTTCGGACAGTCGAAGAGCGCGGTCAGGAGGGGGATCATCCCCTCCTGGTACTTTTGCTTGCCGAGGAAGACCGCGAACTCCGGGGCGTAGATCGTAGCGATGGACTCCGTCTTGTCTTGGAAGGCAGCAGTAAGAGCTTCAGGGGTAGCTTTGTCTGCAAGTACAGTTCCACCCCCCTTGCGCAGGAGGGACATTGCAACATTGCAAGCACTTGTCTTCCGGCACTTCCCGGAGGGTGCAACGATAAGAACTGCAAGGTTAGGGTAGATTTGATACGCCCCTTTGTCGTAGTAGACGTTCCGGCCCAGCACGCTTCCAATAGCGACACATCCGGCGAAGAAGTGGAAGACATCAGGCGGCTCCGTGTTGAGGGTGAAGAGCATGTAGTCCGCAAGCCAGCTCTGCGCTGGCACCAGGGACATGAAGTCGGGGATCCGCTTCTTCTTCATGTCCAAGGCAGTAGAGAGCTCCGCGTCCGTGAGGTGGAAGCTGTGTTGCATCGCACGGAGTAGTTCAGGCGGGCGAGAGGCGGGTGGGAGCAACAAGACCCATTCTAGGATCTGGTTGTACAGGGCGCCACCACGTACGTCGTTGACTCCGGCGAGGAACTCCATCAGCTTCGCGATCTGCTGGCTGATTGGGAGTGGCGTCGCCTGCTTCATGCGAATCTCCTGAGATACGCCACGTTGTAGTACGTGCACGCCAGCTCCTCCTTTGTCAGGACAGCGTCCATCCGTAACGGCCCCGTTCCCCGTAAATCGATCCCCGGCTCGAACCGCTTCAGCTGTTGCCCGAACTTGATCGGCTTACTGGTGTCCACACTTGCCTTGATCCCTTGCTCCTCGAGGATCGTGCGGATGCTCTTTAGCTCGGACAGGGTGTTCACTCCGAGGAGATGGTGCCGGACCTCGTATCGCTTGAACTCCTGGATGTGCGTCCGGATCCATTCGCTACGTGGCTCCTTGAAGGGCCAGAAGAACCAGCTGCAACCTCGGCTTAGCGCGGCCGCTATGAACTGGCTCCGGACGTTGGGATCTCCTCCAGTAACCACGATCCCGACCTGGAACTCCTTCTTGAACACACGGAGCGTCTCTTCATACTGCTCCCAGTTCCACGTTCTATCTCCGAGCCGGTCTGGCGCAACGACCACTGTGGGCTTTATCGCCCTCGCGGCCAAGCGGAGCTCGACTGGGCTCAGGGGCACTCCCAGCTCGTGGAAGCTGTTGTCAAGGATTACCTCCCTGCCCCGTGCACTCATCTCCCGGTAGAACTCGGCGTAGAGCTTGTTGTCCAGAACCATGTGTGCCAGGGCGAAGTCCATCTCGCACAGAGGCGAGAGGTCCCAGAGGTGTTCGACGGGAATCTCCATACACAGCTTCACTTCGCGACCTCCATCTTCACTTCGACACAGATGCTGCCCACAACCTCCCGATGCCGATTCTTGTCCAGGAGGAACGCGAGCACGCTGCCACAGCGGACGCACTGGTACGCTGGGTGCAGTGTCTCCTCTCCCCGTCCTTGCATGTTCACGTTGTACACCTTGGTGAAGCAGCCGCAGCCACATGTGTAGCACGAGGTGTGGCTGTCCCTCTCGATGTCTCCAATTTTCATAGTCCGAGCTCCTTCCTGAACTTCATCTGTGCTTCCCCTTCCAGCTTCGTCTCCATCCAATTCCTCGGCCCGTAGCTGGGCTCTGCGGGCACGCGCCATCCGTGAGGATAGAACTTGCGCACTGTAGCTGGATCGCGTGAGGCGCCCACGATTTCCGGCCATGAGCGTTGCATCACACTTGTGAGACATTCCGTGGCCTCCTTCACTACATCCCTGTGGCTCACAACCACGAGCTCGTCGTGCACGGTAAGCCTTACACTCGCTCCGTGTGGGAGCTGCTCGTCCGCTTCCCGTATGGCGACGTACATCATGTCCGCTCCCGTGCTCTGCGGAGGGAAGTTGTACATCTCCGTCACTTGCCTGGTGTACCACCACCTCCGTCGGCCGAACGGGTTAGCGAGGAAGTGCTGTCGCTCGACCTGTTCCTCGAGGGACTTGCGCCACCGTTCGTACACGTGGTACTTGTTGAAGAAGCGGAGCAGGAAGGACTCGACCCACGACTTGGTTGTCCCGAGCTGCTGAGCGATTGACTGTGCTCCCCGTCCGTAGCCGAGGCCGTACACGATGAACTTCGTGGCGTAACGGTAATTGTACTGCTTACCGGGAACGAGGTCTCGGACTCGAGAAAGAGGTAGACCGAAACCCTCTGCGGCCGTAACCTCGTGAATGTCCTGACCAGCCGCCAGAAGTCCGAGACCGTAAGGATCGCCAGAGAGTGCCATTGCAATTCGCCACTCGACCTGGCTCCAGTCCACGCTGATGAAAACGTGATCTGGATCGTCCGGGATGTAGATCTCCCGGAGCTTCTTCGGAATGTTCTGGGCGTTCGGATCCCACGAATTGATACGCCCAGTTGCCGCTTTAGCACACCCGAAACGTGGGTGGACGAAGCCCTGCTCATCGGTCTTTACCTCTAGATTCGTGCTGACGGTGTGGTGAGCGCTTCGGATCTCGTTGATCAGGCCCAGGATCTTGTTCTCCGGGAACTTCTCGACCAGCGCTTCCACCGCCGCCGCGTTCGCCGTAGCACGCATCCCGCCCTTCTGGTCCTTCACGTGTTGAACGGGAAGGCCCATGGTGTCGTACAGGAGCTTCATCAACTCCCTGGGGCTCTGCACGTTGAGGTTAGGCTGACCCACTGCATCCCGGAGCATCTGTTCGTAGCGGCCTGCGGCCGCGGTCATTCCATGTGCCCAGAGTTCCGCTTTGTCCGTGTCCTTCCGAATTCCACGGTCGGCCATGCGACGGAGGATGGGTTGCAGGGGCATCACGTTCTTGTATAGGAGGTCATCCATCCCCATGTTGTGGATCTCAGCGCGAAGGCCCAGGTAAGCACGTGTGGTCGCGTCCACGTCCTTAGCGCAGCCAGTGGCCAGTCCAACCTCATCACCCTTGTACATAGAGTCATCTTTCCAGTGCTCCATGTCCGTGTAGAAGGTCTTGATGTTGTCCAGCGACTTCGGAAGGTCGGAGTTTGTAAGGTGGAACATGAGCATCGTGTCACAGGTGTTCCCCGCTACTCGCCAACCTGGCCGTTTGTCTTCGAAGAGGGGCCAGTCGTAGGATTCGGAGTTTTGTCCGACCTTAACAATCGTAGGATCTGAGAGGAGCCCGTAGAGTAGGCGCTGAGCTTGAGGGGTCCAGCGGAAAACCCTAGCACGACCTGCGGCCGACCCGACGCCGTAGCATTTGATGTGAGCTTCATGGACGTCGAGGCTCGTTGTCTCGGCGTCGATCGAGACGAAGCCGGTGAGTTCGGCTTCTCTTCTAACAGCATCTGCGTGATCCTCAGCATCAGGGAGGATGGAATACTCCACGTCGATGCGACGGACTTCCCGGAACCGCGATTCCCGCTTCGCTTTGACGAGGTCCCAGACGACGACCGGCCAGAACGTTTGTGTACGCATGACGAACGCGGGGTGAAACGTGGGGAGAACCTTCCTTCCTCCAGCGCCCTCAATAGGTATCCCGCGATAGCTACCGATCTCTGTCTTTCCTGTAGTGACGTAGAGCGCAGTCGCTCCGAGAGGGACGAGGAGTTTGGGGTTGACGAGTTTGAGCTCGTTGACGAGGTAGCGGGCACACCATCGGATTTCTTCATCGTCTGGCTTCCTGTTCTTGGGTGGCCGACATTTCACGGCATTGGTTATGTAGACCTCGTCACGGCGGATGTCCGCTTGGCCCATCAGCGCAGTGAGCACCCGGCCAGAGCCACCGACGAAGGGGAGGCCCCTACGGGCCTCCTCCTCGCCGAGTGCTTCGCCGATGAACATCATATCGGCATCCGTGGGTCCGACACCATAGGCGTACCCCTCACCAATCTCGTAGAGGGGGCACGCCATACAGTCGTCAGGCTTGGGTCCCGTGATCAAGCGCTTCTGGCACACTGGGCACAACCCAGTGTTCGGGTGCAAATCCGAGGTTGCGGATTTGCCATCCGGGCCGGACTTGCAGACGGAGTTTTGACACTTCACATCTTCCTCCGTCTCTTGTTATCGTCTATCCAACCCTGGACGGAGTCCATCATCCCGTCACGCTCAGAGTTGGAGATCCAGAACACGGCTCCCTCTCCCTTCGGGGCAGCTTCGTGCTCTCCGAACGGGACGAGGAACAGGCCCCATCCCCACCCTTCCGGGACCTCCTCGTCGATCAAGGTGGCCAGGGTACGCAGTGCCCGCTCGATGTATTCGTTCCGGACCTGGTAGCGCTCGTCATGCGTTGATGGGGGGTATCGTTTCCCCTTGTGTGTTTGCTTCACGACGCCTCCTTTGGTGGGGGGTAACGTTCTAGAAACGCCGTGGCCCGGATACGTAGCTCCTCTGATACGTCACGTTCCCACCTGTCTCCCCATCCGCAATACTCGAGGTGCTCGATCAGGTCTTGAATGAGACCGACCATCTCTTGTTCTGTCATCTTGCCTCCACTCGTGGGTAGCCGATCATCCGGAGGAACTCGTCTCGGGTGGGGTGATTGGTCATGAAGAGACCCCTCATGGCAGAGGAGACAACGTCTGCGTCGGAGCGAACTCCCCTGTGGCGCATGCAACCATGGCGCCCCACAACAACGACTCCAGCGCCTTTCGCGTCTGTGGCGTGTTGCAGGAGATCGACCACCGCGTCTGTGTAAGTTTCCTGCATAATGGGTCCTGTGAGAGGTTGTTCAGCGACTCGAGCCAGCTTGCTGAGACCGAGGACCTCTTTATGCGGAATGTAACCGACGTACACACGCATCTCCACTGGAACGAGATGGTGTGGGCAGACTCCGTGCACCACGTGACCCCGGAGGATGACCATGGAGTCGTGTTGTTCAGGGAAGGTGGCGAAGCTGTTGTGACGGGGAGTAAACAGTTCCCTGTACATACGTGCGACGCGGGCAGGTGTGTCCTTGTAATTACGATCACTCAGATCTACTCCCATTCCCTCCAGGAGGAGTTTGACCCCTTGTTGCATCTTGCGGTCGTCGAACCGCTTGGTGGGGGGTAACGTTGTCTTGGTCATCGCACGTTGATGAACTTGTGGAACTGGGTGCTGAGCCTCAGCTCCGGGTAGTGGAGCACGACATCCTCTGCGTTCTGCATCTCGATGTCGTCGATCACGTTCTTCTTGTTCCGAGGCTGCAGGTAGACCAACTCCTTCTCCTTGGCCCAGCGTCTCGCTTGCTCCACTGTAGGCCAACCTTCCGTAGTGTCTCCCAGGCCCCCGAGGATCACCTTGAGCTCACAGGCCTGCTCGATCATTGTGGGGAGGAAGCCCGGCTTGGGCGACACGGTGATCCAGTCGATGGAGCCGTGTCTTGCGGGATCGTACTCCACGGTGCCACTGGTCTCCACGTGGACCTTCATTCCGAACTTGTGGACCACGTCCACGAGCAGGCAGAGGTTGCGGTCCAGTGGTTCCCCACCCGTAATGCAGAGGATGTGGTAGGGCTCTGCCCATTCAGCGATTTGGAGGGGAGTGTGCAACCCCCCACCAAGCTGTGGGTACATCCGGTCAAAGTCCGTGTCGCAGGCAGTACATACACCCTGGCCCACGGAGCAGCCGACCATGCGGACGAATGCCATCGGGGTGCCTGTGAAGATGCCTTCTCCCTGGATGGACTTGAACTTCTCGGCGAGTGGGTAGTTCATACACGCCCCTTTATCAGGTGCACTTCCCGGTTAACACGGTCGGTGGTGGCCCATCCACCATCCGACTCTAACACCCTGACCTCCTTCACGCTGTACGCGAGGTCCTGCATGTGGTTGAACATGAGCGAGGCGATGTGCTCCGCACTCGGATTTCGGGTGAGGAGCATGAAGCGGTTGTCCGTCGACTCGAAGTACGCCTGGGCCGGGTCCCCCTTAATCAGGAGCATCGTGTGGTCGAGTTGGTCCAGGAGCTTCCGCATGTCCTTCTTCAGGATCGAGAAGTCTGTCACAAGGCCCACTGCGTCAGGGTTACCCATCACGGTCACTTCGAACACGTAATTGTGGCCATGGATGTTTGCGCATAGACCGTCGTGCCCCAGAAGCCTGTGTCCCATTGCTATGGTCACTCGGGCGGTACAGTTCATCGCTTCCTCGATTTGGTGGGGGGTAACGTTGTCTCCACAGGGACAGGTGGCACTTCCGTATCCTGCTCAAACTTCGTGTCGTGGTAGAAGCCTGTCTTGAGCTGATGACACAGGACCATGAGTCCCCATCCCACAGCCCCAATGTGATCGTCCTCCGCGAGGAAAGCGTTGATGCGGTTACGGATGGCGTCCATCCGTAACGGCCACGGTTCCTGGCCATCGTAACGGGACGCAATGGAGAGACCGTCCCGGAACTCTTCCTGGAGACGTCCGAGGTGGTGGATGATGTGGTTGAACACATCACTGGTCGGGAGCCCGCGCTCCCAGTTGCCCTCACCGTACTTGAGTGCTCCGCCACTTGGACCGTTTGGAGTCTCCTCTCCTGTAGCCCGCTCCGCGATCCGGCGGATGAGGTCGTGGACGACGAGGTCGTATCTGGGCATCCGCTCGCTGCGCTTGGCCCCTGTGGCGAAGGTGTGCATCGACACCGATTTCATGTTCTCCCGGGCCTCCTCACGGTACGCTCCAGCCTGCGCTCCTCCGGAGACAGTCTGGGCATTCGAGAAAGCAGGTGCCTCGTTCCGACGGGACAGCTCCTTCTCCGTCATGTCGCGGAGGATGCGGAGCTCGTCCGTCTGCGCGATCCGGAGGAAGCGGTCTACGTCCTGTAGTATGTCGGTCATTCTGTCTACTCCAACGGGAAATGGGAGTTTGGTGTCTCATGATACGGCACCAGACTCGTCGATACTCTTTGTCCATGTGTGATCTCTTGGTCACGTTACCCCCCACCAAGTCTGAGTTGGTGGGGGGTATTGTTGTTCTACGCCGTTAGCGGGCGATGTCCGTGGGGAGGTACTTCACGACCTTGTTACGATCGCTGTAGCCCGCTTGGCCCTTCTCCGTCGTGATGGCAGCGCAGACCTCGAGCTGGAGGAGCTGGTCGGTGTCGTCCAGCGTGTCGTCCTCGCCCCATCCGAGGGCGTCCTTCAGGAGCTGGTCGAGCTTGAAGGTCTTGCCCTTGGCCAGCGTGAGGATGTCCCACACCGCGCGACCGAGCCACTCGCCCTCGTCGACGCACTTGAGCATGAGGTTGATGTAGGGTTCCTTCCCCTCTCCCTGCGCCTTCTTGATCTCGGCGCGGTCGATGCGGAAGGTGTAAACGGCGTCCGGCATGAGGCTGGACGCGAGGTCTCCGGTGCGGACGGGTCCGCCAGGCAGTTGTGCCATTACGCTTCTCCTTGACCACGTGTCGTGGTCGTTGTGGCCGTTGTGGCCCTTCCAGAGGTCCCCGGTTTAGGGACCTCAAGTCGCTTCACAGCCGTCATGTCGCCCATCATCAGGGCGATCACGTCTGTGATGTTCGCCAGGATCGGATCCGGGATCGGCGTTCCTCCTGGAGCCCTTATGCCGCTTACCCGCTTCCCCTGGTTCTTCGTCCGGAAGACGCGTGTCGCGCCCCGGAACTCTCCGTAGAGCGTGGCGTCCGTCTCCCCTGTCAGCTTCTTCGGCAGTTGCTGGCCTGGGAGGTCGGGCACCTCGTACTGTACCTTGATCTCGTTCCCCTTGTCGTCGAAGCCCACCGACTCCTCGAGGATGGTCACTCGTGAGGTCATCACGAGGTGTGCGTCCAGCGACAGGAACAACTTCATAGCCTGTTGTCCCTTCTCACTGATGTAGCTGTAGACCCGCCTGGGATCCTTCCCTTTCTCCACCCCCCAGACGTCCTTCCAGCCCATGATCTTCATTCCGGCCTGCATCCACAGCTCGCCACATCCGGGTCCGAGGCTGTCGATGAACACCGTCTCGAAGATCTCACCGTCCAGCTCCACGCGGCCAGGTGTCTTACGGAGCGTGGCAATCAACTGGACCATCTCGTCCCAGCTCCTCACCCTCACGGCCGGTAGGTCGAGGTCTGACAGTGTCATCAGGCCGCCGGTGCTTCCTGCCTCCGTACTTATCACCAGAGGTTTGGGACACGTCCGTGCAAGATGTGTCTTCCCCCAGCGCGGAGGTGCATACACGAGGATCGTCGCCCTTGGCGCCTTGAGACTGCTCGTGCGCAGGAGTTCGAATGGCATTACGCTATATCCCCTCTCTTCCCCGTGACCGCGAAGCTGATCCGCCCACCGACCGTGGTAAGGTGGACCATGTCTGTCCACGGAATCCAGACGTGCGTGCCGGGCTTACGCTGTGCCACCTCGAGGATCACCCCGAGGTCGCTGTATCGGAGACGGACACGAGCTACCTCGTGTCCGTCCTCGTACAGTGTGAGGGCTTCTCCCGGCTTAATTACCGGTGTCCCCATCGTCCTTGTCCGCTTCGGCCACGAGCTCGCCCAGATCCTCGAGGGCGTTCTCGATCGCGATGAGGTCGTCATCGGTCAGCGTGGTGTTCTCCGCTACCACGCTGTCGATCAGCTTGCCCACTTCCTCTTTCAACTCGTCTCGGAACACTGTGCCTCCTCTACGGCCAGAATGCTGTGCTCCGGAAGGATCCACAGATCGAGGCCGTGAAGTGTAAATGGGCGCCCTGCTAACTTCTCGATGACCACCCAGGCGCCCGTGAGAGGTGGTTCACCGCCCCACCACTCCCAGTATCCGCCTGGCTCGTGGAGGTGGACGTAGGCCCGTGTGGACAGTTCCTCGTAGTGTGGAGGGAGGACGATCAGGCCACTGGGCGTTGTGTCGATGATTGGGTCACGTGTGATTAGCACGTTACCCGGGAGAAGTTGGATGGTGAGAACGTTACCCCCCACCAAGGTCATGATCCTGTCCTTCACGCCTTCTTCTCCAGGATCGTTGGATCGTCCACATAGTCCCTCTTGCGACTGATGTAGGCCATCCGCCGTATCGGGTTGTCCTTCAGGCACAGGTCCCTGAAGTAGCAGGTTCCGTAGGAGAAGCACTCGTTCGTGTTCTTGTAGAACACCTGCTTCCAGTCCTCGCCCTCCTTCACTCGGCGGTGTCTCCACCGAATCTCCCGGGCGATCTCGACGAACTCCCGCTCAAACTCCTCCAGGTCCTCATCCGTCCGCACGAAGCGCTCCCGGTGGAACTGGGGCACCGCGGTCTTCACGAGGACGTTCACGATCACGCCGGCCACTCGGACCGCACGTCCTGCTTCCTGGGAGAGCTTCTTCGTGATCGCGTACGTATAGGCGGTCATCTGCAGGTCCATCTCGTACTTGAGCATGTCCCTGGGATCGAGACGCGCGGCCGTCTTGTGGTCGACGATCCAGAGCATCTTGTCCTGGAGCGCTAGTTCATCCGTGCGGAACACGAGGAACACGTTTGTGTCCGTCCCGATCTCGATGCGCCCTGCAACCTCGAGACCGATCGGCTTCCACGGGTTGTGGTCGTGCTCGTAGTGAGCGTAGTACGCTGGGAGCATTCGCTCCATCAGCTCGATGTGTTCGTTGACGATCACCTCGTCCCCGGGGAACTTGCCTTCCGGCATCTGTTTCCGGAACACCTCGATCCCGTGCTTAAGTGCCTGGTCGAGCTGCAGCTTGCCACTGGCCACTTCCGCTAGGGCCGCGTGGACCGCGGTTCCGAACGAGAGTGCGTATGTCGGCCTGTCAGGTTGGAGGTGCTCGTGATAGAACCAACCGTACTTGCGGTGACAGCGGAGGAAGGTCTGAACCCGAGATTGGTTCAGGTTGATCACCTCTTCGTCCACCTCCAGGTAGAGTTCAGTCATCATTCTTCTCCTGGAGGAAAGACTCCGAGGGCTCGATGATCAGTTGCAGCACTCGGGAGCCCTCCGTCTTCAGGTAAATCGCGTCGACGATCGTCACCTTGACTGGGGTCCCCAGGTCCGCTAGCTGCGCTGCTCGCATCCCCGCTTTGGGACTCCAGCGGTAGGTTACTTTGCCTTTCGGCAGACTCGGCATCTAGGCGTCTCCTTGCATGTGCGTGTGGGTCACGGAGCATCTCCTCGATCTCCTTGTCCCCTGTAAGCCACTCCAATGCGCGCTTCATGGATGTCCCACGGATGCGCATGTGGCCGTCGAGCAGGATGAAGCTGCCACTCGTGGGTCCCAGGTTGCCGTCCCGGCGCAGTTCCATGTAACAACGGAGCATGTCTCCCTGTCGCCAGAACTTGATGCTGCCTCCCTCGTGGAGGGTGAACCTTCTCTCCTCATGGGGAAAGGGGATCTTCGCGGGCATCGGCTCGTTGATCGGAGATTGCTGCATCCTCGCGATGACGATGGCCACGATGTTCGACTTGGAGGGGTCCTTGAGGACGTCCTCCTTCAAGAGGAACTGTTCCACCTCCTGCCTGAACGGGAAGGAGGTGAAACGTTCTCGCATCATGTCGAGGTGTGCATCCACCTCGCTCTGGGGCCACGTAAGTGGGATCCCAAGAACTTGGACCAGGCGGAACTCGGAGCGACCTGGTCCAGGCATCGCTTGAAGGGCGTAGACAGGAGTGTCGTCGAGCATCCGGAAGTAGGTGTGCGTCCGTTCCGGATGCTCGCGCCACAGTTCCTTTCGTTCCTGGATGGCGCCCTCGAGTTCTTCCCACTCCCACCACGTCAGAGTCACAGCAGCTCCGAAGGAGGTTGAACTCCGAGGTCCTCGATCTGCTTGAGGGCCTTCTGCTCGGCGACGGCCACGATCCGACGGGCCAGTTCCTCGATGTACTCCCAGTTCAGCTTCGTCCGATACCTGTCGCTGAGCGTGATGTACCGACGCAGCGTGCTGTGTGGAGTGGTGAAGCGGAGCACCTCGATCGGGTTGCCAGGGAGCGTGGCCGCTGGGTGTTGGAACCGGCGCTTGTAGATATCCACGAGTGAGTACGCCCACATGTGCACGGAGAGGTCGAACTCCGAGAGGAGGTTGAGGAGGTCCGGTTCATTGTCCTCGTCCGCCTGGAGGTCTTCCCACACCATGATCTGGATCGGTTGGTCGATCATGTGGAAGACTGTGGCCACCTTGTTCAGGTTCGGGATCCCGTAGAGCGCAGTAGGCGATTGGTCTACGACACACTCCTCGAACGTGTGGAGGTGCGCGAGGACGACCTCCACTACGGACTTCCGTTGCCCTCGTTCGCAGAGGATCCAGACGTCCACGTCGTGGAAGGTGTCCGTGATCGCAGCGGAGCCTGCGATGTGTGTACGCACGTGAAGGTACTGGGGGACGAGATCCTTGATGTGCGGGAAGATGTGATCACGTTGTTCCACGTTCATGCTGGTCCTCCTTGGAGAAGGGGGTCACCCTGTTTGTTGAGCTCGAATGCCTCGGCCCGTTCTACGCAGGTGCCACACTTCCCACAGGGGAAGCTGAGGCCCTCGTAACAGGTCCAGGTAAGCTGGTAAGGGACGTTACGGTACAGGCCCTCCTCGAGGATCTGTGCCTTCGTCAGGTCGATGTACGGGGTGTAGATGCTGACCTTGTGGTCGTCGCACAGGCGAATGGCTTCGCCCATCGCGGTGACGAATTCCGGCCGGCAGTCGGGGTAGATCGCGTGGTCCCCTGCGTGCGCGGCGTAGCCAACGAAGTCGGAATGGCTAGCAATTGCGAACGCCGTGGCAATGGAGAGCATCACCATGTTCCGGTTCGGCACGATGGTGACGCGCATCGAGTCGTCCGTGTAGTGGCCCTGTGGTACTGGGATCATGCTGGTCTGCGAGCTGCCGAACATGAAGTCACGGCCAACGGAACGGAGGTCCGCGATTTGGTGGGGGGTATTGAAATACCGTGCGATGTCGGCGGCAGCGTTGAGCTCCCGGCGGTGCCTCTGCCCGTAGTCGAACGAGATGGCGTAGTGCCGTCCGTCCGGGAAGGCGTCGATGCAGTGTGCGAGCAGGGTGGAGCTATCCATTCCACCCGAGAGAAGTACGACTCCGTTCATGGGAGGTCCTTTCGTTGCACGTTGAAGTCCGAAGTGGAGCCAAAAAGAAGGGGGGTGTGTGCCCCCCTCCAGTCTTACGCGGGTGTTGCGGTGGGCTCGTCGCCCGTGATCCCCATCGCCTTGGCCTTGGCGAGGATCGCCTTCTCCGCGGCCTGACGCTTGAGGCGATAATCCTTCATGCGGGCCTTCACCTCGGGCTTCTGCATGTAGGCCTTCCGGGTCTCCTTGAACTTCTCGGGGTTCTTCTCCCGGTACTGCTTGGAGTACGCGAGGCGCTTCTCCTTCGCCTCGGGCGACGCGTTGTACTCCTTCTGCTTCTCCTGCCGCTTGGCCCTCTGCTCCTGGATCTTGGCGAACTCTGCCTTGAGCTGCTCCGGGGTGAGGGACTCGACCTGTGCCGTGACTTCGTCTAGAATGCCCATGTGTGCTGTCTCCTGTCGTGGGCCGTTGGCCCGTGTTGCTGGGTTAGTGTTGCCCGTACATTGGTGGGGGGTACATATGTCATCCGAATGTACCCCCCACCAATCCTCATGAACTAGGTAAAGTATATGGCAGGCTGTCGTTGGAAATCAACGTCGAACTGCCTGTCTCTACCCAGCTTGTCCGGGTGGCTTCTATCATTATGTACATTATATCACACAATGAACTCGAAAGCAACCCGGTTTGATCACGTTTTCCGCACCCTTCGGCCTTCGGCCTGCTGGTTAGAACGTTAGATGCCCACCTTCTCGATGGCGTTCATCACCTTCTCGACCTCCGGATTGGCGTCGAGTGCTTCGAGGGCGGCGTTGACCTCCTTGAGCTTGTTCTCCAGCTCTCGCTTCAAGTCGTGCATCCGCTCCCTGCGGGTACGAGGGACCATCCGCTTCTCGCTCGCGTAGCCCGTTTGCAGGACCTGGTTGAGGGCTCCCATTTGAGAGACTTCAGGGTAGTCGGACACCTTATTCCCCCTTCTCGAGGGTGAACGATTCCCAAGCGTGGATCTCGGTCTTCCCGATCAACTCGATCGGTTGGCCCTCGATCGTCGGCCCGCCTCCCATGATGCCCGCGATCAAGCCACTGTTCGTGCGGAGTGCGATCTTGTCGCCGATCTGCACGCCCGTACGTCCGGCCAGCGCCTGCTCGATTGAGTCGTCGATCATGGCCTGGACCTGGGCCTCGGTCAGCCCGCCGCCACTCGGAGGAGGCGTTCCCGGTGTGGTGCCAGCATCCGGACCCTGGACGGGTGCGTACACCGTTCCGGCCACCTTGTACCAGGACCACACGAGGCCGGACTTCACGGACTTGAAGTCCTGCTTGGCGTTGCGGGCCTTGCTGTACGTCTGCTTCGCATCGTCGAGGTACTGGATGCAGACGGTGTAGTAGCCCAGCTCGTCGGGCGTGGCCGTGGGAAGGAAGATGCGCCCCTTCGGCCCTCCGCTGTACTGCTGGGTGTGAGCGAAGTAGGGCATCGAGGCGTTGGGCACGACGCCCGGCCCGTAGCCCGGTGGGAGGCCACACGCCTCCATTACGGCCTCCCAGTCGTTCGCGGGCCCGCCGATGTAGCGACCGATCCCGTCGTAGAACCAGGCCTTGCACTCCTCCTCGTTCTGGGGACACCGGCTCATGTCAAAAGACATCTTTCTGCTCCTGGGGGCTGCGCCCCCCTGGGGGAATGATTAGAATGCCTACTGGTTCCCCCGTCAGTAGACATGCGTCACGCGCAAGCGTGAGTTCGTGGAGGACGCAGAGGAATGTGGCTGCGTCCTCGGTGTAGCCGGCACACTCGTGGTCGAGCATCCGGATGAATACGCTGAGGTCCTGGAGAGTCACCCGAGCTTCTCGTCCGCGAGGGGCGGCTCCGGGTAAGGTGGCACGGCGCCCAGCGCCTCGCCGGCGTAGCGGCTGATGAGCTCGAGGCGCGTTTCTCGGCCGTCCGGGTGACCCTTGTACGCGATCTCGAGGATGCGACGGAGGGCTTCCCGGTACTGGCCGTTGAGGATCTCGGGTTCGTTGTGCATGTTACGTACTCCTTTGTTCTGCGCGGGGCGCGTTGGGCAACTTGCTACAGGTTCTGCAGAGGTCGAACTTGACGACGCGGAGACCAGGGAAGATGGTGGTCTCCACTTGTTCCGTCCGGGTCATGGCGACGCCGTTAACGTGGACGGTGATCTCCGTGTCGCGGAGAGCCTTCTCCGGGTACGCGAGCCACTTGTGGATTGTGGGTGAGCGGAAGATGCTGCCGCAGGAGGGGCACTTGACCCTGCGATAGCCGTGGTGTTGACGCTTACCGGTGGACATGTTAGCTCCAGATCCGGAGGAGAGCTTCCACCTTGGACTCGATCCGGTCCAGGCGCTCCTCGATGCGGGTGAGGATCCCAGGTCCCACGGACGGGACAGGAACGGGCGCCTTGGTGGGGGGTACCCGGGGGGCACCGCCGTTGCTGAAGGAGAAGCGTGTGGAGTTGGGCTTCCCGTTGGCCTTGATGTACTCCGTGAGCTGCTTGGAGTCGATCAGGGGGAAGTGCTTCTGCTTCGAGGGATCGCGGGGCTTGACGTCGACGAGCAATCCGGCCTTGATCATGGTGTGGACGCGTGTACGGGTGATGCCCAATTTCTCTGCCACTTGAACGGGGTTGAGGTGCATTGTAGTCTCCATTTGCTGGACAAGGCCCTTCGGGCCTGTTGATGTACCCCCCACCAAGTGTTGGTGGGGGGTAATGGTGTTACTCGCCTTCTTCAACGTCTTCGTCGTCGAAGGGCCTGCAGGCTTCGTCGAACTCCTCCGGGCTGAGGCCCGTTTGGATGAACTCACGCTCGTTGGCGTCGAGCATGGAGAAGGCGTCCTGGATGTAGCGGCGCTGCTGCTGCCAGTAGTACCAGGCCTGGTTGATCACCTCGAAGTCGACCGCGACCTCGATGTACTTGTCCTTTTGGCGGATGCGAGTGACGCCTGGGCGCAGGGGCTCGATGGTGTACATCAGGCCGATAGCGTTGTAGCGGGTGATGGTGTAACCGTGTGCCATTGTCTGGTCTCCTAGGTTATCTGCCTGCGTTGCGGTCGAGAGTGCTGCGATGGAGCTTGTGAACACGCCAGCCCTTCGGGCGGAGGCAGTTCACACAGATGTCACGCTTGTCGTAGAAGCAGGACGTACCTGGCTTCTCGCAGTAGGCTGGGCCTTTGGCCCGTGGATGCTTCGGAACGGATTTGTCACTCATTCACATTCCCTGCAGACTCGGATGTCGTCATCCGAGAAGGGTTTACGGATGATACGGAGGTCGCGGGCTGCGAAGATGGTGTAGCATCGGTCGCAGACGCCGTAGACGGTGTCGAGGGTGCCACCACCGAACCACCTGCCGGGACGTGGTGCGCCCCAGCGAGGTGGAAGCTCACACACCGAGATGAGCTCCTCCGACGTGAGGGTGGGGAACTTCTGCCACAGCTCGTAGGCCGCTCGGTAGAGTTCCAGGTGCTGTGCGTGTGGAAGTGGATCCCGGTGATCAGCCATTCTGTTCCAGCCAGTTGACGAAGAGGGCGATCAGCTCGCCGTACACGTCTCCGGATTCGTCCTCGAGGATGGACTCCTTGAGCCAGGATGTGTCCTTCGTGAGGAGCTCGGCGAAGAAGTCCTCGACCTGGGGAACGAGGACGTTGAGGAACTCCTGTTGGATGTTAGGTGCGTCCACGTTACTTGGCCTTCAGGATGGCGACGGCCTGGTGAAGGGCGTGAGCGTACGAGTGGGCGTCGATGCGTTGTGCCGAGACACCCTTTGTGAGGGTGTACCAGGGCATCCGTTTGTCGAGGTGGTAGCCTCCGCGGAGGAGGGTGAACTCGTTGTTCAGGATCTCGGTGATCAGGTCTTCCATTGTCTGGACTCCAGGAAAAGGGATTGGGCTTGTGGTTGTGATGGTGTAGGATCCAATCCTCATTATGTATACATTATATCACAGGTAGAATCAAAAAGCAACCCTGTTTGGGTCGGTAATCGGTATACGACCTTTGGTGGGGGGTCCTGATACACGATTGAGTGAAGGGGACCCCCCACCAACGCGGGCAGGTGTCAGGGTTTGAAGTTCCAGGGTTCGTCGTCTTCCATCGGAGTGCCTATCTGGATGGGTGGGGTTTGCACGAGGGGTGAGGACCCCCCACCAAGATGCTTGGCCTTGTACTCGTCGAGGAAGTCGAGTGAGGGCGCGGTCAGGACTTCTTCCTGCTTAGCGGTCCGGGCTCGGAGTTCCTCGAGCTCGATCTTCATCGCGAGGACCTGGGCTTCCCGTTCACGACGAGCGGCGCGGGCGTTAGCGTTGTAGATCTTATTCCGATCCTTGTGCTGGGCCCTGTACCACTGGAAGTACTCGGGTGTGCCAGCGGGGAAGCCGGACTTGTTGTTGGAACGCTTGGTGCGGTGGACCGCCTTGCGAATGAGTTTGATGTTGTCGAAGGATTCGTTCGTCCAGTCCTTGTCTGCCCAAACGGGGTAGAACTCGGATGGATCCCAGGGTTCGTGAGCCTCAGCGATAATCTGGAGCACGGGCATAGTAGAGCCGTCCTGTAGGACAACGAGCCGGGAGTTCGTCCAGCCGAGACGAGTGGTCGGTGGGTCTAGGACCTTGAGGTCTCCGATGAGCTTCTTGACCCTATCGTCTGTGATAGCAACACGTGGTGGCGCGGCCATAGCGGGCACCTTTCTGGGGGTAACCCCCAATGCGATCTTATGTAGGTATTATAACCCGGGAGAGATGTGGAAATCAACTGCAAAAGTTCCGTTGTATCCCATACCGAGTCCGTCGTGTAGTGCATAATGAAACGAAGGCACGGCTCACTCTAAGTCGTTGAGAACAAAGGAGATACGCTGTGCCCAGTGGGTGCCTGCATGCCTCGTGAGATATATAGAACGACACAACGACACAAAGGGGTATATATATATATATGTATTGTGAGTTGTACCCATTATATATATAGAGGCATCGATGCATTAAAGGGATACATTAGAAGTCCTTTGTTTTCAACGAGTTACGCTGAGCAGTGCCAACGTTTCATTATTCACTACACAGATGACACATTACGTTAGATGGAAGGGTGGACGGGTGACCTGGGTAGGGGGGCAAGATTCCGCCGTCGGGTGCTCGGCGAAGTCTCACACGATCTTGAATGCCAAACAGGTTACCTCGGATCGAGGAACGCCTGCGCCGGTGGGTGGGGTTAGGTCCAGGGCCAAGGGAGTCGGGTACGGGCCACGTGAGTTTCGTAGCCTTCCAAAAAAAAGCGGAGAGACACGAGTCTCTCCGCTGAAACGCTCAGAAGCTAGAGCTTGCCGCCGTTCTTCAGCTTCTTCGCAACGAGAGCCTTCGCCGCTTCCTCGATCGCCTTGAACCGAGGATCCGACTTCATGACCTCCTGGTACGCCGAGACGCGCATGTTCCGTCCCTTGCGATAGACACGATTCTTCGTGCCCTGCACCAGGTCGACCGCTGCCTGCTCCTCCGAGCCAACAGCCTTGATTGCCTCGATCAGATCCGAGTTCTTCACAGTGTAGTCAGCCATCTCTACCTCCTAGTGAGAGAAGTTTATCCTCTCTCTTCCATTACACAAACACCACATACACCAACTATTTCACCCCCTGTCGTCCGCTCAGTACGATGCAGATCAGCCAGACGATCGCGATCACGACCGTGACGCTGGAGAAAGGACCTTCGCCCCAGCCCATCAGGCCTTCCTCGACATCCGGAACGTGGT
>Ga0208185_1000118_pt1 | contig 49383 bp, 63 predicted proteins | sample EasRivMeERMLT700_FD_187532 | JGI IMG/M metagenome (GOLD analysis project Ga0208185, IMG submission 187532) | Soil microbial communities from meander-bound floodplain in the East River, Colorado, USA - East River MetaG ERMLT700 (SPAdes) (version 2) | ecosystem: Environmental > Terrestrial > Soil... | reverse complement strand
CATTACCGGTATGTTTGGCGGGATACCCTCCCATTACTTCCAAACATTCCCTAGTAAACAAACTCATTATGTGAGTATTGGCCGCGCCGGTAATTTCATGCAACTCCCCGTTGTCAAACCAATAGTTTTCGGCGCGCCATTCCAGTTTGTCGCCAAGTTTGTTGAGGGAGTACGATAGACGATGAGGCAAACTCAAATCATCATCATCCCAACGACAAAACGCATTTGCATCCGCCGGAGCGGCATCAATCATACATTGTATTTTGTCGGAAAGGGTTGCAAACCTTTCCGTACAATTTATGATCGTAATTTGCGGATGGTCAAACACTAGAGTTTGACCGGGAGTATCATTGCAAATTATTAGATGTTTGTTTTGGTGGTCTTGGCGCAGGAAACTTTCGCATGATTCCTGAACCAGATTTGACAACTTCGGAAAACGATTGTACGTTGGCATTAGGCAAGCGATTTTCATTGTCTGTACCTTTGTTCTCTTGTGATATGGGCGGCGAAGGTAGCTTAGCGCGTAACTTGGCGGCAATGTCAAGTAAACGCTTTGCCTCTTTTTCCAGTGTTTCAATATCGGCAGTATCAAAGGTTTCCATTTCACGCTCTATTAAATCAATCAAACCCGTTAGCGTGCGGATGAAACGTCTTTCATTGTTGGTACGCTGTAACTGATTTATGCACCCTATAAATCCGCGCATAAACCATTGTTGCCAAACGCTATTTGATTTACCGAATTTCATTTCGGCGCTTCCATCGGCCAACTACCGATTGGACAAGGTTGATTTAACATCGCTGCTTTTGCTTCTATGTAGCAACCACAGATAGAGCAACGATTATCAACCCGTTGCGGACAAATAGAACATTGCTCTAGCCGCGCTTGGAGCAATTCAACGGGGGCATTCTTCGCCCCGCTTACAACGTGCGATGCAACCGCTTTCGCAAAGTTACCTGCCATTGTGATTGTTGAGGGGAGCGCGGGTTTATCTTCCGCACGGCAACCGATTACGGTTAATCCATGTTGTTCGTTGGTATGAAACACAACGGACCATTGCGGATTGGTTTGCATGAATTTCCGTAACGCTGTCAACAATCCTGATCCCCCATCCTCCCCTTTTTCGCGGTGCAAAAAGGTATCATGCATAACGATATATCGCGTAACACTTGGCGCGAATTTCGTTAGCTCATCCGTCAACCGCTTAAACGTATGTTGCGAATCAATAAACAACAAATCCGTTTCCGCGATTGTAGCGATTTCTGTTGATTGCTTAGGGTCGCTAGACATTGTTTCGCCTAGCAACACTTGCAAACGCTTGTACCCTTCATCCGAAGATTCAAGGTTGTACGAAACCAGCGTTTCCGGTTTCCCCTTAGCAAGAGCGATTGCAGATTCCCGGCGCTTGCTGAATTCCGTAATGCGCGGGCAAATTGACGCGAATTCTGCAAGCCTACTGAAATGCTGGTCTAAGTCGCGGGGTAATCCACCAACGTGCGCAAATAGAGCATCAACGGTTTCTATCTTCTCTAGCACTCCGCTTGCTCCGCACGCTGGTTTATTGTTGGGTAGTTCCATGTTGTTGATTGGATCGGCCAATATGTAATTGTATTGGTTCTCTGTTACTAGCTTCCCGTCAACAACAAAGTGTTGACGTAGCTTGTCCAAATCAATACCCAACTCATTATGTCCTAGAACATAATTGCGAAGTTTCCCCCAATTGGATAGCGGGAATCTTGCGCCGCTAGGTCTGCCGAAACGATGTACCCATTTGAGCAATCCTAAGCAAAGGCATCGCCTACCATGCTGCCTAAACTTAGTATGGATATACATTTCCTCCCCGCCAAATTGTCGGAAATGTTCGTTGAATCCTAACCATGCGGATTTACGGCAAGCGAAAGCGCCTAACCCTTGTCCCGGTATCTCAAATTCATCATCGTCATTGATACCTAGAATCGTGTATCCACGATTCAACAACTGCGGTTCATGCCCCGCATGTTCCAACACTGGCAACGGCGCTTGACAACTCCCGCAGAATGTAACCGGGGTTGATTCGGAATCTAATGCGACGTATCGCATTGTGTTGTTTTCGCCAGACATAGGCGAAAACAATAACGAATCCTTTCGGTTGCAAGAGCATTTCCACGCTTGCCCCCAAGTACCCCACATACCCGCGCGCCATTCATTATTGAAATGGGTATGTTGTTGCATTAGTGAATCCGCAACCATCGGACCACTAACCAAATCCATTGAATCGGGGTTTTTATCAAACCATGCAATCAGTTTATCAATTGCACCCGGTTGTAACAAAACGTGCGAATCAAGACATAGGACAATTTCCCCGTTGGCAGCGTCAAACACTTTTTGACGGGGTGCGGATGTTCCAACGGGGGACGGCATTGCAACATACTGAGTACCCGCAGTAAGTGGCGGTAGTTTTTTCTCTAGCAGTTGCTTAACTGTTTTGCCGTGTACGGAATTCGGATTGTTGTCCACAACAACCAATTCAACATTACGCATATCGTGATACATGCGCAATGCTTGTGTTGTGAAATACACTCCATCATAATCATCAAAAACTGCCATCCCGATTGTTAGTTTAGGTTTCATAGCGGCGAAGCTACCTTTCCCTAAAGAGTTAGATTGGACAATCCATCATGCATGTTGTTCCGGGGCCAAGGAATGTAAACATTCCACCACGGGCATTACAACTATTTTCAGTTTCCCCATCAAAACACATCATTGTCTCTAGTGAATCACAACATGCACCTAAACACATATCGCAATCAACGCATGTTCCCATGCAATCATGCCAACTATCAACCGCACTATCTAAGCATTCATAGTTGATATTACAACATACCGTCGGAATTCCGCCGGTCCATTCGCCATCATCACAACAACAGCAACCAACCGGATTGCCCATTTCGCAATCCTCAAATGATGAATAGATTGCACCTTCGCAATCTGTCATACCATCGCAATCATCAATACAACTGTTGCTTGCACAACTCCACATCCATACCGGTTCTGGCGTAGTTGTGGTTGTTGTCGTTGTGGTTGTTGGTTCGGCAGTTGTCGTTGTGGTTGTTGTAGTAGTGGTTGTGGTAGTTGTCGTTGTGGTTGTTGTAGTAGTGGTAGTTGTCGTTGTGGTTGTTGTAGTAGTTGGATAGCCGCAACCCGTATTCGTTACTTCACATTCCGCATGGCCGAAAATTGCGGGGTATGTACAAGGGCAATCGCTATCACAATCGTCAACAATCAATTCCCAAGACATACCTACAGCGTCCCAATCCCAAATGCAATCTTGGTCGCATGGATCGGCAGTTGTGGTTGTTGTCGTTGTTGGTTCGCCCGTGGTTGTATAGCAATTTGCGCACGGGTCTAGGGTTGTAGTTGTAGGCGGCGCGGGAGTTGTTGCGGGAGCATGGCAACCCGGATACACTGGCGCGCAAATATCACCATCTTCGGATGGTGCAACACAAGTACAACCTACAACCCCTTGCCATTCGCAATTGTTATCAATCAAAATCCATTCCGACAAATCAGGAATCCACCAATAGATACAACTACCGGTACAAAATATGTCCGGTGGTGGTGGTTCTACTGTTGTTGTTGTAACGCATGGCGTACTATCGGTTGCACAATCAATACAAGGGGTTTCGGGCGGGGAGCATGGACAACCCGCGTTGCAACCGTTTCGCGTGCGATGCCAAGTTAATACACCCGTTCCGAAGTTTGGCAAACATGCCCAATCGCAACCATCCGCACAACCCGGCGCAAGAGTTGTTGTATTGCAATCGCAAGTTGTCGTTGGTGCTGGCGTAGTTGTTGGTTCGGTTGTTGATGTAGTAGTTGTAGTTGTGGTTGTTGGTTCGGTTGTTGTAGTGCAATCAACTACCGGTTCCGTTTCACCCGATGCGCAAAATGTGTATGTGCATTCCCCCGGAGTTGTTCCGCAGAAGTTGGGATAGACGCAAGTGCAATTTGGTTCCGGGGTTGTCGTTGTGGTTGTGGTAGTTGTTGTATTATCACAATCGCACGGGTCATACGTTGTTGTAGTTGTTGGTTCCGGTTCTCCCGTGGTTGTTGGTTCGCTAGTTGTCGTTGTTGTGGTAGTGGTTGTTGTAGTTGTCGTTGTTGTGGTGCTAGTTGTAGTATTACAATAATCCTCAACTAAATGCCAACTTCCGTCCCCGCTCCATAACCATTGACAATTGCCGGAACATGGCGGCAGCGTGGTTGTAGTTCCCGGTTCTCCCGTAGTAGTCGTACTATGCATGTTGTGTTGTATGCCATCATGCACTAGCAACCCAACTCCCAATGTCTCAACCGCTTCCACTACATCGCACAAACCATATTCGGTTTCCTTTGGATTCCAAACATCCATGTACCACGGTTCTAGGCGGTTGTTAGGATCGCGCGCGGTTTTTAATTCGCCTATTGCATTACGAAATCGTACCGCAATCCTCCCCGTTCCTAGTGTTTTTGTTTCCTTGTCGTATGCTGTAATTTCTTCTGTTACGCAACCAATCACGTTGACCGGTTCGCGCGTGCGCGTAACGAGAATTAAATCATCGTCATTTGGTTCGGATAGACATACTAAACCGTGTCTATCGCTAGATACTTCCCAAGTATCAAAATCAACTCCGCAACTATGGGTTACTTCTGGAATCAAACCGGCAGCAACTTTGATCGGTACGGGTTTAGAAAACCCTATGATTTCTACAATGCCTTTATTGTTTGCAGGAATACCGATGCTGCCGTTTGTAAGCAGTACAAGCGGACTACCAAAATAGGTATCAATTCCGATACGTTCCGCGACAACTCTTGCCGGTTCCGCAAATGCGGCAGTATCTTTGATACCAAAAATGGAGTATGGGGGAATTTCGGCAACGGTTTCTATTTCGATATAGTACGTTGCATGTTTTGTTTTCGTTCCTAGTGCGCTACCTATTTCATCAATTACCCCATCCGCTCCAATACTCTTTGCCTTACACGCGCGTATAATGGCGTTAAACATATCCAAAGGGATTCTATCCCCTTCGGATAATTCAATTAGAGTTTCGGCGGTTTGTGGTAAATGATTTGGCACTAGAACAAAATGCTAGAGAAATCACCCGGCGGATAATTCTTATACTCGCCAGCGGGATCGCGCAAAAAGATTTTTTCCCATGCTTGGGATTTCGCACGCCAGTATTTATTCCATCCCTGCGGTTTGTACGAAAACTTTAGGGCTAATGTCCACCCTTCGCTGCCGTTGGTGCGAATGATTCGGTTGAGTTGCGGCGGTTGATATAGTAAGGTTTCCTCATCAAACGTGAAACCTAGCAACCCCGATACATAGGCAGTATCGTTGACTTGACCGATTGCCGTTAGAACGGCAGCGGGCATTGATGAAAGATTGTAAAGCGTGCGAACTAAGTTAAGCGATTTGTATTGCCGTCCCGGCGCTTCACCTTCTAGCAATGCATCGCCATCCGCTGCCGCCCATGCAAACCGTTTGTAATCTTGCGTTATAAACTCAACATTCGGTTCCAAAGATTCGGATATTAAATCTTTGATTCGATGCGAGTAAGCAACAGTTACTAGCGCATGGTCATAGACTAACTGTTGACCATCGGTTGCCCCGCACTCTCCCCCGCTTCGTATAGAAGCGTTGACCGCTTGCGGCGGGGAAGCAAAACCAGTACCCGGATAGACGCGCGGAGTACTTAGCAAGTCTGCCACAAGGGAAAAACGGTCATTCCAAGCGCAGCGGAGCGTAACCCCTGCGCTCATTCCGGTTTCAATGTCGAAACCTTCGGAAACTGTATTATGTTCTTCCGAACATGCAACAGCGGAGTAAGTACCCATTTAACTACCTATGCAATGTGCCTACGGTTTCGATTGTTTCGGCGGTTTCTTCCGTTGCCTTAACAGTCTTATCCGCCAAGCTAATATGGTCTTTGGTAGTATGTACCAACTCGCCTAGCAACTTGTTATTTTCCGCCGCTAGTTCGTTAGCTTTTACAGCTAACTTAATTGGATCATTGTGAGTTAATGCAGCGGCGGCAGCAATACGCTTATTGAGGGAATCCAAATCCTCAAATGTTGCTTGCTGTCCCTTATCCTCTTTTTCTTTTTTCGCTGCCTTTGCCTTTTTCCCCTTTGTATCATCCTTCGTTGTGAATGCGTCCGGGTCAAATTCATCGCTTGCCGTATTGGTCAAGTCAATATCTTTTTCACCCTTGCGGAATAAGTCTAACAATGCTTTTTTGTTAGCGGCGAAATCTTCCGCAAATTTGCCGGTTAGTTTTAGAGTAAGCGCGGCAACTTTGGATTGTAAATCTTTTTCTAGTTCGGTTGGGATGCGCTCCGCAATTTCGGGTAACTCATCCATCGTTAATTGGAAACCTTCCAACAACGATGTAAACTTGAAATCAAATCCCCTGCCTTGCAACGCATCTTTGACGGCAACAACAAAATCCATAATGTTTTTGCCCATATTGGTTAAGATGGTTGCTTGAAACTGTTGCAAGTCAAACCATACCTTTAACCAATTATCACCAAACCAACTTAGATATTGCGGCAGCGCTTCCGTCAACCAATGTCGCAACATCTCAAAATTTGACACGGTTTGCAATGCCCATGTATTGATCGCAAGCAAACCAACATCAACGAAATTTTCAATGACTAATTGCAATCCCGTGAATGCTGCAATTCCGGCATCTAGCATAAAATCAAAGAATGGTTGCAACTGTTGCATCATTGATTTAACTCCCGTTATCATCATGCTAGACCATGATGCAATAACCGGAATTAGATTTTCAATGACGGTAGCTAAACCATCCATCATTGGGGATAGCTCTTGCAACCACGGTATCAACATTTCGCCAATTGATTCTGAAATATCCCCGAAACGGTTTTTCAGAATTTCCATTTGGCCGCTAAATGTCCCGCCGATTTTTTCCGCCGCTCCCCCGAATTCGGATTGCAACTCTTTCAAGATAACACGCTGCGCGCCCATAACGTCGCCAGATTTAATTAGCGCGTTAATCATTTCCTCTTGTTGTTCCGTAAAGGATACGCCAGCGCGGGAAAGCGCGGTCATTCCTTTTAACGGATCATTGAGCGCTTTAGCAACTTGCATAGATGCGCCGGATAAGTCTGTACCCATTACAGTTGCCATATCCTGCGCTGCTTTAGTTGCCTCAATAAAAATATCCCCCCGGATATTCTTAAAGGTTGCAATGATTGCCATTGCCTCTTGCGTAGTTTCACTCTCAAATTTTGTTACGCTTTGCAACTGGTCTGCTAGTCCAACCAATTGTTCTGTAGTGAAACCGGCGGCGCGTCCCGTTGCTGTCATAACCGCATCTAGTTTCGCGGTTGATTCCTGCGCCGCTGCCGCTGCCTCAACAAAGGATTTGCCCCAATCAAAGACGGCGCGGACAGACATAACCGCGCCGATGGTAGCACCAATAGCAGCAAACGCGCCCATGATTTTGCTACCGAATCCTTTAATCATGGATTCGGAACCACCTAGCGCATCCTTTAGGTTATCGTTCCTGCCTTTAATGTCGATGGTTACAGCGTTGCTCATTCGTTATTCCTCTCCGCTAACCAACGCTTGTAATCCTCATCGGAAGCAAACGTAATTGTTTTGCCGTCTGTTTCATCTTTCGACAAAGCAATCAGTTGCTCTAAGGGTGACATACTCGCAATCGTTGCGAATGACCACCCGTACGCGCGGGCGAGTGCGCGATATACCGTTATTTTTGACGGTGCGCTGCGTTTCTTCTCTTTCGATTTTTGCCCCCTTTTTTCCCGCTGTTAGCGGGTAGGTTTGCCGTATCGGGCATGTTGAGAGTCTTGAAAACCCGGTTACATTCTTCTATGTTTTCCGGGTCTAACAACAATTGATGCAATGTTTCTTCGGAAACGTGCGGATGATTCGTTTTGATTGTTTGCCAAATCAAACGGGTCATACCCTCAACTGTTGCCAGTATCCGCGCGCCCGTACCCGTGAAAGCGGATAGCGTGGCGGCAGTACGGAAAGCAATGTCTAGCGATTCCTCCCGCTCCCGTTGCGTGGTCTGCGGGGTGAATGAGGATTTAACCGTATGAATATATTGGTTGCGTACCCATATATCCAATTCGGTAATATCCGTATCGCTCAACCGGGATGCTGCAAACTTATGTTTGCCAAGATGCAACGGATGAGTTGCACCGGTTATTCTTTCCTCATTGCGAAGTATCATTTTGCGGCGAATCCTACTAAAGAGAACGGATTAACCCCACCATGCGGACATTGCGCCCGGTAGGGTAATGCTACCCAAATTCCCGCCAACGTGACCGTTCATTTCCATATTTACAGTACGTTGGATGATTGCTCCCGTTTCAATGTCAACGGTAATGTTGGTAAAGTTTCGTACCTTACCCCATACCAATTCCCAATAATCGGTATCGTCAATCCACAACCGGAGTTGCAAATCGTCCCCCTTATCAAATGCGTATGCACCCCGGATTACATCTTGTTGGACAATCGCCAACGTCCAATCAAGATTACCCTTTTTGCGACCCGTGTTGCAACCAGTTGAGGAATTGACGTAAGCAAGGTTTTCGCTTGTGAGAGTAAGCGAAGCGGAAAGCAAATCTGTCATTTCCGCCCATGCCATGCCATCCGTCGAATACTCAATTTTGGTTCCGCAGACTTCCGGTACAGTTGGATCGGTCGCATCCGTAACCGCCGCGCCGCTTGCCCAAGTCAAACCCAAATGACCGGAGAAGTTGATTGTATGATTGATGATTTCCCCGTTTTGCCAATTCCAATTGATGTTGAGGGAATCAACAATTGCGTTGCCGCTTGCCCGTTCGCCCGCGCCTGATACATCATCATTAGGCGCGGTGTAACCGATGAAAGCAAATATATCACCGGGTAAAACTACGGGGGAATGTCCGTAACCTTGAAACGTACCGTTCCAAGAGTTGATACCGTTGCGCCGCGCCGCTCCCTTTGCGGTATTGCTGGCGACGAATTTTTGAGGGGTCATTTCATCAACAATCGTCCAATTACGAATTGTTGATTGACCATTGACAACGCCATGTTTGCCGGAACGAATAGACATTTAGGGTGACTCCGAAAAAACTAGGTTAGTTGTCTTAAAGTGCATTTCGATTTCAAGGTTAAACACACTTGTCCAACCCTTGATTTGTCGATTGCGGTTAGGGTCGCTTTCCCCGGATGCTAGGTCTAGTATATGTACCCGCTTAACAAAGGTTTCCCCTTTCCAAGTTAAAGCGCCTAGACCGGTTTTCCATTGGCGAAGATTGCATAATACAATCCAATTCAACACTTGCGCGAATTCATTTACGCGCCAATCGCCAGTGTTGATTACAAACATCCAACGGGAAACAACCTTAGTTGATGAGGATGAATCAAATAGGTTGATTGCCGCGCCACCAAATGCAACAGCGAATTCGGGTAGGTCTGCGGTTGCAACGATTTGTTTGATTGGGTTGTTATCGGTGGTGCTGTCATACTTAACCCGATTTGCAGGAGGGATACGATCAGTAAATTGCGTATCCGCTTCTAGCAATGTCCAAAGTTGTTCTAAAACTTTGGTAAACGGGTTAGGATATGTTGCGGCCATTACTTTATTTCGTCGCCTAGTTGCTTTAACGCTTTTTCCATATCGTTCGCCATTGCGGTAACGACATTAGCAAGCGGTGCAACTATGATTTCTCGTTTTGGTAAATGTCCTGCGCCGTCGTTGTGAAAACTGGCAATATCTGCAATGGTAGCGTTGCCGCCGCTGCCGTGTTTATGGGGGCCACCGAAACCAACACGAATACCAAACGGGATATGCTCTTGTAATGCGCCGGGTTTGCCGCTGAATACGGGAGCAAGCACCGCAAACAAAATTCCCATATCTCGCAATATGCTTGCCTTGACCGCCTCAACTGTCCCCTTTCCTTTTGGTCGCTTTCCTTTCCTGCGCCTTGCTAATGTTGACGCTGCTAGTTGCGGCCAATCCCCGCCACCCTTAGAAAATTTATCAAACCGCTCTTGTACGAATGATCTATACCGTACTCCCCATTGTTTGATTGCTTTTTCTACTGGTCCGGTACGTTGATTATTTAATTCGGCATCAACTCTTGCCCAGAATTGATGTAACCCGGATAAATCAACATCAACGCTAATTTCCGGGGTTGCCATTGATACGCTAGGAAAACAAAAACACCCGCGCCCCACAAATCATTTGCGAAGCGCGGGCGATTGCATTGCCGTACCCCGCTCAATCAATGTTCCCTTCGCCGCTTAGGAACCCTTGACAAGAGCGCCGGGACGGGTGCAAATAAGCAGCGGATTGCTTTGCGAGTGCATTGCAATTCCCGTCCCCATTGGCAACGGTTCCTGTTTTGCATAAACAGGCTTGCCAACCGTGTTGACGGTTTCGATAAAGTTGGCGGGCGCGTAATGCTCCAAAAACAAATCGGGTACGCCAACCGGAAAGAAACGGCAAGTATCGGCAGGGATGAAATCGACCGTACCAACTTTGCCGCGATAGTTTTCCCAGATAATATCCGAGAATGCAAAACCGCTGCGCTGTTGAGTACGCGCGAAACTGTTTTCCTGATGCCGCTCAAAAGCGCGGACAACGGATTCATGCGCGATGAATGAATCCCAAAAATCATTTCCACAAATCGCGTGGATATGATCGTAAGGGGTAGCGCCCAGCGCTTCCTCAACCACCCGAATTACTTCGGTCGATTTGGTTTTCATATCCTGCGCGCCTGCGGTGAAATCGAAATTCACCGTATTTTCCGTAATGGAAAATTCGGTAAACAGATTGCGCAGAACGGTTGAACCATCGGCATCCAACACGATTCCGCGAATCGCGCCAATGCGGTGATACTCAACCGTTACTTCCAACGATTGGCGCATCGTTGCCAACATTTCGTTGACAACATCCGCGATGGTTTCGGTAGCATCTTCGCTACCGAAAGCGCGGATGCCTTGTACATCATCCGCTAAAATCTGGTCATTCACGGGCAAATGGTTTGCCTTGAATGGCCGCGCTTCACGCGATGCGCGCGTATTGAGCGTTGTTTGTACGCCGCGCGGCTTATCGGGAATCAACGACAACTTGCCGTGTTGTTCCTCAATAAGTGCAACGGTTTTGGTAATTCCGATGCGACGAAAAAGACCCATCGCACCCAATCGACCGGGTTTGTACGGCAACTTATTCATCGCTGCCGTAAGGGAAAGCGAATCAAACGCGCTTCCCGTGAAAACATTCAACATTGTCATAGCTCCAAAAGGGATATTGTTTGCGTTTCGCTTTCACTTCTACCCGGTTGATTTGTTGCCGCTCTATCGTACGCGCCGATTACTCAACTTGCGTTGTCGTTTCCGCAGGTTCAGTATGGCAAAGAATCGGCGGGGAAAGCGCCGCAAGTCGCGTAACAATGTCCGCGATTGTAAATGCAGCATCTTCCGCATCGTTCGCGGGGAGCATGGATTTTCGGATTATCGCTGGACCGCGCACGAGAAATGCACGCTTACCACCGGGATAATCGTTCGCTGTTGCAACTTCATCAATATCTTCCGAAGTAAGCAACAAACCGTCGATTCCCGCTTCGCCGCCAGCAACCGCCAATTCCGCTTTGCCGCCCGTGATATTTACGGGCATCAACATTGGATTGGTAACGCCAACGGTGCTACCCGTTGTATTGCGCAAAGTGTATTCTTCGCGCGTATAGGCGGGGTTAGCTTCGTATGCAACCCCATCCGAAAGCGTTTTGTTTTTCGTCTTGACCGTCATGGTTTGATTTCCTCAATACTGGTTTGTTGTTTGTACCGATGCTCTACCCGCTACCGCGACAACTGCAACCCGCTCAACTATTGCTTCGCCGCTGCCGCACGCGCTTCCGCGTTTTTGATGAGCGGATTTTCGTTCGCGTCAAGCGAATGCGAAAGAGCAACCGTATTGCCTTGCGGTCCAGATTGCTCCCGCAGTTTCACGGGGTCATTTTTGGAAAGCGCCGACAAAAGCGAATCAAATGGGTCGATTGCCTTAACATCGGTATTGGAAAGCGAAAGCGACAAAGCGCCATCGCTCAAATGCGATTTGGTCAAATCGTCCAAAACCGCTGGCGTAATGTTTCCATTCTTAACCAGCGTATCCAGTTTCATTTTGCGATTGTCACGCAAAAGGTTGACCATGCTTGCCGTTACAACGGGCGGATTGCCTTGCTGTACCGGCGGCGCGGGCGGGGTCGCTGGCGGGGTCGCCGGCGCGGGCGGGGTCGCTGGCGGGTCGCCTGCGGGGTTAGGCGGGTCGCTGGCGGCAGCGCTTACCTTTTTCAGAAGCGCCGCAACTGCCTTATCAATTGCCGCTTCCAATTCTTTTTCCTCAACCTTTTTGTCAATTCCCAATTTGTCCGCAATAGAACGAAGCGCCATGTTTGGATTCTCCGCAAGGGTTAAAGATAACGCGATTGCCTCAAATTTTTCTAACCCCGGAATTACGGGATAATCCGTCAAGGCAACATGACGAATCGGACGATGATAAAGGTTTGCTTTACCATCCGTATATTCATCGGGTACGAAAATTGAGACGTTGGCGCTTTCGCCAAGTTTTAAGGATTGCTCATCCTTAAATTCGATGTAACCATATAGCGCGGGAATTCCTCTTTTGTTTTGTCTGATTTCTGTTTTAATCAGAGTACCGCGCCGCTGGTCTGTATCGGTGGTATGTTCTTTCGGTACGGGAATATCAACCCCGTTTGCACTCATTGCGATAAAAGTATTGTGCCAATGTTGCAATACTTTTTCGTCAACGGAAAACTTGATATGCTCCCGCGCTGTTTTCTTCTCAAAATGTCCAACGTAAATCAACTCTTTACGACGTACTAACGGATTGCTTCCGCTCAATTCAAGCGGTTCCGTATTTGGAACATCGTAAGCAAAGTTGAGGATAGACATAGACGGTATGTACCCGGAAACCCTCTAGGTTAGCGGAGCGGCCAGCGGCTAGACCTACTGATATACTTGTCCGGGGTTAAAATCAAACCCCTTATCGGGCGATAGTTCCGCGCCGTTCTCTAGCGTATCCGGTGGTTTGCTGATTTCTCTTTCCTCAAAAATTGGAATCGCTTGACAACGACAATTCCAACCATTAGGCGGATAGAATCGGGACCAAAAAGAATCACCCTTTGGCAGCGTTACATTATCTAGTACAGCGTGTGATTCTCTAACTCTATCATCGCCAACTGTTACATACTTGTAACCCCAAAGTATCTCTTGTATATCGGGGTCTTGCTCCGCTTGCCATTTACCTGCGCCGAATGTCAATTGTACTTGTGTACGAAAAATAGTTTCAAGTTGAAACGGTTTCTTTGGTGACAATCCCAATTCGTTAAACCGTTCCCCTAAAACCTTAATTGCTTCGCGTGCGGATGCCCCTTCGCGTACTAGGTCTGCAAAGGTTTCCTCTAGTTGTCCCTCAATTTCTTCCGATACGTTGTTGAGTATTCGCAACGCTTGCGTATCGTACTTCTCTTGCAACTCTTTTAGGTCTAACCCCGTGCGCTTTTGCAAGATGCTTAACGCATCATCTAGCGCGGACAGTTGCAATGCCCCCGCTTTTAGTTTCCTCATCAATGACGGTTCCTGCCGCTTAATCAAATAGAAGCGGCGGAAACCGGAAAGATGCGCCGCCATCATCGTATTAACTAGCAGTTGATGTAACTGCTTAACGACATACGGCGCAACATGGAATTTGTTACCGCTACGGAAAGACTCAATTTGCCTTGCCCTAATCTTTCCACTAACGCGCACGGCAGAACGAATAGACAACCGTGTTATGTTGTCTAAGTCTTTTAGGGAGCGTTGCAAAAAGATTGGCGATAACGGCATTGTTAGCGGCGCGGTTGTTTTTGTTCGCGTGGTTTTCGCTCAATCTTTGGAAAGACAATAACGGGTTGAATAGGAATCGGATTCCCGTTAATGTCTTTCGGTGGTTCGGGAAATTCGATTTTGTGTTTTACGGTTGCATCATGCTTTACATTCACTTCCGTAGGACCACAACCCGATACGATGCAAGCGGAAACAACACAAACAATCAACATCATTCGCATAAACTGTACTCCCTTACGCTGTATCCTCCGCATTAACAATGCCCGGAACGGAAGTAACGGACATTTCAACATCCAACTTGATTTGACCCGCAACGATACGCGCTAATAGCGCTTCCGCCTCATCGCGTACCGCTTGCATTGCCGCTTGCGCATCTTCTCCCTCAACCAATCCGCGCGGCATTTGATACAGCGTACAACCGGCTAGTTGCGCCGATAGGTCGATGATTGTTTGCGGCGGGGTATCAAATGGAATATCGTAATATGTTCGCCGCAACCTATCGTTGATATAATCAGTTGCCTTTTGTGATGCCCATGTAATACGGTTATTGATTGCCGTTGCACCCGCTCCGCTGTCCGCGACGTTATCAGCGTTTGCCCATTTCCTAGTATTGGTTTGACCAAACACTAGGTAAATATCATCGGCATCGTTATACGCTGGCATGATTCACGCAAGTTTAATCAAAGGATAAATTGCCCGCACGCGCGCCATAGGTACGCGCGTGCGGGCGCGGGTAGAGCAGACTAGCGGTATGTACCCTTACTCCGCTGCCGGTAGCAAATCGTCAACCATCCGCCGCATACCGTTTCGCGCTTCGGTTTCATCCGCTCCCGCGCGTTGCTCATCCGAAATTGTCGGAATACCTAGTTTATCTCGCAACGCTGCCATATCAATCGAATCTGCCTCTTGCGCAAATCCTTCTATGTTGCTTAGAAATACTTCGTAAATCTTACGCAAGTATTGCAACGCTAGATCGGTAATGGGAGCAACCGCAATCCAAACTGTGTTTTCCGTTTCTGGTCCGTAGTTCAATCTCAACAACTGGTTTACTAGATGCCAATTGTATTGTTGCACCATGATTTGATGCCGCAACTCCATATTGGTAATTGCAAAATCCGCATGCGCTTCCGCTTCTGCTTTCGTTCCGAATTGCCCCTCTAAAACCGCACGTTCCGGTAAACCGAAAGCGCGTACTAGCAACTTGTCAATGTAGTTAAGTCGCTCAATAAACGCTGCGCCGCTTGTCGGATATGTACTCTTTAGTTCAATGATCCATGCGGGTTGATCTTTGTTTAAATCATCAACAAAGTTTTGCAGAGTACGGGGGACAACGAAACTCCCGCTTGTTTCAAGAGTAACAAGCAAGTTGCGGGCAATTTCATAATTGTCTGTATCGACCCCGTTGAATGGGGATTTACCGGGCGGGTAATGTATGACCCAATGCGCGCCCGCAATCTTTTTGTCATACCTTACGTTTGCGGTATTTGTAATGTTCCATTCGTCGTATGGTCCCTCAACCGCTTCCATATCGGAAGTACCATACCAATTTGTTCCCTCAACATCAAAGTTGACTAGCAACGATTCGGGAATACCTAATTCAACTTTGATCGCTGTTTCGTTCAGCAATCCAGCGAATGAACCGTTTGCAGGATCAACTAGAATCTTTGTCTTGTCTTGCAATAACGGTTTGACTTTCGCTGGTACAATCTTTCCCGCGAATGCACCTAGCTCATTTAACTTGAATACTTTTTCGTATGGTTGCCAACCAAAATCAACACAACCATACAACGAAGTTTTCAATAGATGCATGCGCAACGGCATTACGCAATCGTGTATGAAATCCTTTCCATCCGGGGGCGCGCCGTCTTTGGATTCAATCGACCATTGCGAAGCAAGTAGCGGAGCGATTGCCAATGCACGCGCCAACTTAACTGTTGGATGTTTGCGCATCAATCGCACCTTGCGATAGAATGCGCCGCTTGTCGCTGCTACTTTCGCCAACTCTACCGATTCACCACCGGTAATTACTTGTCCTTGTGTTTGTTCGGTTAGGGGTGCTGATTCGGTTTGATTAGTTGCGGTTGGCATCGGTAGCAATTCCGGGGTTTGCGTTTAATGTTGATTGTTGCAATGGGTAGGCGCGATGGATAATGTATCCTAACCCATCGCTAATATGTCCAATATCTCCGCTATCGTCGGGATGCCTTGACCCTTCCGCATACACTCTTTGTTGTAAGTCTTTCCGAAGTTGTTTACAGTTGGGATGAATGGTACAGCGTCGCTCTTTGTTGACGTTGCAAAACATTGCGTTGCACGCTGCAAACCTGTCAACAATAGCGGGATTTGATTTAGGGTAGAATACAGCGGCATCCTTAAACCGTGTATCCGCTCTAATGATTAGGTAATCTGATTGCGCTGCTTGATTCGCTGCCGTCTTTCGGGCGCGTCCCGTTGCATCGCCAAAGAATTCCCATCCTGATTTATGGTTTTTGTACCGCTCTAGCAGTATGTCTAGCGTTTGTTGAGTTGATGTATTGCGAATAAACAATTCATCAAAGATTTCCAAACGGTTTTTGTACCGATGCCCGATTACCCATGCCATAGGATCAACATTAAAATCCGATCCAATGACAATTGGCAAATCTGGTCTATACTTAATCGCGGAATCGACGTTGTATAGATCATCGTAAGCGTAAAAGATTCTTCCGCCTACTTGCTCCCAAGATGCCCGATATTGTTCGTTGTAATCGCGTAGTTCTAGGTTTGCTTTTGCAAACGCTAATTCAGCGGGCGAAGTACGCGATAGAATATCTTCGCTAGTCCATGAAAACGATTGTATTTTTAGATCGTCCCCAATGTTTAGCGTATCATCGACAACCAATGACTCCCCTTTAACTCCATTATCAAAAAACTGCTTGAAATCTTCCGCGCCGATTCCATAGCGTTTAGGTACTCCAATACGCCAGCACCATGCGCGCCTATGCGATAGCGCGGGGAGTACCGATAGCTTAAAGCAATCTGGTTTTTGGTCGCTGCTTTCGTCTAATACTCCACCATCATATTGCGACCCCTCAAATCGTGCCGGTTTGTCCATTCCGAATATCTGCAAACTGCTACCGAAAACGGTATCAATTCGCAATTCGGTTTTATTGATTTCCGTTATCCAATCTTTCGGAATCAATTTGAGAATTTCTTTCCATGCAATTCGTTTCGCTTGCGATACGGTTGGCAAGCAATAGAAATAGTATGGATCGGACCACGGTTTTTTAATCGGCAGCATGCGCACAACCCGTTTGCGCGCCAAATCTGTTTTGCCGGAACCGCGACCCGCGACTACCGCAACGAAACGCGATGTTGTACGCCACAACGCCGATTGCGTTGGATGGTACATCATCGGTTTCCAAGCGGCGGTTAGCATTGCATTAGCAAAAGAAACGCCAACAATAGTTTTCCCGCTATTGCTGGCGTTAGATTAGATGCGAAACAAGATGAGAACCGTGATTGTGCTACGCAATCGTTGCGGTGCAATCGGACCAGTTAAAGAATGCCCATTTGTAAGTATCGGCAGCGGATTCAACCGCAACAAAATGACAGTACGCGCCGATTTTGTTTCCCGCTGTTGAGAACGTAACAGAATCCGCGCCCGCGTCATTCTTTGCAATGATGTTGTCCGCACTACCGCCGGAAAGAATCGCCAAATTTGCATCCGCGATTTGTCCGATTGTGTAATGCAAACCTTTCGCGGGAGTTGGCAGCGTGAAATTGACGGCAGCGGTTGCGAGAAATGTTTTCCCGCTATCGTCTGCGGTCAATGTGTAATCCGCCGCCTTGCGAACTACGTTGTAGCCGAAACCGCTGATTGCTTCCAAGATATTTGTTGCAAGCGCGCCCAATCGCACAAACAACAAACGCTTTGCGTATTCGCTAAAAGATTTCATTACACTACTCCAAATGATGTTTGTTGGTGACGGTTGCGGCGGTCTTAGTTAGTACCCCTACCTAAAGAAAAACCGCACGCTAGGTTGTAGCGTGCGGCTAGGCTATCTCAACATTGCTCTAATTGCGTATGCAATCATCAACACAATTAGAGTAATGAAAAAGATAGTACAATAAAAAGGGATTGACCCAACAAACCGCCACCAATTAACGATTGGTGCAAACGGTCTTATTGCAGTACGCTCCCTTTCGGCACGATTTGGACGGGGGCGCTTGCGACCGATTGAATCGTCTGCTGTTGCTGTCCCCCGTTCATTAGCAGTTGATAAAGGTAATTGAATTGTTCGTCTGTTATCAACAGCGGTTTGTTGTTTGCTTTTTGCATCTTGCGATAGAGCATCCATCCGCCAAACGCTAGACCTAGCAGATTGCCCCCGCCCATTAGCAAACTGAGTACCCCCATTATCCCACCGCTGGTTACGGTGGGAGTAGTAGGGTTTACAACCGTTCCATCCGGTTTGCGTTGTTGCCATGCTGTCCAGTACGAAAACAAAGTTTGCGGGTCTGCAACCTTTGCTGTCATACATTGCAAACAAAACTCCGCATCCGCTTGCGGAATCATCAAACGGATTTGATCGGGAGTAAATGGAGTTGGTGCGCTAGGGGGCCATGTATTGTCAACTGGTCCGTTTGGTTGAAACGGATTAACAACAGTGTTAGGAATCGCAAAGGGAGGGGGCGCACCGATTGTAGAATCAGCACCCGCGCCCGGTTCCACTTGCGAAATCCCCGCTTTGCGAATCGTGTTTTCGCCCGTAGCGCGTCGCTCTTGCAACGTGCGAACATACTTAATAATGGCATCCCGCCATTGTTGAGTTGTTTTTTCCGGGTTGCCGTCGTAACCATGCGACAACAGTACAACGGTTTTGTTTGGTCCGTATTCGTTATTCTTCGGTGGTTGAATAACGATTGCAGGGAAACCACCTTTTTCCAAACGCGGTTTGATCGCTGCAAACCAATCGCGTTGCGTGGCATCCTCAATACGTCGTACTTGATAGTGGCATGTTGACTTGTCTGGTTCGTCAACATTTATCCATGCTTGGAATTCCTTTGCATGGATAATGTCGTATTTGAGTTTGTCACAATACTTGCAATTTTCCTTTGTGACAACACAAACAAACCACTTGTGGGAATCATCTTCGGGAACCGCAAGCGCGTCCGCGATAATGTCAACATCGCTTGCGCGAATGGTTCCGGTTTCCTGAACCATGTTCCCGCGCCGCTCAATTTCCCATTCCGCGATTTCCGGTACGTCTGCCTCTAATGTAGGCGCAGCAATTACCGGTTTCGGTGGTTCGGGTTTCGGTACGGGAGTTTGCGCGTATGCGAGTGTAGCACCCGCCAGCGCAATCAAAGTAAACAGATAGCGAAACATGATATTGCCCTTTCATTGCGGCAAAGTGAAACGAATGCGGCAACGCTACGTTAGCGCCACCATTCAATCAGTTGCGGATTCTCACTAGACGGACGTTGCAATACGACAATCCACGGACCACTAGCAAGGTGCAACCGCTTAAACGCATCTTCGCTGTACTCATCAACCTTACCGGTTGAATTGTTGTTACAGACAAACCACGTTTTCGTATTCGGGTCATAGCCGTATAGAGTTTGGAAATGGTTTCCACCCGCTCCAATTGCAGCAAATCGACCCGTACGCGCCGCCCATCGCATCCATTGATCGGTAAGCGGATACCCGGTTACATTCCACGCTTTGATACCCCGTGCATTGCAGTAGTTCGCCACGCGACTAGGACCACTACCGCCGCGCTGCGCTTTGCCGTATGGCGTATCCCATAACAGCGAAGTTGCATTTAAGTCGTTGCAATGTACGCCAGTCATTCCGATAGAACATTGCACGCAACTACCATCGGGGTTGCGAAACCATGCTCTTGTATCCGGTTCAAGTTGCATCTTGCTAACTGGCGTTTCGTCATTCGCAATAGCAGACATTGAACCGAACAAAACGATAAACAAAGCAAAACGCATTTCAACTCCCTTTCGTTTTGTTACTATGGATTCCGTTTCCGTTTTTGCTTTGCTCTACTCCGCTTCCATCTATTGCGCTGGCGGTAGCGTTGTTGCATCCGGTACATCCGCAATTCCCGTTGCCGCTGGCGACTTTGGAAAACCGGGCGGATGGAAACCCCCGATAATGTTTTCCTGCGCGGGCGCGTCGCTTGCGGGCGCGTGCGCACGTGCGGGGGCACAATTGCAATTCTCCCCCGTGCAATCGGTGCAATCGCACAACTCGTTACCGCAGTTGCTTTCAATGGAGCAATTCCGGCAGCGATTTCCCCAATTGCGGGGAAGCGCTTTGCGTAGTGGTTGCCGGTTCCAATTGCGGGGGAGTACCTTTCGCAATCCGCCACGATTCCCCCAAGTGCGCGGGCGCAAACCAGCGTCCGCAGATTCGGGCATGGTGAACGAAACCAGCGACAACACGAAAGCGACGATCAAAGCAAACCTAACCATTGCAAAATCCTTTCGATGAGGGACCAAACAACATTGGCACAAACAACAGCGATTGTACCAAACACGATAAACAGAATTGCAAAATACAATTCCGCCCATTGTTTAAGATTGCGCGGCATCGCTCTATACCTTGCGTGCGGTTGAATACCCAACTACCCCGCCTACTTGCACCGCTCCGCTAAGTAGGATGTTTAATCCCGTTTCACTTTTGCACCATCCATCGGGATTATGCGGCAACGTGATATTACCATTAGCAGCAATCGCCATTGGTCCTATCAAGTTGTCACCCGCTGTATTTTCAATCGTAACCGTTACTGCGCCCGCTGCTAAAAGATACAACGACGTAACAACAATCGGATTATCTTGATTGGCAACGACAACATGCGCAGCGGCGGTATTCTGATTGAAATTTGCAAACATTACTGTTGCTCCAATAACGGGGGTATTTCTTCTGCCGTCTGTGATTCTGAATTCAAGTCCTCATCGTCGCTAGATGGGATTGTAGAATCCATTTCCGTAACGTCCATATCGGGCGTTAGATTGGTTCCATCAACTCCAATCTTAGGCAACCGCAATTGATCGGTTAGCATTTGGTCAAACAATGCTAGACCATCTTTATCGTGGTCAAAGCAAAGGTAAACCATCTTTGTGATTTGCTGTACAACGTCTTGCAAAGCGTGTACAGAAAACTTGTCTTTGCTAACAGAGTTGATAGCGGCGGCAGTATGCGTAAATGTTCGTACTTGATGCATCGCATCCATAGCGATTGCACTAGCGGCCGCGCGCAATTCTGTTTTCTTTGGGTTATCATCGGGCAATTCTTTTGCTGCCGACAACAACGCTACAGCATCGCCAGCAATATCGCGGACGATTGCCAATTCTTCATCTAAGCGCAGGGTTTCGCTTTCGGGATTGTCTAGCAATTCCTCAATTACCGCTTTCATCTTCGGCGCTAATCGTTTGCCGTAGAAGCGTAATTTACTCACATCAAAAATCCCGTGAAAGTTTCCGATACAATCAGAAACATTGCGTTGTATTCTTCTACCCCCGCAGAATTGACAATACTTGACTCCCTTTAGCGCCCATCGTCCGCATGGTTTACCGCGCCTAATACCTTGACATAATCGCGGGTGACGGTTGCCGTTCTCATCAACTCGTTTGACTAAACCTAAATTACCCCCGTGCGGTTGTGGTCTGCTAGGTGATATGCACGCTTCACCATTGGCAATCGCAATGTTTGTTTTGTGCGGGTGTACGTTCCCGTTTTTGTCTGTCCAAGTGAAGTTGTCAACGGGCATCGCTGTATCACTCTTGACGTTGCAAGCGGTCTGCTATTTTCTTCGCGCTCCATAATGCTATATCACATTGTGCGCGTATTGTTGATTCAACGCATCCGAGTTGTGACGCTATTTCCCCGTATGTCCAACCTAGAACGTAGTACAAGTGTATTAGCGTGCGGTCATACTCGGATAGTTCCCGCAGTATGGTTTGTACTAATTCCCTATCGCCAATAGCGTCTAATCGGGAATCAACTGCAATCGTCTTATCTTGCAATGCCGCTGTATCGTAATTGACGGGTTGCAATACATACAACGAATCCCATATTGGAGTATCCCCCGGACTAAAGAGCGATATTGCAACTTCTCTTTCGCCATCCCGCAAACGACGGTTTAACCATTTCATTGTGTACCATCGCACGGTATGGCAAACATGCCAAAGTAATTCCCCCTTTGTTGGATCATAGGTATTGATTGCGCGTGGTACACACTCAATAACTACATCGCTCCATAGATCGTCAAGCAAATGAAATTGCTTACGACAACAATTGCGCAGAGTACCGCGCAAGGTTGATTCATGCTCTAGGATGAAATCGAATATGCCCGCGTAGTATTCGCGTTGCAATCGTTTCAACTCTTTTGCAGATTCCGTATCGCCCGATTCCATTCGCACGCATCCATTGCGGTTTAGAGTTTAGATGAAACCTTCCATTAGGTATATTTTGATGTTGCAATTCTCAATGTACGCATTGCATTGCAACAAATGAATTCGCTTTTTCTCATCGTCTGTTGCCTTGCGATAAGAAACCCAATTGCGTCTATCATAATGCAGATAGACCAACCATCCATCCCATGCGCCACCCTCAACTAAGATGAATTCAACTCCCGTGCGCAAATCTTGGAAATGTACTCCCGCTGGCGTGAAATCGGGATATGTTTGTTTGGTTGCCATGATACTGCAAACCTTATTCGTTTTGCTTACTCATTCGCCATTGTCCACAACATCAACGATGATGGTGGTAGAACGTGGTCAACATGGTCGATGCGTACTGTTACTCTCCCGTTGGGAGTAATGCCGATAACGCGACCAACCTTGTTAGCTAATGGCGTACCCGTTTCATGCTCTAGCGCAACAATATCATAGGTCTGCATTACGCGAACGGTTTTACCCAAATCAATCTTTTGTTGTTGCATCTGACATACTCCCGTCGAAGGTTTTCAATTCTAACGCTGTAAGTCTGCCGCTTACAGATTCGCGGTAGAATTGGTTTTGTTGTCTCAACTCTTGCAATTCGTTCGCGTCCGTTGATAACCAGCGATAGATACCAACGCTGATAATCAACATGCACGCCAGTAACACGATTGATGTAACGCCACAACCTAGCATTACATTTTGAGCAATATGCGAATTGCTTTCCTTACGCTCTTTCCGAAGTGTCTCAACCTTGCATGGTTTGCATTCCATATCAATCCTCAACCGGGTAAGGGGAAATCGGTATTCCGTATTCGCTCTTTACTGGATTGCTAAGATTGTAGTTTAATTCAATCTTATACAACTTGTAATAGTGTTCGCTGTTTTCCCGTTCCCATTTATACGCTTGACGCAATGACTCCAATTCGATGCGATGATGATTGCACGCTTCGCATTCTTTGCAATGCCAGCGATGATTACCCATCCAAGTAAAGGAATTGCGATGATTGCAAACAACTTCGCAACATTCCAATACGCATCCCATAGACCAGAACGATAATGAGATTGATTTATCAATTCATCATAATTTTCTTTCATCGCTCTATACCTTTCCTCAATTGGGAAATGAATTCAAGTAGCGTTTGCAAAGGCAATCAACACAATTGCATTGCGTAACGTCGCCACAACAATCGTGATATGTCTGCAATTCGCTTTTGCATACAATACAGAAATGTGTTACATCAATTCCGTATTCTTTGCATGTTGTTTGTATTTTGCTCCAACATGATTTGCAAACAATTCCCAAAACATCATTCACAACATATTGACGCGAATTGGAGCGAAGCGAATTGCATCTAGGACAACGCATATCTTCCGGCAGCGATTCCCGCCGCTTCTCCCTGCGTTGTTCGGCGCGATGTAAGCGGGCATACTCTCGTTTTCGCTTTGCTTCCCTTTGCTTTCGTTGCTCTTTCCTTATTTCCCTTCGTTCTATCCGCTCAATATCCGCCTGCGCTTCCATAGCAAGCTGGATTTCTGTTTTTCGCCGCTTACGATGCTTTATAGGTCTATCCCTATGTAACCGCTCTAGGGTCGCTTGCAACTCTAAAGACTTTGCCAAGTTGGCATCGGTCAACGGTTGTTTCGCCAATTCATCCAACTCAAATTGCGTAACATCAATAAGCGTATGTCGCATATCGCTTTGATGTTTCCTTTCCATCGCACGGGAGCGCCTTGCATCGTTGCTGTACTCCCGCTCTTTCCCTTTGTCTCGTCTGGTCATTGCCGTAACTCCAATATCGCGGTATGCAGTTGAGCAATCGAATTGAGCAATTTTTTTCGACCCCATGCCGGGTTTCGACCGTAGCGCGTTTCGCGGAAGCTAAGAGAATTGGCCCTACCTACCTTGTCCTGCCGATCCTCCCTTTCCACCGCTACCGGGGGATTCGATCAACCATCCCGCCAGCGCCATAGGGATACCCTCCCCAACTCTACTACTACTACTACTACTAACCCTCAAAAAAGGCATTAGTTCTTATATTATTTCAGGGGGTATAACCCTATAAAGCTGGCAGACTAGCGGCTAAATCCTACCGAAAGTAGGGGAAACGGGTGTTTTCGTCCATAGGGTAGGTAGGGCCAATTCTCTTAGCTTCCGTTTTCCGCGCTACGGTCGAAACCCGACCCCACCCCGAAAAACCGTGCAACGGTCAAAAGGGGTTTCCGATTGGTCCCAAACGGACCAATCGGATTGACCCATTAGGACGCTGCCAAATGCGTCCTACGCATCCTTACCACGTTTTGCAGGTACAGCGCGTATCGCTACCAACTCGCAAGGTTGCGGGCATCCGACGATGCGACCACCCCGCGCGTACTTGCGTTGACCAATCACGGCGCGCATTCTGGTTCCGTCCCGTACAATTTCATGGAAGTAACCGGAAATTGTTTCAAGCAATCCCGATTGCCAGTTTACGTCAACTTCGTAATAGCAATCGCGTACAAAATTCTCAATATGTGGTTGTTGCGCCATGCCCGTTTTTGATCCTTTCAAGGTTTCGGGGACCGTAGTTGCACCCTTGCTACTCCCGCTGCTACCGGGCGGGAATGATTGTTGATTCAACTGCTTTCGCAATGTTGCAATTTCATCGGTAGCACGCTTAAGCGCTGCCGTACTCCCTTGCAACGAATTGCTAAGACCCTCATTGAGCAATTCAAGAGTTTTGTTCTCTTGCTGCAATGCCGTTATTGCTTCGGTTTCCGGCATGATTTGATCTAACTTCGGTTTCGCTGGCGGCAGAAACCTATCTGCGCCCATGTATGCTGTAATCAACAGCGGAACATAGACCAGAATAAACCACAATTGCCGCTCCCATTGTTTCATGGGAACATTGCTTGTCAACTGTTGGAAAGTTGACATTGGATTGTAACTCCCACCCTGCGCGGGACCATTCGGAACATTGCCGGTACTCATTCTCTCAACTCCCTTTGCGAATATGCCATCCATACAAAATACGCTTACGCAAACTTTTACGAATGCGGGCGCAACGGTTCCATCCGGGTAAACGCTTACCGGGATGCTGTTTCCTAAATGCGTCAACGCAAGTTATGTCAATCGCTGTACTTAAAGAGAACATCGCATTTACAGCGCGTTGCGTTGATCGTACAAGCGAATCAAAACATGCTTGCGTTTGCTCTAGCAGAACGTGCGCGGGTACTTCCAACGATGCCGATATGTTGCGTAGTTGTTGCGTCCGCGCCTCATCGAATGAAAGCATCTTGACGCGGTGCTGTATTGCAATATCTTCTATCCGCTCCGCACAAGTTAGGATGAGTTGTGGCGAATCGGGATTGCCTATCGTTTGGAAGATTTCCAGCGTTAGCAACGCTCCGCAATGCGTACACATTATTTCGGAATTAGGGATTTCCCAATTCCAATATGCTTTGCCCGTGAAGCAATCACCACCCCTAAAACGCAAATTGCGATTGATGGATATTCTTTCCTCATTGCCGCACGGGCATTGCACAACCTTAACGATTGAATCGGGCATGTTATAGCTCTATGCAAAAGCGGTCGCCAACCATATCAACGCAACACAGACGGCAACCGTAACGCCAGCACCGATCATAAACGCGCAACCAACAAAGAAACTAGATTGTTGACGATGCGCGCACCATCCGCGATAGAATCCGTATTGCAACGAATCCCAATGTTCCCAAGTTGATTCTATGTCAAGCGCATGCGGAGCAACGGAATGGTCAAACTCTCCCGTTGCTTTCATGTACGCCATTGCTTCCGCTGTACTCATCATCCGCAAATCAATTCGCGGACCAGTACCCGTAATGTTTTCACCATTACCATTGACGGTATCCATAGCGTTGCATCCTTACATCCGCGTTGTATTCCATCACAACAAACAATGCATGAATGATGCCGGGTACTATGAAACAGCACCATAGGCAAAAATTCAACATCGCTTGACCGGGTTTGCCACAAAGCAAACAAGCAAGCGGCGGGACAATCAAAGCGACTAGATATAACATAGTCGCACCTTACACTAATGATGCGTTGCAATTCGGGCAATCAGGCGGCAACGTACCGCACTCCCATTGATACCCGCAGTTTTTGCAAACGCAAGGTGGTTTTTGCGTACTATCGACATTGGCAAGTTTATACGCTCGCATAAACTCGTTTACGCCAGACAACGTAATTTGGCGTTGTTGCTCCATTGTCAAAAATGGAATATCGTTTGCATTCTCCAAACCCCATTTTTGGCGGTTTAGCTCTTTCATCAATGTCAATGGTTTGTTATCGAATTCCCAATACAGATTCGTTGTGGGACATTCAATAATGGATTTATCATCGCTTTCGGTAAAGCGAACGATAAAAGCGAAATATGGATTTCGCAAACACGCATCCCGCAGAATGATACGTTGATGAGGTTGTACCACCGTATCAACGTCCTTAAACTCAATCAATCCTCCCCATAGGGAATGTAGAATGAGCCTATCCGGCCATCCTGCGGGTGCGTATTTGTTTCCCACAATGGGATAAACCATCGCGTTGCATTTCTGCAAGCCTTTGCAGAATTCGCGGGTACGTTCGCACTCCATAGCGGTACTCCCTATATTACGCGCCTGCCGCTGGTCCCTTTAGGTTTGTAACGCTTGCTGGAATTGTTCCGTTACATATCTGCGGAATGTTGCTCTATCCACAACTTGCCCGTTTACAAACTTATTGTAAATCGTATCGGCAAAGTTTGGCGGGTAGTAAATCACCTTTACACCCTCAGTACGTTCTAGCTCTTGAATGTACAAGCGAAGTTTTGTAATCAAATCAAGCATTGCTTGATGTTCGCTGGTCATTGGTCCGGTAACTTCTATTTGCGCAACGTGCGGGCGCTTAATAGAATGATACCAAAGATTGCCAAGTTGATACGGGAAAGAGCTATCCCGATGCTTTGTTGTGATTTGGTAATCTTTGATGGAAAGAAAATCAGATTTGTTGGAAGGGTCAACCGGAGTTGACATAGCGCCGCGCGGTTCTTTCCACAACGATTGACATTTGCCAACTTCTAATTGATGGTGCATTGACTCGCACCCGTTGCAAAAGATTTGCATACAATGTTGGCATTGCTTCGCCAATATCAATCGGTTTTTGCAAATGTCGCAATTCAACGCTATGCCATCGGAACCATAGGTTGTTGCTTTTTCTTTCAACCATTCTGCATTGATTTCCTGCCGCTTAGACTCTTGCAACAACTGGTTTGTTATTGCAAAAGATTGGATGCCCGCTCCGCTCTTGACCATAGTTGCCATTAGACAACCATTATCAAGGCAAGCGGAATAGACGTTATCCAACCATGTTTGCTTTAACCACGGCGCAACCGCCATGCGGGAAACATGCCGGGTTAATCTGGCGTTATTAGAATCGTGCAAAACGTCAACAACTTCGCTTCGCAAGTTTTCTGTTGGCAATACAGCGGTTGCGGCAGTATCGTCAATGCTCTTGAATTCCACGGGACCAATCCCGATGCAATGACTTTCGCAACCATATCCGTAGCGCTCTTCTAGCAGCGTTACAAGATTTCCTTTTTCGTTTCTGTACATGGTTATTGTTTTGGAAAGAGTTGAGCAACACAATATGCGGTCAATGTCCGGTCATCCTTTGCCGCACGTTGTTTCAATTGCTCCCGCTGCGCCAATGTCAGTTGGACTACAACGGGATAGGTTTTCTTTCGCGGTTGTCTGCCGACAACGCCAGCGGGACGCGCACCGTTGCGCCATGGTCCTAGATTCATTCCGCTACCCTTACTGTTATCGTTGCGCGGTAGTAAAGTCGCAAAATGTTTTCAATGTCTTTCCATTCATTGCACCCGATAAAATCAATATCGGCATTGCGTATGCAATCGTCTGGAAAGCGACCGAACAACAACCCGCCGCTTAGAACGTGCGACCGTTCCGCTTGCGTCAACTGCGGATAGATTTGCATTACGGGACGATACCAAATGTGCGAAATATCGACATTGCCGGTAGCGTCCAATTGCATACGCAATTTGTAAACGCTGCTAGGCATCATGCAACGACAATTCGGGCAAGGTATCATAGCGGGAGTAACTCCGCACGCCATGTTGAGCGTAAACAAGCGTTGAAACTCGCAAATCGGTTCAACGCAAGAGTACGCATTTACTTTACCTTTTGATTCGCCGAATTGTCCGCCATTGACGATTGCAGACATGATATTGCCCTATGTGGTTCAACGTACACAATGAGTTGCTGTTGAGTGTTGCGACATTGGCGACAACAATTGTATTCAGTCCAAAATGGATACAACGAATCAAGATAATCACCAATTCGCAATTGCGTATTGCAGCAATAACAATACGCTTTCAATGGTTCGCGGTACTCCCGCTGCCACGCAACATACGTTAGCAGCGTCAAACGACGTTGTTTGTATTGAACGTGCATTAGCGCTTGCCCCGCTTACGGGCGCGCCGCTGTACCTTTCGTTTTTGCTTGACCACCTTTCGCAAGTCGCGGGACAAATTTTGATCGGGGTTGTTGCGCGGTCTGCCGCGCTTTTTAGCTGGCGGTTGCGCCGCTGCCTTATCTTCCGCTTCCATTTCGGTAAGCGCTTCCGTTGCCGCCCCCTCATCAAAATCGGTAACGTCGCGTATCGTAATCAATTGCTGTTGTTGCGTACCATTGTCCAACCAAAAATGGATTTGATACGCATTGCCGCCAGTACCCATATCAACGGGAACATCCTGCAAAGCGTTGTACGTTGGCAAATCGTACCCGGCTAGATACCACAACAGCGCGGTAAACATATCCGCCGCTTCGGTATATTCTGGCGGGTTGTTCTCAAATTGAATTCGCCAGCGACGATTGCCCGATGGTTTAAGAATCAGTTTCATTTGCAGACACTCCATATAGCAGTATAGAAACAAACCACGCAACCATTATACCATAACGGTTGCGGAAAGTCAAATCGTCAATTTTTCCGTTTGCTCAATTCGTTCTAGTGATTCTTCCAACTTATCAATTACATAGCTTTCCGGGTTGGGTAGTGATTGCAACTCGCTTGCGGCAACTAGGAATTGATCGGTTATTGGTCCGTTTTCCGGTTGACGTACTCGCCGCATATAAAATTGGATTCCTCCGAATTGTCCAGCGGTGATAACGATTGTGGTTTTCGGAAACTGTTGGACCAAATCCATAAGTTTAGCAAGCATCATACCCGTAACGCTCCATTCTGTACCCGCTGCGCTATGTCGGCGCAATAGTCTGCGGATATGTCGATTGTAACGCAACGTCTGCCGGTTGCACGCGCAACGGTTGCCGTTGTTCCGGTTCCGCCAAAGGGGTCTAGTATTACGTCGCCAGCGTTTGTATATGCGAGTATCAAACGCTCTAGGTATTTTTCCGGTAGTTGATTCGGATGGTTGGCGATTCGTTCCCCGTTGTTGCCTTGTACGCGACCCCAAAACGGACCATCGGACGGGATGCCCCATACGTCAAGCGGCAAGCGTTTACCGGGGTTGGCGGTTAGCAGCGTCCTAGAGTCATTGTACGCGCTTGCACGGTCGCTATCGACTAGGACAGCGTTAGGATTCCACGTATGGGGAGTCTCAATTGATTCTTCGCCATCGTCCGTAATATCGTTGGCGCGGAAGATGAGGCAATGCGCTTTTGAGTTTATCCAGTTGCCATCATTACATTGCCCGAATCGGTAATGCCAGATTGCCCAACCGATGCGTTGCAAACTTAAAGCGTTTGCAGTTTGCAGAACAATCAAAACCAATTCATCGGGAACATTGATTGCGAGTACGCCACCGGGTCGCAAACAATATGTTGCATATCCGATCCATTCCGCCATAAATGTTGCAAACGCATCGTTTTCCAAATCGTCATAGTACAAATCGTAACCATGTCCGATGTTAAACGGGGGGTCTGCAAATATGAAATCAAAGGCATATTGCCACGATTCCAAATTGTCGGAAATGATTTTGCGACAATCCCCGTTGTAAATTTCGCAAACGGGGTTGGTATCAATTCGCGTATGCAACATGATTAGATGATTTCCGTATCGGTGGCAACAGCATCCGGGTTAATGCAAATTTGGTTGCAATCCGCGCAAATGAAATGTTCTGAATCGGGAACAATCATTACATTCGGTTTGCCACAATGCGGGCAAACGATTTTCGTAGGAACAATCGTAAGGTTGTAACCGGAAAATGCGTCTAACTCTTGCCGCATTTCTGGCGTTATCAACAGCGTAGCGGGCGCTTTGCAAATCACTTCGCCGCTATCTTGGATGTTGTCATTGCGTGCGATTGCTTCGCTTAGGTCTGCCGCTGTTGGCGTTGGCGACAATTCCGCCGCTGCCGCAATCAATGAGGCATCAAAGGCAGCAACAGCGAATTTGCATTGTCTGCCTTGCTTCGCTCCCCCGTCGATGTACTCTGTACAAGTACCCTCAACAAAGTTGAAAGCAAGGCAATCAACGATTTCCCCTTGCTTGAATGGTCCGAAGTCTTGTAAGAATCTGCAATGTTGAAATTGCAAACATTCTAGTTGCGCCTCATCAAAATCCCCGTACTCTAAAAACCAATCAATTGCGGCGAACATGCTCTATTGCCCTTTCATCAACCATAATAAGAATTCAAGTATTGGCCGCACGATTGGAAATAATGAAACTTCCATCAATGCTAACCATGCGTTGCGGAATTCTTCGCACGCTTCGCAAAGTGTTTTAGGTGGTTCGTTTCTTTGATCGCTCATCATTGATTCGCTGTATTTGTTTGTTGCATTCAGAAATCAGACATTCGTAAAAGCGCAACGGTTGATCGCCCGCGATTTCGATTACCGCTATTGCGTCCGCTGCCGCTTGGATGTTTCGTTTGTACGTCGCATCATCAACCTTACCGGGGTTAGGTATGATGATTTGCGTATCTCGCATCCGAACATGCGCCGGCCTATTTGGTAACGAATTCATATTCCTTAAACCAAATAGAATTTGGACCACGTTGGATATTCTTTTTACCAAATGAATCATTGACAGCGCGGATAACATCCGGCCAATTGCCGTTGTAATCATGCCCGCTTATCAATCCACCTTCTGCCATGTATTGCTGATATAGTTGTATATCACGGAATACAGAGTTGTAATCGTGCCCGCCATCAATAAACAACATATCAATTTTGATGTTGTTAAATAGAACGTATGCACGTTCCGACGGCGCGCGAATGAGAGTAACCGGCAAACCGTGTAGGTTTTTGAGCGCTTCCAGATAGTAGGTATCTTGACCCTCAACCGTAACGAATTCAGGATGCCATTTATCCCGCTCCGCTGGTCCCCCTTGCCAAGTGTCGATACCGTACACGCGCCCGCTATCGTCCGCCATGCCAGTAGCTAGAGCGGCAGTTGATCGGCCTAGATATACGCCAATCTCAACTATCGTTGTGCGGCATAACGCTTGCGAGTGTAACCATTGACATTCATTGTCGTTGGTATGTCCGCGAATTTGTTGCCATCGTTTCATTGCGGGCGCATCCTTTTATTCAATTCCGCAATGCGCTGGGATAGAGGTTTATCTAGCAGCGAAACATCGTTTGCTAATCCTCCCCGCATTTCAACCAACTCATTGCCGATTTGCTCAACCACATTGATAGGGAGCGTATGCGTTGCTTGTGCATCGGGAAATTTGCAAATGTCCCGTAGCAACCATAAGAAATCGGAACCGTGCGCGGGTTTGCTTTTGTATATTCGGTGGTGCATTGCGTGGCACAATTCATGCGCTACCGTTTCGCGGTAGTTCTCCCCTTCGTAAACACAGTATGCCAATGAGTATTGACAAGTGTTTGTGTTAGGGTTGTATTGGCCGCAATGAGGAAATACAGAATCCACAATCCGATATGACGGAATTGCTGGCGGTTTGTACGCAGTATATTCTCTACAAAATCTTTGCAGCGTATCCCAATACTTCGCATGTTGGACCGCGATGTATTGCCGCGCTTCCGCTTCTGTGTATTTGTGTATTGTTTGATAAAGTTTCATGGCAGTATTGCAATATAAACCTAGCGGGCGGAGAAGTAACCGGAGGGAAAACATACCCCGCCGCTAGGCGAGTTGATGAGCGTAACTCATCCGAAGCTAACCGTAGGACGATGGGCGTTGTAATGGTCTTTGCGAAAATGGTACAATGCAACCTTTGCTAAACTTGACAATCGCATAGATGATGGTACGGATTTGGATACTGCAAAGGCAAATACCCGAATCTGCTACGCAAAGGATTGCAAGTAATATCGCTACGGGGTGCATTGTACCTGTAAATCCATACTAGAACAATCTGCCGTCTTTCCATGCGGCAGACAAATCGCAATCTTGATCGGCAGTACATTCGCTGGCGGGTTTATCGTCTCGCAATCGAACAAACGACGGGTGACGCAATCGACCCTTTGCGCCAACTCCCTGATACTCAACTTCTACCACGCTCCCGCGTACTGTTTCGGATTGGAGCGACATTCCGCGCCGTTGCGTATCTGTCATGCCGGATACGTTTGCAACTTCGTACCCTTCCGCAGTTGAGCAGCGAAGCGACCCGATTTGATTTGCGTACTTCCCCTCCCCGTCAATGAAACCAGTTACAATCAAATCAATTGTGGTTCGCGGTTTCAACTTCGCCCAATCCAGCAAGTTGCCGTTTTTCAATACAAAACCTTCCCAATCCGGTTTAAGACTTGCTAACAGCGTGGCGGGGTTGAACGGTTGAGATAGGAACGGGATGAAATGAAATCCCATTTCCTCAACCAATCGTTGCACGTTATCCAGCGGGAGTACATGCAATCGGTTGGGGTCGAAATTCGGATACCCTAAAATTGCAAATACATGGTATTCCAGTTGTTCGCCAGACTCCGCAAGAGCGGTTTTTACATCGCTTGCCCGTTTGCCGGGAATCCACAATTCACCCGCAAGCGACGTACCTAATGGAAGATGCTCAATTATATCAATGAGTCTGCCGGGTAGTTGTTCGATTACGTTTGTTGGTCTGCTAGTCCACGCAAACGATTTACCATCCCCACTAGAGCGAACCACATTTAGAAAATGACCATCGCGCTTGACGTGCGCGTATCGGTACGTTCTCCCTTTGGTTGCATCGTAAACAGTTGTTTTGATTTTCATATTGCACTATCCGTATTGCACTATTTGCGGTATGGGCGGGGTACACAATCAACCAACGATTCAAGCGCGGGAGTTGCGGAGCGGATTACGTTTTGACAATACTTGGAATCGTGGTCAACTTCGGTGCATGGTGGGACCAACCAAACCTTGACCGCATAAAAGGTTTCCAAGTTTCTGCAATCCTCATCGTCGCAAACGAACAACAGATATTGCAGCGCTTCTAGTGCGCTGTCATGCGTCACAATCAGCGGCGTATTGTATTTGCCGTTGCGGTACTCCCGCAATTGGTCCGCAAATACTGCCATGTATGTAGGTTTGTGCAATGCTATTGGCATGGTATCCGTACCTTAGTACCCGATGTTTGCTTTGCGCACGGCGCGCAACATGAATTCTTCCAAGTACGGGTACTCAACTTGAAAAAGGGTGTATGCGTAATCAATCATTGGTTGCGAGTTGTCAACCAATTGCAATTGTATTTGCAAACCGCGATTCGCTTTTGCGTATGCAATCGCATGTTCTACCGCCGCTGCAAAGTCTTTTGACTCTGCGGGCAATTCGCTTTCATGGTGAAAGCTACCGGATTTGTTTACGCTCAATTTCAGTATCATCGCTCTTTTTCCTTATCGCAATATGTTTGCTGGCGGTTTCTGGTCTAGCAACTCTCCCGGCATATCCAACAACGGAAACGCTTCTACTGTTCCAACAATTCGCATGTTGTCGTATGCATCTTTGGCGCGGATCGCTCCCGATGGTGAAATATGGGCATTGGGAAATTTATCCTCAACCCAATCGGTCGCGTGTTGACTCTGTAAAAACGCTGCCGATTCTTTCCCAATGCGGACAATGGCAACCATTGTCATTAGATGCACTCTTGTACTATGCCGCTTCCATTGCAGCGGATTCCGGTTCCGGGGTTGTGGTTACGTCTGTTGTCTCAACAGTCTCATTCTGAAATAGAATTGATGTATCAATTCCTGCCGCTTCCATTTCGGCAATCTTCCGTTTCATATCCAACAGTTGTTGGATTGCGCCGCGATTCTGTTGCACTCGCAAACGTCCGTTCAATTCGTCTAATTGTTCGGATGCTGTAATGTACAATTCGCGGATGTTCGCGCGTCGCTCAACCAATCGTGCGCGCCGTTGGTCTAGCCGGTCTAGTTGCGCCTGCGCTGTTTCCATGATTTCGGCAGTCTGCTTATCAATGGAAGCAATTTCCGAATCCATGCGGGCAGGTTGTTGCAAGTCGCGGAATAGGCTGCGCACTTCCGCTATCATCGTTGCTTGCAACTCCCGGTTAGTCGGGTCGCTCAACTGCGGGTACTCCGCAAGCGGAGCGGCAACCGAAGTCACGGGGGAGGGGACCGGAGCGGCGGGGTTGTCCATAAAGCACCCGGAAAAAGAGGCATTATTGCAGTATTAAATCCCTTGTGGTGCGAATCCTACAGCGGCGTTGTAGGCGAGTCAATAGCACCACAAGGGAAATTTTTGGCCGCTACTCATCGACCACGGGACAGCACCCGGAAACGCTTATTCCGTCGGGGTGGCGGGGTCGCTTTCCGTAGGGACCGCTTCACCCTCAACCGCTGGCGGCGCGTCGCTGGTTCCCGGTTTGTTGAGCAATTCGATTGCTTCCCGAATCTGCGGCATTGTATCCGCATTCGCCATTACCGTTAGCGAAACTTCGTTTTCCACGCGAACGAATCCGCGACGTTGTGCAACGGCATCAATTGCCGCACTCATCAACCCCGCGTTGGCGAGTGTGTACGTTGCTTGCTGGTTGTGCATACCAAAACTCCATAAGTGGACAAAGAAACAGAAACTACGGGAAACGAATTGCAGTAGTGAACGGAATTCAATTACTGCAATTCGTTTCCCGCCGCACGGGAGTAATCACCGTGCGGCGGGTGCAACAACCATTCACGGTTAGGCAGCGTTGGAAGCGGCGGCATCGCTGCCGCTCATCAAAGCATCAACGTCAATGCCTTGCGATTTCAGTTGCTCTTGCAACTTCGCCATGCTTTCGCGCATCTTGAGCAACTTGTTTGCCCGTGCGCGATCGTCAACCGATCCGAGTTTGCGGAGTTGTTCCGCACGCGCCCGCATCTTCGCTGCAAGCGATTCCAGCGACCCCGCGCGGAATTCCAGAAATACGGATTCGTCAACGAAATCCGTGGATTTCAGTTTCGTATGCGTGGCGGGGTTGAAATCGGTTGGAATCGCGGTCAACTTGCCGCGCTGATGTTCCATGATGGGTTGGTTCTGCGCGTCAACCTTTCCAGAATCGACCATCACGGGTTGATTGTTTTCGTCATAGACGAACAACCCCGGATACGCGACAAGCGTTGACTTGCTGCCGCTCCCCTTTTTGCGCCCGCCCTTTCGCTTTTTCGTTTCGGGCGCGCCGTTCGCGGTTTCCGCAACCGGAGCGGCGGAAACTTCCGGCGCAACTTCCGCAACCGGAGCGGCAGGCGGCGCAGCGGCGGGACGCGCGGCAGCGGCAGGAATTGCCGGTTTGCCAGCGGCGGGCGGCGCGGGACGATTCGGAACAACAGGACGATTCGCGCCGGTAACGGTAGTAGCGGGAGCGGCCATTGTACAAACCCTTTCAAGTGGAATTGAGAAACAGAAATTGCGGCGGATGTTGAGCGATTCGCGGTTGCCGCCAGTTACACGAATCCTAAGCTACCCGGTTCCCGCTGTCAATAGCGGGAACCAAAAATTTTCTACGGTCTGCAAGCGTGGGATAACCAGATTTTCGGCGGGGTTGTTGCCGCGATTGATTCGATACGGACCAGCGACCCCGGTTCCAATGTTGGTTGTTCTATCGTGTACGTTCCAACGTAAACAGCGTTTACGCTCAACACGGGATACCCGCCAAGTTTCAAGTACGTTGAATCGCCAAGATTAAACAGAGTACCGGGCGGAACGTCCGAAAACTGCTTAACCCCAACCCGATGCGCCCTATCTTCGGGACGGTACACAAAACGCAAATGATTTGCGTGAACCGTACCGAATGGGTTTGCACCTTCAACCGTTTCAAGTAAACACAAGTTGCCGCCACGTTCCATGATTCGGCATTTCGTGTTTGATTCGTTGACAGTAACAATGTCGCCAACTTCCAAGTTTTCCATTGTCTCATTCTCCCTATCGCACTATTGAGAACTACCACGCGACAACCGCACAAGCGATTGCCAAACACAGAATACAGTACGCGACGAATAGAGCGGTTTTCATGGATTAGGTTTCCCGTGATGTAAGTAATGGCGACGTAGTACACGCTTGGCGGTTGCTCAACCACCGGGACGGGTACGGACAACGTAACCGTTTCACCTTTCCGACCACGCGACAACAGCAACCGCCATACTTGCGGCGAAATTGATTGCGGCAACTTGCGTTTGCAACTCCGCAAGCATCGTTCGGTTTCCGTTCTCATCGGTTGACCAAACTTGCCAACGCATCCGCGCCATTTCATGGTACTCAACCGTAATTCCCGGTTTACTATTCGCCAGAATCGGGCGAACATTTCCTATCGTCTGGTCAATAACCCAAACGATAAAGTTTTCCGGGTTTGCGGTTTCAACTTCGTAAGCGGCGAAGTTTTCATTTGTCGCCAGTTGTCGAAACCACCGATCATTGCGATTTAACAAACTCTCAAAATCGACCAACTTTCCACGCTGTACGATTACGTTTGCGGTTTTCATTTCTGGTTTACCTTTCGCACTATTGATGTATTGAGCATGATCTACGGTCGGCGAAAATGCAGTGTCGGAATCCCGGCGAAAAACAGGCCCTTCCCGCGGCCAGTCAATTGCGTGACGCACACATGCACGGCACGTTCTGCGGCCGTCGTTTCATGCCGCGCTACAGCATCAGGCGACCGCCTGCGTGAATAGATCGTGCGGATTCCATCGGGCCAGCCATCGCTGGCAATCGTCGCCTGGCTCTGGATTTTATAGACGTTCATTTTCATTCGTCCTTTGCGTTTCGTTGTTTCGTTCCCGTGATGCGTTGATTGTACACAAGGTAAATCGTCGCTGCAAACGAAATCTTTTAATCAATCCGCGAATTCAATTAAAATTCGTCGTAACTCGTTTGCAGATAACGAGTTAAAATTTTCTCAATTCGTGTCCAGAAAACGGGTCTAAATGAACTAGACACTTAGTTGCAATCGAATTGCATTTAGACGATTGCGCAAATCGTTATCCCGTAATGAGTTACACGAAATCGGAATTCCGCGATACGTTTTGAGCAATTCGATTCAATTTCAACGACGGGAGCGACCACGGGAGCGGCCAGAAACCGGGTACAAACAACCCCTACGTTGGCCGCTTGGCGGGTCGCTCCGCACGCGCCTAGTATAGTAGTGTTCCTAGCCCTCCCCGTGGTCCGCTGCCGCCAGCGGCCAGCGGGCGGGGTTTACCGGGGGTTTATCGGGTCGCTTGACCCCTTGACAACCGCTGGCGGGTCGCTACCCTTGTGGCATCGCGGGAGAGTCACCCGCGACCCGCTACCGTGCGGCATAGTACCATATCGCAATACCGCTCTAGGAAACTCTTTCCATGAAACCGCTTAGTAAAGAAACTGCGGAGTTGTTCCGTCCCGCAGACATTGACGAATCAGACCGTTGCCGATTAACCGTATCAAACGAATTGGATAAATTCGTTGCTGATTTTTGGAGTCTGCCTAGCGCTAACGGTCGCTATCCGCAGACCTACAAATACATGCCGTCAACATCGGCGCAGCATTTCATCAATCGTTTTGCGGAGCGGAAAAAAGTTACAACGGGATATTCTCCCTACGCTTGGGAATTCGCCGCAACCGATTACACGGTTGAGCTAATTGATTCCCTTTGGCCGAAAGACAAATTAGAATTCCATGATGAGGAAACGAAATCAACATTTGATTTCATCCTAGCGCGCTCAACCTATGCCGACATTTGCGCGGAAATCAATGCGCAATGGAAAGCAAACAAAACCGTACCGGAGCATTGGTACGAATTCAGCGAAGAGCGCCCGTTATCCCCGTATCAGCAAGTTGCGATGTACTGCGGTTTGCAGTCACCCGGATACGGTTTCTTTATGGAGCAAGGGACGGGTAAGACCCCGCCAGCAATTGCGATTATCTGCAATGCTGCAAAGTACCTTGCGGAGCAAATCGCGGCGGGAGAACAACCGTACCGCATGTATCGCGGTCTAGTTGTTTGTCCTAACAATGTGCGATTGAATTGGCAAAATGAAATTCAATTGTTTGCAACTGTACCGGGACAAGTAACCGTTTTGCGTGGTCCCGAAGTTGACCGGGTTAAACAATTGATTGATGCGTTCACGGCGCAGAAATCAGAAAACCCCGATGAGCCTTCGCCGCTCTTTACGCTAGTTGTCTGCGGTTACGAAACGCTATCCCGTAGTTGGGATGCGTTGTCTATGGTTGATTGGGACATTTCGATTTTGGATGAGGGGCATTCGATTCGCTCCATTAAGACAAAGCGAAACCAAACCGCCATGAAACTGCGGGACAAGTCGCAACAGCGGCTAGTCTTGACCGGTACACCGATTGCCAATAGCGCGTTGGATTTGTTCGCGCTATTTGAGTTTATGGGTAAAGGGTACAGCGGGTTTAGCTCTTTTGAGCATTGGAAAGAGTTTTACGGTAATTACGAAGTTACCGAATCAGGACATAGGGCGCTAGTATCAATCCAGAATGCACCTTACATGAAAGAGCGACTAGCGCGGTACTCTTTCATAATCCGCAAAGATGAGGCATTGCCAGACCTACCGCAGAAGCAATACGACATTTACGAAGTTGAAATGTCGGAACAACAGCGGGAGTATTACCGCGAAGTTGCTGCAAAGTTGGCGTTGGAAATAGAAGCGGATTTGTCAAATGATTCGATGCCGCGCAGTATGGTTATCAATAACGTACTAACCAAACTGTTGCGGTTGACTCAAATTACATCGGGGTTTGTAAGTTGGGGAGAATCGTTCGATGATTTTGGCGAGTTGTTGAGCAGCGCACGGATTGAGTATTTCGTACCCAATCCCAAGATTGAGGCAATCCGAGAAATCGCCAGCACCAAAACGAAAGACAACAAAACAATTGTTTGGGCATGTTTCACCCCGGATATAGAATATCTGGAAAGCATGGCGCAACAGGACGGGTTAGATTACGTTACCTATACCGGCAAAACGAAAGATGCGCAACGAAAGATTGCCGAAGATAGGTTTAATTGCGACCCCAATTGTCAATGGTTATTTGGCAACGCTGCCGCTGGCGGTCAAGGGTTGAATCTTCTAGGGTATGACAAACTCAACCCGGACAAGTACACAACCAATGCGGACCATGTAATCTATTACTCTCAAAACTGGTCCGCAATCGCACGCCAGCAAAGCGAAGATAGAGCAAACCGGCGCGGTACGCGCGTACCTACTCGCATTACCGATCTAGTTGTACCGGGTACGGTTGATGAGGATATACGGGCAAGAGTTGTAGGAAAGAAATTGCACGCAATGGACATTACCGATTTGCGGCGCATCCTGCATAACGTATTAGCAAAGGAATTAGCATAATGGGAGCGACCACCGCAATCATCCGGGTATTTGTGTTGGAACCGGTCAAGCAGCGACTAGACAACGCCGCACGATTCGGAAAGGTTGAATATATCTTTCCGCCCGATGCGGCGCGTTGCTCCATTTTCGATACGAAAGATTTGAGCGACGAAATTCTAGCATCGCTCAAAACGCAATCGTACAATCCTGATTCGGATTACATCGTTATTACCGGGCATCAAATTCCGGTGGTTACGATGGTTGCCGCACTCGCCAATGAGTATGGGGAGTTTAAGGCATTGTTGTACAATGCTGTTGAGCATGATTACATTGAAAGGGTTTTAGGATGATGATTCATAGTTGGGAGCAATATCAAGAGTTGTTGCAATACCATTGGAAACGGTTTTTCCAATTCCATACGGAATTGACGATGGAAGAAATGGTTGAGCAATACAACAATCAAGTACCCGCAAAAGACGCTGCGGAGAACATCGAAAAAGCGCGGGACGCAAAACGGGGTTTCGTTCACTAACATAGGGCAATAGGACCATGCACCCAACAGCGCAGGAAATTTACCGCAAGGCGCGGGAGTTACATGAAACCATTTACAAACTTGCAGTTGAGCTAACTGCAATGGTCCCGCACAATACAAACGAAGAAAATTGCGATATTGCTTACGCAATGCGGGAAGCGGATAAGTACGTTGACGATACCCGAAAGGAAATGACGCGACTTAGCAAACTAGCGCAATCTATTGTTTGCTTGAAATGGTCGCAACTTGCTGGCGGCAAACCGATCAAAACGGACTATTGCACGGGTACGCCAGTACCTAAGATTTGCGCCCATATTCCTACGGTCGAAAAAGACCCAAAGAATTACCGGGCGCTAATGACATATCTTGGAATCGACCCGATGCTATGGGATGAGGGGAAAGTAATATCCCCACTAGGCGAAGAAGAAACCGAAGTTGTTAAAGTCAACTGGCCGGGATTCCAAGCGCTAGTTGCCAGACTTGCCGCAAACGGTTTGCCGCTCCCCGATGGCATCGACCCCAACGAAACATATACATTGCCCGAAGTACGCTTATTGAAACGAAAGGGGGTGCTAGGCGATTCCTAGTCCCGCCAACTAGACCGAAAGACGAATGTTGTATGTTGTTTGTTGTTCTCTCACTTCTCATTAAGGATTTGTGTATCATGGCAGAAAACAAAGCATTGACGGTTGCCGCGTCCGCAGTACCCGCAGTTGTGCAAACACAACTCCCCGCGCACTTGCAAAAGCAGCGCGGGCAAATCAAGGGTACTCAACTCTTGGGGCAATACGTTGTTCCGCCGCGATTGAAAATCATTCAAGCGCTGGCACAACCCCCGTACAATCAGTTTGCGCAGGGGACTACGGTTTGCGTTCAATCCAGCGGGTTGACGTTGGTTGCGGATTATATGTTTGATGAGAAAACACATAAGCCGCTAGACAAGGGTGGTTTTCCGTTTCACTTCGTTCCGATTTTCTTCTACCCCGAATTTACTTTGCAGAATCCGTTAGCTGCAAAGGGTACGTTGCCTTTCATTCGGGAGCGGACCACCGATCCAAATAGCGCGCTTGCGAATTTCGCACGCCAGCGAAAGGAAATTCCTTGCGTTGAATTCGCGGGGGAAACGTGCAAGTATGTTGAGCATCTAAACTTTATTTGCATGTTGCTCAACCATGAATTGTTTGGTACTCCCGTGGTAATGGGTTTCATGCGCGGGGAGCATAAGTACGGACGCGCGTTTGCGGACAAGATTAACGCGCGCCGTACCGATGTATTTGGTTGCGTTTTCCAAGCAAGCGCGGCAGTACATCGCAACGACAAATATGAATGGATGGGGTTTGATGTTGACAACCCATCTATTACCGATCCTAACGCCGATGGGTATATGTCCCCTTGGGTTGAGGATGTTGCGATGTACGAAGAATTCGGACGCATGTACGAATCTTTTGAGGAAATCCATCGTCAAGGTTTGTTGCAAGCGAATTACGACGATGATGCAACGGATACCGTACCCGGTACTGTTGTTCCGCCAAGCGATGCAACCGTAGGTAAGGGAGAATACTAAGCAGTAACAGCGTTGTAATAAACCCTAGCGCGGTCTATCTATCGTGCCGCGCTAGGGTCGCATGATGCGCACGGTGGAACCGGAATATATTGCAATGGCCGATTTGGACGCTGTAAATGTCCTAGCGGAATTGGAGCGTTGCGGGCAAAAATTTGAGTGGTCAACGCAAGACGAAGTAAAAGTTAGATGCCCGTTTCATCCTGACGATTCCCCTAGTTGCCATATCAACATTCGGAAACGGGTTTTCAATTGTCCCGTTGCCGGTTGTCATGCGGATGGCGATTTCGTTAGCTATCTTGCGCGCCTACTCAAAACTTCTCGCGCCATAGTTCTAACCGATCTAGCGACCCGCTACCCAATAGAGCAAGCAAAGCTAATCGACCCCGCGCTAGTTGAGCGCTACCACGCTGCTATATGGTCCGCGCTCCCGCTGCTTAAAGAGCTATACATAAGGGGTTTGACGGATGAGGATATACGGGAGTTTAGACTAGGGGAGGATGGGGGACGGATACAGATTCCGATTCCTAACGCTGCCGGTCATTTCGTCAACCTTCGCAAGTATTTACCCGGCGCGCCGGGTAAAGAGAAGATGCGAAATACTAAGGGGCATGGCGAAGTTAGATGGTTTCCGGCTAGTCAACTCAAATACAATCGCATCCTAGTAGTAGGGGGCGAGTGCAAAGCAATCGTTGCAAAACGACAACTTAACCGGCATGGCATCGGATGCGTAACCGCAACTAGCGGCGAAGGAAACCTAAGCAATGCAATGGTTAAAGAGTTGGAAGGTAAAACCGTTTGGGTTTGCCTTGATATAGACGCTGCCGGAATCAAGGCAGCAAGGCAACACGCATTACAAATTAGTCGCGTTGCCGCTTGGATTGGTCAACCTATCTTGCTCCCGCTGGATATTGAGAAGTACCCCAAAGGGGACATAAACGATTATGTTGGACCGGAAAACAACGGTCAACTACTCCCGCTGTTAGAAGTGGCGCAGGAATTCGTACCGGAGTTGTCCGCAGTCTATGACGATGATTCCCCGCCCGAATCAATGGAGTTGACGCAAGCAATACATGCAAGAGTTGCGGGAAAGCGTATTGCAGTCAAAGCGGTAATATCCACAATGGATACATCGCCTTACATTGTTCCAAATGAATTGCAAATCATTTGTGAACGGGATCAAAAGTTTTGTTCCGTATGTCCAGTTTCGTTAGATGATAAAAACGAATATGCGATTGCTGCCGAATCCCCGCATATATTGGAATTGGTCAACTCGCATAAGGGGCAACAACTAGAAGTTGTTAAATCGGCAGTTGGCATACCGCGAATCTGCAAAGCGTGCGATTTCCTTCCCTTGTCGCATTACAACGTAGAAGATGCGAGGATTTCTCCGCAGTTAGAAATAACTAACCGTTCCGCCGATAGAGTAATGCAACCAGCGTTTTGCATTGGGGACGGACTAGAGCTAAACGAATCATACGATCTAACGGGACGAATGTTCCCACATCCAAAAACGCAACAATCAACATTGTTGATTAGTAAGTACAACACTACACAAGATGCGTTGTCAACTTACAAATGCGACCACCTAGAAGCGCTAGGACAGTTTTGGCCGGATGAATGGAGCGCATCCGCGATACAGCGAAAGCTAGACGATGTATATGCAGATTTTGAGGCAAACGTAACGCGAATTTTTCAACGCCGCGATTTGCATTTGTCAGTTGATCTAGCATATCATTCGCCGCTATTCTTCCCATTCGACGGAAAGACAATTAAGGGATGGGTAGAAACTCTAATACTTGGCGATAGCTCACAAGGCAAAAGCGAAGTTGCTTGCGGGACTACTGGCAACGGTGGTCTATTAGCTCACTACAATCTAGGTACAAAGGTTGAATGTAAGAATGCAACCGTTGCCGGATTGTTGGGAGGATTGCAACAGCTAGGCGGCAGATTCTTTGTGAGTTGGGGTATCATCCCTACGCATGACAAACGGCTAGTGATACTGGAAGAATTGAAAGGCGCGCAAACCGAAGTAATCGGAAAGCTAACCGATATGCGTAGCAGCGGGATTGCAGAAATCCCTAAGATTGAAAAACGCCGCACGCATGCGCGTACGCGACTTATCGCAATCAGTAATCCGCGTAGTGATATGCGACTATCTCAATACAATTTCGGCATTGAGGCAATCAAAGAATTGGTTGGCGGACTAGAAGATGTAAGGCGCTTTGATTTTTCTATGTTAGTATCCTCAACCGAAATTGATGTTGAGCAACTAAACATATTGCAGAAATCCCGCCCGCAAGTGAATCATAACCATACTGGCGATTTGTGCCGCTCCCTAATTCTTTGGGCATGGACTAGAAGCAAAAACGAAGTTGTATTTGATGATGAGGCAACAGCGTTGATATTGAGCGAAGCAACTAAACTTTGTGATATGTTTACCGATGCAATCCCGCTAATTGATCGCGGGTCTATGCGGTACAAGTTGGCGCGGTTGTCTGCAAGCATTGCCGCCCGTACCTTTAGTTGTTCCGAAGATTTCACAACGCTCATTGTGTACCCTTGTCACGTTGAATACATTGTTAATTTTCTTCGCCGCATTTACTCATCAAATGTGTTCGGGTATCTGGACTACACAAAAGCAATCAACATATCGCAAAGTTTGATTGACCCGGAACAAATACAAAAAGCGATTTCGTGTAGTCCGTACCCTGCCGATCTAATCAAACAACTCATTGCAAAGAATCGCATTGACGTACAAGATTTGTGCGATTGGTGCGGATGGGATAGACCAGAAGCAACGGAACTACTTTCCGTATTCGTCCGCAAACATGCGTTGATACGGGATGGTAAGCATTATCGAAAGACTGCAAAGTTTATCGTTATGCTTAAAGACTTGCTAGAGCGTGGCGGGTTTACAGATAAACCGCCGCATTTGCGAAAGGAATACTAATGCCTACGCCAGAAGAAAAACAGCGACGTAAAGACAATGCCGCGACGCATGATGTACAACCTTGTCCGCAATGTCCTGAATTGGGTTGTTGTGTTATTTGTGGTGCGGCTGAATGCGAGCTAGACGAATTCAGTTGCAATGATTATCTAGCGCAAAAGGATTTAAGCAATGCAGATTTTCATTGACATTTTGGCGCGGAAGTTGAGCAGCGCTCATTGTGTTTTTGACGGCGCAGAGAAAACGGAATTGGTGGAAAATGACTCCGCGCAAAAAGCAGCGGCGAAGTTGATTAAGCAAATGCCCGCTTCGCTCCAAATTGCCATGTTGGGGGCGAAGGTGGAACTAGCCCTAGCTAGTGGCAACGGTGGCGCATTGCTGGCCGCTCTAGGCGACTTACAGCTAGGGGTACTCCATATAGCCGCTCAACACAATCTGCCGCTAGAACCGCTGCTAGGCGAATCTATGGCGGGTAGGCAGTACACCGTGGAAACAGCGGGCAAAATGCTAGAAGCGTACCGGGCGGGTCGCCTACGTCGCTCAACCACCCCTTACGATGCCGTAATTTCGGCAATCAAGCGCTCCCAGCAAACCCCGCCCGCGCCTGCGGTCGCAACCGTACCCGCGCCCGCGAAAGGGTAAACCGTGATTGTCAACCAACTTGACGGTTGCTGGCATGATGCCATTATTGAGGGTGTACCGATATTGGTACAGAATACACCCGATGATATTGGCAACCCCGATGTTGATTTGCAAATTCAATTGGCGGAACAATTCGGCTATCGCGTTGCATGGATATACGCGATTAGTCCGAATTTCGCCGGTTGCAATTTGCATTCGTACAATTACCTAGTTGCATACAAAGGCGCGAATTTCAATATCGCGCCGCCGCAAATGAATGAAACGCTAACCAGCGTTTACGATGCTATTGGCGAGTTGCGAGATAGACCCATTGCAGAAAATGATGGGGAATTTGATTCGCATTTACCGTTGAATTGGGCAGAGTTGGAATTGATAACCAACATGCCTAACGGATGGTCAACAGAATCAATGTATCACTATTTTGGCAATAGGTTGCCGCCTAGAGAATATGTACGCGACTTTCGCCGCATTACTTGGAGTGTAGGCAGCGTACATTGTGATACAACAATTCCCATTCATCCAATAGAAAACCGCGCGCTAACTAATGGCGAATGGCAATGGTTGCTATGTGACACTAGCAACGAATGGGTACAACGCCAAATTGATTTGTTTCTATTGGATCATTGGAAACAGCAAGATTGGCAATCAAGATACTGCGGACAAGTACGCAATTGGTTAGGAAAAAACGTACCGGGTATATTCTGCAAAGAGTTTGACATAACAGAATATAAACCGATGTTCCACAAAGCATATTGCGATTCGCTCCGCTTGCATAATTATATTGGATGGTGGAAAGGGAAATTGCATGATACGTTTTGAGAATGGTGGTATATTAGTAAACCATCCATCCGAGTTGCCAAACTTCGTTGGCGCTTCTAGTGTGTTTCTGGATTTTGAGACAACTAGCGGGGATGAAAAACAAGACTCGTTAAACCCTTGGCATCATTGCGGAATCGCTGGAATTGCGATTACGGTTGATGATTGTCCTAACGCATATTACATTCCCTTCCAACATTGGGAACATGCGGACCAGCAAGCGGCGGCAGATTGGTTGTATGATGTTTTGATGAATTGTGATTATTGGATTAACCACAACATCAAATACGATGCGCACGTTTTAGCAAATCAACTTAACATCATTCCGAAGTGTAAGTTTATTTGCACGTTGACACTATCCAAGTTGATTGACTCGGATAGAATCATGCGCGGCGGGTACGGGTTGGACGCTCTTTCGCTTTCATGGTTGAGCGAAGATATATCCAAGTACGAAGCAAGATTGAAACCGTATCTTGTCAACAATCAGGATTACGGACGCATACCCGCCGACATTCTAGGCGAGTACGCTTGTCAAGACGTTTTGACAAACCGCCGCTTGTGGGGTTTCTTACTTGCCAACTTACCGGAGGAATCCGGGGGAGTCTGGAATACAGAAATTGAGTTGACCAAACGGCTATACGAAATGGAACGTAACGGTATGCCGATTGATCCAACTGAATTGCAGATTACCGAATACAAAACACTTAATCGGATGCTCAAAATAGATGATGAGCTAACCAAAATTTGCGGACGATCATTCCGCCCGCATGTAAACGAAGATGCTTACGACGTACTTTGCAATCAGTATGGATTGCCGGTACTAGCGTACACAAAAGACAAACACGGGGAAGAAACTAATAACCCGTCATTTGACAAGTACGCGCTTGCAATGTACCTTGCTCAACCGCACGCGCCGATTGATTTGATTGTATTGATGCAAGAGTACCGTAAGCATAGTCAATTTAATTCGTTGTTTCTAACCCCTTGGCAACGGTTGCATAGAAACGGCAGATTGCACCCGATATACAATCAATGTGTTAGAACGGGTCGATTATCTTGCAGCGACCCCAACGCGCAGCAATTGAACGAATTAGCAAAGATGCTAGTACATCCGAAACCCGGATATGCGTTCATATCAATTGACGCATCGCAAATTGAATTTCGGTTTATCGTTCACTATATACAAGATGCGTCCGCAATCGCTGCTTTCCATGAAAACCCGGATACCGATTTCCATGAATGGGTAGGGTTACAATGCGGGGTTAGTCGTAAACCAGCGAAAACGATTAACTTCGGTATTGCATTTGGCGAAGGGAAAAAGAAACTCACAAAACAACTTTCGTCCAATGTTGAATTGGTGGGAATCATTAAAGAGCAAGTAGAACTAATGATTGCATCGGGGGACATTCCACGGGAGCAAGAGCAAGCATACTTTATGTCCCTTGCTGCCGCCCGTGCATTGCACGTTTACAATACCTATCATCGTACTTTCCCAACAATGAAAGCAACGATGCGAGATATTGAACGGGTATTGAAAGCGCGCGGGCATGTACGAAATATGTTCGGCAGGCGTCGCGTACTCCCGCCAGACAAAGCGTATCGCGGATTCAACACGCTCAACCAATCATCGGCAGCGGATTGGATGAAAGAGCGTACCGTTGCGCTATGCACTATGATTGACGGTACGGGAATTGAATTCGTTGCAAGCGTGCATGATGAAATTCTATTGCAAGCACCAATAGAAATTGCGAATGACCCGCGAACCATCCGCGACTTAGTAGCGTTTATGGAAACGCTAACTATACCGTTGCGAGTACCGATCCGCTGTAGTGTAGGTATGTCCGCAAAGGATTGGAAATCCGCTAGTAAATCTGCAAAACCTTTGCAGTACAACAAAGCGGATGCGACGTACTTGGATCATATCCCGCGCGTTGCGGTTTAGGCGCGGGGTACATATCGCATTTCGTAAAAGTTGTGAATCATAAACAACCAATACGAATTGTTGGCGACGTACCCGATTACTAGGCCGGCGCAGAAAATCAATACCATCAATGCGATAGTATTGATTGTTTGATTGATGAGAATTGCACGCATCATAGTTTTACCCATTCCCATACATCGGGACATTGTTTCGCGGTAAGATATGATTTTTCAGTACGATTGAAAAACTCTAGTACCGCTTTCGTTACACCGGGGTAATCCCGATGCGCCCAATCATGCCCCGCGATAGTTCCGCCAATCTTGATTTTAGGATACCAACATTGTAAATCCGCTTTTACAGATTGGTAATCGTGCGCGGCATCTAGGAAAACGAAGTCTAGCGAATTGTCTGCAAACGCTTTGCTTGCAAAGGTTGATTCGGTTGCAAGTATTCCGATGTTGTCAGATGCTCCGCACTCCCGCACGTTGGCGAACAATGTACCAACGTACCCGTAATCAACATGCCTTTGTCCTACCCCTAGCCCAAAATCAACAGCGAACAACGCGGTACGCTTGCCGTGTTTCTTTAGCGCTTGGGATAGATAGATTGCGGAGCGACCGTACAAACAACCTACTTCTACGGCAATGCCGTTGCTTGGAAGTTTGGCGGCAACGTGGTCATAGTACCCGTTGTAGTTGAAATATCCCGCGACGATTTCCAATTCCTTTTGCGGTTGTGGTCTATTCGTCCGTTGCTCCGCATAGGCAATGTAGTTGCGATACCACCGGGGTTTAATTTCGTATGTTCCTTGCTCAACCGGTAGCGTCCCTATGTTGTTCCAATGCTGTTGCAACTGGTCCGTTGTCCCGCCTGCGCCCGATAGGTGACGCGACC
>Ga0208185_1000117_pt1 | contig 49805 bp, 42 predicted proteins | sample EasRivMeERMLT700_FD_187532 | JGI IMG/M metagenome (GOLD analysis project Ga0208185, IMG submission 187532) | Soil microbial communities from meander-bound floodplain in the East River, Colorado, USA - East River MetaG ERMLT700 (SPAdes) (version 2) | ecosystem: Environmental > Terrestrial > Soil... | reverse complement strand
GACGACCGAGCCCTTTGCGATCTCTCCGCGCTCGAGGCCGGCCAGCATCGCTTCCTCGGAATCGAACACCTTCGCGGGGCCCGCAAAACGCTCGCCCTCCTTGCCGGTGATCTTGGCGACGGCACCGTCCGGAGCGAGGTTTCCTCGAAGAATCCGCAAGTGGCCGCGTGGAAAGACCGGCTTCTCGATCGGCTGAATCACCTGCTGCCCGGCCTTGAGCGGCGGCACGTCGGCGACGTTCTCCGCGAGCGTCTTGCCGGTGACCGTCATGCAGTCGCCGTGCAGGAACCCGCGCTCGAGCAGGTACTTCATCAGCGCCGGTGTCCCGCCGGCGATGTGCAGGTCTTCCTGCACGTAGGTGCCGCTTGGCTTCAGGTCCGCCAGCAGCGGCACGCGATCGCTGGCGCGCTGGAAGTCGTCCAGCTCCAGCGGGACGTTCGCGGCCCGCGCCATCGCGATCAGGTGCAGCACCGCGTTGGTCGAGCCGCCGACGGCCATGATCATCACCAGCGCGTTCTCAAACGATTTCTTGGTAACGATGTCGCGCGGCTTGAGATCGCGCTCGAGAAGCAGCCGAATCGCATCGCCCGCGCGGCGGCATTCGTCGGCCTTCGTGGGATCTTCGGCTGGATTCGACGAGCTGTACGGGAGCGACAGACCAAGCGCCTCAATAGCGGTCGCCATCGTGTTGGCCGTATACATCCCGCCGCACGCGCCCGCTCCCGGGCACGCGTGCTTGACGATGTCGAGGCGTTGCTCGTCGGTGATGACGCCCGCGATGTACTCGCCGTACGACTGGAACGCCGAGATGATGTCGCGGGGTTTCCCCTGCGCGAACCCCGGTCGAATCGTTCCGCCGTACACCATGATCGCGGGCCGGTTGAGGCGCAGCATCGCGATGACCGATCCCGGCATGTTCTTGTCACACCCGGGGACGGTAATCACTGCGTCGTACCACTGTCCGCTGACAACGGTTTCGATCGAGTCGGCGATCAAATCGCGCGACGGCAGCGAGTAGCTCATGCCCTCGGTGCCCATCGAGATGCCGTCGCTGACGCCAATGGTGTTGAAGCGCAGCCCGACCAGCCCCGCCGCCTGCACGCCTGCCTTAATCTGCGCGGCAAGCCGGTCGAGATGCATGTTGCACGTATTGCCCTCGTACCACATGCTGCAGATGCCGACCTGCGGCTTCTGCAGATCCGCGTCGGTCAGGCCGACGCCGTACAGCATCGCCTGGGACGCCCCCTGACTGCGGGGCTGCGTGACCCGCGAGCTGTACTTGTTGTTCATACGGTCGCGGGAGTCGGGAGCGTCACCGGGTCGAGGAACGGCATCATCGCGCGCAGCCGCTGCCCAACGACCTCCACCGGGTGCTTGGCCTCCTCCGCGCGATACGCCTTGAACTTCGGCAGCCCGGCCTCGTACTCGGCCATCCAGTTGTTGGCGAACTTCCCGGACTGAATGTCCTTGAGGATCAGCTGCATCGCCTTCTTCGTATCCTCAGTAACGATCTTCGGGCCGGCGGTGTAGTCGCCCCACTCCGCCGTGTCGCTGACCGAGTAGCGCATATAGGCGAGGCCGCCGCGGTAGAACAAGTCGACGATCAGCTTCAGCTCGTGCATGCACTCGAAATAGGCAATCTCCGGCTGATAGCCGGCGTTCACGAGCGTTTCGAAGCCGGCCTTCATCAGCGCGCTCACGCCGCCGCAGAGCACCGACTGCTCACCGAAGAGATCGGTCTCGGCCTCCTCCGCAAACGTCGTCTCGATGATGCCGGCACGGGCGCAGCCGATGCCGCGGCCGTAGGAGAGCGCCAGCGCCTTCGCGTTCCCCGTGAAGTCCTGATGCACGGCCAGCAGGCCGGGAACGCCGCCGCCTTCCGGGAAGATCTCGCGGACGCGATGACCCGGCGCCTTCGGCGCGATCATCGTCACGTCGACATCCTTCGGCGGGACGACGAAGCCGAAGCGGATGCTGAGGCCGTGGCCGAACATCAGCATCTTGCCCGTGGTCACGTGCGGCTTGATGTCCTTCTCGTAGACTTCCTTCTGCTTCTGATCGGGGATCAGGATCATGATGACGTCGCCCCAGGCGCTCGCCTCGGGCACGGTCATGACGCGCAGGCCCGCGGCCTTCGCCTTGCCCACCGACTGGCTCGTCGCGTGCAGTCCGACGACGACGTCGACGCCGCTGTCCTTCAGGTTCAGCGCATGCGCGTGCCCCTGCGATCCGTAGCCGATGACCGCCACCTTCTTCCTGCGAATCAGATCGAGGTCAGCATCCTTGTCGTAGTACATCGTCGCCATCGCTCAATGCTCCTGTTTGCCGGGGACTAAACACGAAATTCAATCAACCACGAAGACGCGAAGGGCACGAAGAACTCGTTTTTTCTTCGTGTCCTTCGCGCCCTTCGTGGTTGAGAAAGACCCTTAAGAATACTGTGAAGCGGACAGTGCCGTATCGCCGCGCCGCATCGCCACCTGCCCGCTGCGTACCATCTCGATGATGCCCAGCGGTTCGAGCCGCGCGATGACGGAATCGACGTGCGGCGGCTCGCCGGTAATCTCCAGCGTCATCGTCTGCTCGCCGGTATCGACGATGTGCGCGCGGGTTTCGTCAATGACGCGAAGCACGGTGGCGCGGTCGTGCCCGGCAACGGCCACTTTGACGAGCGCGAGATCGCGCGCGACGGCCGGCACGCTGCCGAGGTCCTCGACCTGCAGGACGTTGACGAGCTTGTAGAGGTACGCCGTGACGCGCTCCGCGCTGGCCTGGTCGCTGTCGATGACGATCGTCATGCGCGAAATGCCCGGTTCGGCCGTGCGTCCGACGCTGAGCGACTCGATGTTGAAGACGCGGCGGCGGAAGAGCGAAGCGACGCGATTGAGCACGCCTGGCTTGTCTTCGACCAACACGACAAGGGTATGTTGCATTCTGGATCCTCAGGTGGGTCTGAAGACCCGCCTCCTCTGTTAAATGGGATCGTCTGCCGTTTCGACGAGCACCGATGGCTCCGGCCGGCGGATCATCGCATCGAGATCCGCGCCGGCGGGCACCATGGGGTACACGCTGTCTTCCTGCTCGACCCGGAAATCAATCACCGTTGTGCCTTCGGCCTGGCGCGCGCGCTGAACGATCTCCTCGAGGCCGGGACGGTTATCGACGCGCAGGCCGACCAGGCCGTGTGCCTCGGCAATCTTGACGAAGTCCGGACTGCGAAGCGGCGTCGCGGCGTAGCGGCGCTCGTAGAAGAACTCCTGCCACTGCCTGACCATTCCGAGGTAGCCGTTGTTGATGATCGCGACGTTGACTTTCACGCCTTCCTGCGCGGCGGTGCTCAATTCCGCCTGCGTCATCTGGAAGCCGCCGTCGCCGACGATCGCCCAGACTTCCGAGTCGGGCTTCGCCATCTTGGCGCCGATCGCCGCCGGCAGCCCGAACCCCATCGTCCCCAGCCCGCCTGACGTGATCAGCGTGCGCGGATCGTTGTGATGGTAGTACTGCGCCTCCCACATCTGGTGCTGACCAACGTCGGTGGCGATGATTGCGTCGCCGGAGGTAAGGCGCCAGATGTCGTTGATCACGTGGGCGGCGTAGAGGTGGCCGTTGTCGGGCAGGGCCTGGATGTCGCGCACCGCCGTGTCGCCCTTCATCGACTCGATGTACTTGAGCCAGGGACCATGGGTCGCCGGCTCGAGTAGATCGAGCATCTCAAGGAGCGTCTCGCGCAAGTCCGCGACGATCGCAGCATCCGCGCGGACGTTCTTGTTGATCTCGGACGGATCGATGTCTATGTGGATCTTCTTCGCATTCTGGGCGTACGTCTTCAGATTGCCGGTCACGCGGTCATCGAAGCGCATGCCGAACGCGAGAAGCAGATCGGCTTCCTGGATCGCATGGTTGACCCACGACTCGCCGTGCATCCCCATCATGCCAATGCCCAGCGGATGGCTCGCCGGGAACCCCCCGATGCCGAGCAGCGTCACGGCCACCGGGACATCGATCAGCTCAGCGAAGGCACGGACCTCCTTCATCGCGTTGCTCTGGATGACCCCTTGGCCCGCAAGAATCAAGGGCTTGCGAGAGGCGCGAATCAGCTCCACCGCCTTCAACATCTCGGACTTCTCGGGGCCGCGCGTCGCCCGGTAGCCGCGCATCTTCACCGGCGCGTCATTCCACTGCCACTCGGTTGCGGATTGCTGTGCGTCTTTCGTGATGTCAACCAGCACTGGCCCTGGGCGTCCCGACTTCGCAAGATGGAACGCCTCCTTCATCGTCGGCATGATGTCGTCGACGCGCGTCACGAGGTAGCTGTGCTTCGTGATCGGCAGCGTGATACCGCTGATGTCGGTCTCCTGGAATGCGTCGTAGCCGATCATCTTGCTCGGCACCTGGCCGGTGATGCAGACCATCGGCGACGAATCCATCTGGGCGGTGGCGATACCAGTGACGAGATTCGTAGCTCCGGGGCCCGAAGTCGCGATCGCCACGCCGACTTCGCCGCTGGCACGGGCGTATCCGTCGGCCATGTGGCTCGCCCCCTGCTCGTGCCGGACCAGGACGTGCCGAATCGGGTAGTCGAGCATCGCGTCGTACGCGGGCAGAATCGCCCCCCCCGGATACCCGAAAACCGTACGAACGCCCTCGTGAACGAGGCATTCCCAGATGATCTGCGCGCCGGTCCGTTGCATTCAGCCTGACTCCTGTTGGCCAGTGTGCCCCGCATGGGTCACATCAGTCAAATTGATAGTTATTCAGACACGATAACACTTGCTAATGAATCCGGTCCGGACTCCCACCCCCCAATTCCGACTTCCACTGACATTATCGGTTGTGCCGCCTGGCGCTCCTCGAGCTGGGATTTGGGAGTTGGGAGTTTCGCGGGATGGTCCGATCCTTGAACGACGTCCAGCTACAAGAGGTGAAACGATGAGAAGCCACTGGACGATCGCGGCCCTGCTCAGCTCAGCCCTTATTGTGGGGTGCAACGGCCGTAGCGACGAGAATTCGCAGAACACCGAGCAAAATCCGGCTGCGGCGCCGGCGAATGCGCCAGCAGCAGGCGATCAGGCCGTGGCGCCCGCCTCTCCGGCACAGTCGCAGCAACCGTACTCCACGGTGGACAACTCAGCCGTGACCGGTCAGCGGACGGCTGCAGCCCCCCGCGCGACCACTGGCCGGCGTGAGACTGTGACGCCAAGAGGAACGACGACGTCGCGAAATGAGTCGGACTACAACGCCGCGCCTGCGGTGAGTCTGCCGGCGCGCGAGGACAACCGCGTTGCAGCCACGCCGGCTCCGGCGCCACGGGCTCAGTGGCGTGAGGTCACACTGCCCACAGGCACTGCCCTAGCCCTCCAGATGACGTCGGCGATTTCGTCGGAATCCGCGCAGGTCGAGACGCCCGTGAGCGCGCGTCTCAGCAATGCGGTTGTCATCAACGGTGACACGGTCATCCCGGCTGGCGCGGAACTGACCGGAACCGTCACCGACGTCGAGCGATCCGGCCGCGTGAAAGGCCGCGCGCATATCGCCTTCGCCTTCAACGAGGTCCGGATGAACAACGGACGCGAAGATCTCCGAACGGATCCGGTGAACTTCGAGGCGGAAGCCACGAAGGGTGAAGACGCGACCAAGGTCGGCGCTGGCGCGGTGGGTGGTGCGATCCTGGGTGGCATTCTTGGCGGAAAGAAGGGCGCCGCGAAGGGCGCGATTGCCGGAGGCGCCGTTGGCGGCGGCGTGGTGGCAGCCACGCGGGGCAAGGAAGTCGTGGTTGCCGAAGGCACCAACGTGACGGCGACGCTCGCCGCGCCTCTAACTCTGCGGATACCTATTCGGTAATCCGCAGATGTAATTCAAGATGCAAACTGCAAACTGAACTCGGTTTGCAGCGACGGGGTGACGGGCCGCGGCCTTTCACCCCGTTGTTACGTACGAGCTGTGTTTTGCATTTTGAATTTTGCATTTTGAATTACTGCTGAGGAGCCGACTTATCCCGAGCCTCCGGTCCGACAGACGCCTCCGCGGCCTGGAATCCAATCTTTGAATGCGTGCCGTCGCAGAACGGCTTCTTCGTCGAGGCGCCGCACCGGCACAGCGCGATGGGACGCCTGGTGATCGGGTATTCGTTCCCGTCCCAGTCCAGCACCTTCACATCGTCGTCTTCAACCAGGTACGGACCGTTCTTCCGCAGGCGAATCGTCGTCATCCCCTCACCCCATTTTCTGCATTGCGGAAAGAAAGTCTGCGTTGCTCTTCGTCTTCCCCATCTTGTCGAGCAGCAATTCCATGGCTTCGACCGGGGAGAGCGGATTGAGCACCTTCCGGAGCACCCACACGCGATTGAGATCCTCCTTCACGATGAGCAGTTCTTCCTTGCGGGTTCCGCTCCGGGTGATGTCGATCGAAGGGAAGACGCGCTTGTCCGTCAGTTTGCGATCCAGGTGGATCTCCATGTTGCCGGTGCCCTTGAATTCTTCGAAGATGATGTCGTCCATGCGCGAACCGGTGTCGACCAGCGCGGTCGCCATGATCGTCAGCGAGCCCCCCTCCTCGATGTTGCGCGCGGCGCCGAAGAAGCGCTTGGGCTTCTGCAGAGCGTTCGAGTCGAGCCCGCCCGACAGCACCTTTCCAGACGCCGGGATGACCGTGTTGTAGGCACGCGCGAGCCGCGTGATTGAATCGAGCAGGATCACCACGTCCTTCTTGTGCTCGACGAGGCGCTTCGCCTTCTCAATGACCATCTCGGCGACCTGCACGTGACGCTGCGCCGGCTCGTCGAACGTCGATGAGATCACCTCGCCCTTGACGGAGCGCTGCATGTCCGTCACTTCCTCCGGACGCTCGTCGATCAACAGGACGATCAGGAACACCTCGGGATGGTTCGTCGTGATCGATTGCGCGATGTTCTGCAGCAGCATCGTCTTGCCGGTCCTCGGCGGCGCCACGATGAGGCCGCGCTGGCCTTTGCCAATGGGGGTCATGAGATCCATGACACGGGCCGACAGATTGTCCGATGCCGTTTCGAGCCGGATTGCTTCCTGCGGATACAGCGGCGTCAGGTTCTCGAAAAAGAGCTTTTCGCGAGCCTGATCCGGTGCCTCGAAGTTGACCGCCTCAACCTTGATGAGCGCGAAGTAGCGCTCCCCTTCCTTCGGCGGCCTGATCTGACCCGACACGGTATCCCCGGTGTGCAGGTCGAACTTGCGGATCTGCGACGGCGACACGTAGATGTCGTCCGGGCCCGGCAGATAGTTGTAATCGGGCGCGCGCAGGAAGCCGAAGCCGTCGGGCAGCGTCTCGAGCACTCCCTCCGAGAAAATGTTGCCACTGCGCTCGGTCTGCGCCTTCAGGATCTGGAAGATCAGGTCCTGTTTGCGCATACCGGTCGCGCCGGCCACGTTCAGGTCTTTGCCGATCTGCGTGAGCTTCTGAATGCTCATGTCTTTCAGATCGTTGATATTCAGGCTGGCACGCGCGGGCGACGGCCGCTGCTGCTCTGCTGGCGCAGCCCCCCCGGGGGGTGTGGCCTCAGGTTCGGTGGCTACAGACGCTGGGTCAGTGGACTCTGGATCGGGCGCTCGTGCGGGCCCGGGACGTTTCGGGGTAGTCGGCATAACTGGAAAACCTGTGTTACAGCGCTTGTTTGTGTTGAGGATGAACGAAAGGTCGACGAATGCGGCGGCGGTACTTTAGGAGTGTATTTGCCGCGAGTATAGGACTGGCCCCGAGGCCTGTCAATCAATACGAATATGGATTCTGCCCAATCCCGACAATGCTGCAGGCTTCGATGACCTTGAGCTTGCGGCGCCGCGCCTCCGCCAGAAGCTCATCGCTTTCCGCACCCGGGTTGATCCAGATCTCGGCGATCTGCTTCTGTTCAAACCCATCGAGCAGTGTGATCCCGATCTCGGGCGGTACGTAGACCGTCGCCATGTCGATCTGCTCGGGCACGTCGGTTACTGACGCGTAGGTCGGAATCCCTTCCACCTCGCGCTCGTTCGGGTTGATTGGAATGACCTTGTGTCCTTCCGCCTGGAAGGCGCGAAACGCCTTGTTGCCAAACTTGTGGCGATTGCTGGAAGCACCGATGACCGCAACGGTCTTCATGACCTGATTATCGCATCGAGGCAACCGCGGCGCCGACTGTACAATTGGCGCCCGTGTCCTTCGACTTACGCTCAGGACATCCCGAGCCACGCCGAGGGATGCGCCGGCCGGTGCCGACCCTCCTTCTCCTCTCAGCGCTCACCTTTTTCCTCGGACTCGGCCGCCAGGCCATCACCGACTCGGATGAGGCGTTCTACGCCGAAGCCGCGCGGGAAATGGTGGAGGGTGGCGACTGGCTCACACCTCACTACAACTATGAGGAACGCTGGCAGAAGCCAATCCTCTACTACTGGGTGACGGCCGGAGCCTTCGCGGCGAGCGACACGACAGAATTCATGGCTCGCTTCGGAGCCGCGTTGTCCGGGTTGGGTCTCGTTCTCCTCACCTGGGGCGCTGCGCGACGACTGACCGGACGTGATGACGCCGCGTGGATTGCCGGCGCGATCGCGGCTACGTGTTACGGCTACTTCCTGATGGCGCGGTCGGCGCTCCCGGATCTTCCGCTCGCCTTCTTCATCACCGCAGCCATCTGGGCGGCACTCCGTGGCGCCGATCCCAAAGAGACGGTGCCGGCACGATGGTGGGCGCTCGCCGGTCTTGCCGCCGGACTTGGATTTCTAACGAAAGGGCCGCTCGCGCTGGTCATTCCAGCGATCATCCTGGTTCCCATCTGGTGGCGTGAGCGTCGTGCCGTCGCATTTCGCACCTCGCACCTCGTCATAGCGGTCGTGTTATTCGCCGTCTCCGGGCTGCCCTGGTATCTCGCGATGACGATGACGCACGGGGTCGCGTACCTTCAGAGCTTTTTTGTCGCGGATAACCTCGAACGTTTCGCGACAACGCGCTTCAACAGCCCACGCCAGGTCTGGTACTACGTGCCGATCGTCATTGGCGGGCTGTTCCCCTGGTCGATCTTCCTAATGGTGCTGCCCCTCCGCACGCTGCGCGACCTCGCGCAACGCCGCCGACGGTTGACAGCAATCGAATGGCGGCTGGTGATCTGGACACTGGCCCCGCTGCTGCTCTTTACGGCGTCGATCGGGAAGCAGCCGCGCTACATTCTGCCGGTGCTGCCGCCGCTCGCCATGATGCTCGGCCTCGCGATCGCAGACCGCGTGGCCGCCGCGCGCGAGCGAGCAACGCAGCGCGAACTCCTGGTAGCCACGTTCCTGACGGCCGTGATGTTCCTGCTCCTGGCCGGGCTGCTGTACCGCGCGCGCTCGCTCTTCGTCTCGGCCTATCCGTCCGTCACGTGGGCGGGCATCGTCGCCGTCGCCGGTGCCGGCGTCGCGCTCGGCTGGGTTGCCGCCGCGCGTGCGTGGACGCGCCTGCCGATCGTGATGGCGTTGTCCGCGGCCGCGCTGCTGCTGACGCTGCAGTTCGGTGCCTTCGCCGGCAGGCGACCCGAGGGGGTCGAAGAGATCGCCGCGATGATTCGTGTGAACCGCCATGGCGGCGAACCTGTCGGCGAATACGAGGCGCTTGTCAGAAACCTGGTCTTCTACACCCGATTTCATGCTGTGCAGGTATTCAATGATGCTGGTGCGCTGGCGTTTCTCAAGTCATCAGAGCGCGTCTTTCTCGTCGTCCATCAAACCGATCTGGAACGACTGAAGACGATGACAGACATCCCGTTGAATACGATTGGCGCGGTGACGTACCTGAATACAGCCAGCGTCCGCCTCAGGACGCTGCTGGCGCCGCTGCCTGAACAGGATCTCGAGACCGTGGTCCTCGTCAGCAATCGCTAGGCGGACCTGAAGGTCCGCCTCTACGTGATTGGGCACGACTCACGCCTCGTAGAGGCTGAAGGTCCGCCTAGCGATTGGGCACGACTCACGCCTCGTAGAGGCGGACCTTCAGGTCCGCCTAGGGGAAAATTTTCCCCGGATTCAGAATTCCATTCGGGTCGAACGCGGCCTTGACCCGCTTCATCAGCGCGATCTCATCTTCCGATAGTTCGAGCCGCAAGTACGGCGCCTTGGCGAACCCGATGCCATGCTCGCCGCTGATCGACCCTTCCAGAGCGATGACGCGGGTGAACAGAAACTGCTCCGCGTCCTTCGCGCGCGCCTGTTCGTCCCCGTCGCCCGGTTTCAACAGCAGGTTGACGTGGATGTTGCCGTCGCCGGCGTGGCCGAACGCGGCGACCCGAAGTCTGTACGTCCTCTTCATCTCAGCGATGACGTCGAACAGCTCCGGCACGCGGCCGCGCGGCACGACGACGTCGTGATTGACCTTCACCAGTCCGGTCGCCTTCAGAGCGACCGAGACCTGACGTCGCACGGACCAGATCGTGTCGCGCTCGGCGTCGGTGGCCGCGCGCGTGATCTCCTTCGCGCCTGCACTCCGGCAGGCGTCGATCGCGCGATCGAGGTCCTCCTCGACGCCATTCGGCGTCCCATCCACCTCGACGATCAGCGCCGCGGCGGTTCCTGGCGACACGAGGTCGGGGCGTACGTTGTCGTGCACCGCCTCGAGTGAATCGCCGTCGATCAGCTCCACGGCCGCCGGCACCACCCGCCGTCGAATCAGCTCAGACACCGCATCGACCGCCCCGCGGATATTCTCGAAGGTGGCGAGCATCGTCGCGTTTGCAAGCGGCTTCGGCATGAGACGGACGGTGATCTTCGTGATGATCGCCAGTGTGCCCTCGGAGCCAACAAGCAGCTGCGTGAGGTCGTAGCCGACGACGTTCTTCACGGCCTTGGAGCCTGTGTTGACGATCTCCCCTGTCGGCAGTACGGCTTCGATCGCGAGGATGTAGCGCTTGGTCGTGCCGTACTTGAAGGCGCGCGGCCCACCGGCACATTCGGCGACGTTGCCGCCAATCGATGACTGGTTCAGGCTTGCCGGATCCGGGGGATAGAAGAGACCCACATTCTCCACCGCCCGCTGCAGATCGGCGTTGATCACGTTCGGCTCGACCACCGCGAGCAGATTCAGCTCGTCGATCTCGAGAATGCGGTTCAGCCGCTCCATCGACAGCAGCACGCCGCCGTGGGTCGGCACCGCGCCGCCCGTGAATCCGGTGCCGGCGCCGCGGACCACGAGCGGCACGCGCTCCGCATTGCAGGTGCGCGCGATCGCGGCGACCTCTTTGGTATTCGCCGGGAGGACTACAACGTCGGGTGGATGGCCTTTGCCGAGCGCATCGACACCGTAGGCATCGAGCGACTCACGGTCCACTCTGAGGAACTCAGGGCCAACGATGTCCCGCAGCCCGGAAACGATGCGACTCGCTGGCTGGAACGACATTCGCTGAGACTAGCCACGGAGACACGGAGCCACGGAGATTTATGGTACTTCCAATCCTCCGTGTCTCCGCGCGTCCGTGGCTGTGATCAGTGTGAGGCGGTGGCTCTCGCAGGCTGGATGCTCTCAGCGAATCGAAGAATCCGCGTCGCGCCCTCGCGCAGCTGCTCCATCGAGGTCGCATAGGAGATGCGCAGGTAGCCTGGCGCGTCGAACCCTTCGCCCGGCGTGACCGCGACGTGCTCCTTCTCGATGAGTCCCTGCGCGAAGTCCGCGGATGTGCGCACGTCGCCGCCGAGCAGCTCCGAGATGTCGGGGAACAGGTAGAACGCCCCTCTCGGCTTCACGCACTTGATGCCCGGATTCGCGGTCAGCCATCCGTGAATCGCGTCGCGGCGCCGGCGATACTCGTCGAGCATCACTTTCACGCCGTCCTGCGGACCGTTCAGCGCCACAACGCCACCCTTCTGCACAAACGACGTGATGTTCGACGTCGAGTGCCCCTGGATCACGTTGAAAGCCGTCGTCAGATCCTTCGGCGCAATCGTCCAGCCTGCGCGCCACCCGGTCATCGCGTAGGTCTTCGACAGCGATCCGGCGATCACTGTCCGGTCGCGGTGGCGATCGAACAGCAGCTTCGGCAGATTGTGCGGCACCGTGTCGTAGATCAGGTGCTCGTAGCACAGGTCGATGATCATCCAGATCCCGCGCTTCACGGCCGCGTCCGTGATCATCGCGACGGCGGACTCCTCCGTCAGCGACCCAGTCGGGTTGCAGGGTGTGTTGAGGATGATCGCCTTCGTCTTTGGCGTGATCGCCGCGATGATCTTCTCCGGGTGCACCGTGAATCCGTCTTCCGCCTTCGTCTGGACGATCACCGGCGTTGCATTCGCGATCTTGATCTGCTCGGGGATCGTCGGCCAGTACGGCGCGTGCGTGATCACCTCGTCGCCCGGATTGAACAGCGCGAGCGCCGTGTTGAAGAGCGCCTGCTTGCCACCGTTCGTGATCAGCACTTCGGCGGGCGTGAAATCGATGCCGTAGTCCCGCTTGTATTGCGCGCAGATCGCCTCACGCAGCTCGGGGATCCCCATCGAGTTCGTGTAGCGGGAGAAGTTGGCGTCGATAGCCGCCTTCGCCGCGTCCTTCACGTGCTGCGGCGTGGGAAAGTCGGGCTCGCCGGCGCCGAAGTCGACGATGCTGTGGCCCGCGCGGCGGAGCCGATCCGCTTCGGCAGCCACCTTCATCGTGGCCGAGCCGGTAACCTGTGCAAGACGCTGTGCGAGAACGGTAGACATCTGACCCTCTGAACCCTCTGAACCCTCTGAACCTACCGAACCCCTTGAACTATCTGAGCCTTCGGTTTCCGCCGCATCCAATCCTCGACGGTCGATGGCACGAGCCCGCGGACTTCCCCGCCAAGGCTGAACACCTCTTTGATCAGGCGCGAGCTGAGATACGTGTACTGCTCCGCGGGCATCATGAAGACCGTCTCCAGCGTCGGCTCGAGGTGCCGATTCATGAGCGCCATCTGGAACTCGTACTCGAAGTCCGACACGGCGCGCAGGCCGCGGATGAGCGCGCTGGCGCGGCGGCGCCGCGCGTATTCCACGAGCAGCCCGGCGAAGGTATCGACCTCGATGTTCGGATACTCGCGGAACACTTCGCGGATGATCGCGACGCGCTCGTCGGTCGAGAACAGTGGATCCTTTTCCGCATTGACGAGCACCGCGACGACGATCCGCTCGAACAGGTGCGCGCTGCGGAGAATGATGTCGACGTGACCGTTGGTCAGCGGGTCGAACGATCCGGGAAAAATCGCGAGTCGGCCTTGCGGCGGACCGGGCATCTCACTCTCCTCAGAAGGGACTAGGAATAATCCCAATCCTAGTCCGCGACCCTGCACGCGAAGAACGTGAAGGCTGCGTTACGGGCGCGCAAAACTAACCCCTAGCCACTGACCCCTAATCCCTGACAGCGAAGAAAGTGAGCGTGCTATCCCCTGACTTGACGTCACGTACGCGGCGCAGCGCACCCGGCGCCTCGGGTTCGCGCCGCGTGGCGCGCTCCAGCACCACTAACCCTCCCGTGGCGACGTGGCGTGCCGCGGCCTCAAGAGCGGCGCTTACGTTTTCGATGTCGTACGGCGGATCCAGCAGGATCAGATCGAACGCGTCGACGGCCGGCAGGGCGTCGAGCGCGGCAACGGCCGCCGCGCAACGAATAGTATAGCCTCCCTCGACGCCGCACGCCTTCAGGTTCCCTTCGATCAGCGCGACCGCCCGGCGGTCTCTGTCGACGAACGTGACGTGCGCGGCGCCGCGGCTCAGCGCCTCGATGCCAAGGGCGCCCGTCCCCGCGTACCCGTCGAAGACGCGCGCCCCTTCGATGCGCGGCGCGAGAACGTTGAACAACGTCTCCCGCAGCTTGTCAGACGTCGGTCGAAGGCCGTCCCACGCGGGACTCTTCAGCCGACGACCCTTGAAATGCCCGGCGATTACGCGCATGAACCACGAAGTTCACGAAAAGCGCGAAGGCCACGAAAACCGAGACGTTTAGCCAACTTCAATCAGCCCGAATTGTTCCTGCCATTTCTGTTGCACGAACTTGAGCAGATCTCCGGACAGCCCGCCCTCGTTGACGAGCCGTCGCGCCTCGCGGTGCGCCGTCTCCATGATGTCCCGGTCGCGTACCAGATCGCCGGTCCGCAGCGCCGGCAGCCCCGACTGCCGGGTCCCGAAGAAATCTCCCGGACCGCGCAGCTCGAGGTCGCGTTCCGCGATCGCGAATCCATCACTCGTTCCCGCCATGGCCTTGAGCCGCTCTCGGGCGTCATCGGTCCACGGCGCCTGGTACAGCAGGATGCAGTGCGACTCCCACTGCCCTCGCCCGACCCGGCCGCGCAGCTGGTGGAGCTGCGAGAGACCGAAACGCTCAGCGTGCTCGACCACCATAATCGAGGCGTTCGACACGTCGACGCCGACTTCCACGACTGTCGTCGACACGAGCAGGTGGATCTGTCCCGCCGCGAACGCGTGCATCACCCGATCCTTGGCATCCTGCTTCATGCGCCCGTGCAGCAGCGCAACGCGGTACGCGGGAAATATTTCGGTCTGCAGGTGGTCCGCCATTTCCGTCGCCGACTTCAAATCGATCTTCTCTGACTCCTCTACGAGCGGATAAATGATGTACGCCTGCCGGCCGGCATCGAGCTGCTCGCGAATCAGCTGGTAGATCTCGTCACGCCGTGATTCGGGCTTCACCCACGTGCGCACCGGCTTGCGTCCAGGCGGAAGGTCGGGGATCTTCGACACGTCGAGCTCGCTGTAGTCGGTCAGCGCGAGGGTCCTCGGAATCGGCGTCGCGGTCATCAGAAGCACATCCGGCCGCAGCCCCTTCGCGCGCAGCGCCGCCCGCTGCGCCACGCCGAAGCGGTGCTGCTCGTCGATGACGACCAGCCCGAGCTTGTTGAATTTGACCGTCTCCTGCGCCAGCGCATGCGTTCCAACGATCAGGTTCGTCGTCCCGCGCTCGATGTGCGCGTGAAGTGTGTGCTTCTTGAGCCCGGGTGTGCTGCCGGTCAGCATGTCGACCCGGAACCGCGACTGCGACAGCAGCCGCGCGATGTTGCCGTAGTGCTGCGCGGCCAGGATTTCGGTGGGGGCCATGAACGCCACCTGCAGGCCGTTCTCCATCGCGACAATCGCAGCGAGCAGCGCCACGATGGTCTTCCCGGCCCCGACATCGCCTTGTAGCAGGCGATGCATCGGCTGCGGGAGGAGCATGTCGTCGACGATCTCCTTCACCGCCTGCCTCTGCCCTGGTGTCAGCTTGAATGGCAGAATCTTCGCGGCCGAGGCACGAATCCGATCGTCGACCTGCGGCACATACGGCTTGAGCTCCATGCTCGTTGCGTGGCGACGCCACGCATGGCCGATCTGAAAGAGAAAGAATTCTTCGAAGATCATCCGCCGCTGCGCAGGAGTGCGAAACGCATTCAAATCCTCGACCCTGGCCTCGTTCGGCGGAAAGTGCGACTCCTCGAGCGCGATCCGCCGCGGCACCAGCTGCAGGCGTTCGCGGATCTCGTCCGGCACCAGGTCAGCCATTGTCGAGGGAAGCTGATCGAGCGCCTGGCGGACGATGCGCCGCTGCATGTTCGGGGTGACCGCACCGGTTTTTTCGTAGAACGGGACGATGCGCGCGGTCCGCACCGACTCGAGATCGTCCGACATCAGCTCGTACTCCGGGTTCATGAAGTGGAGGCCGGTCGAGTCGAGCTTGACGTCGCCGAAAATGACCACCGACAGGTGCGGCTTGAGGATGTCGGTCAGAAACGCCTGGTTCATCCACGTACAGCGGATCGCGCCGCTCCCGTCGCCCACGACCGCATGGAAAATCTTGAAGCCACGGCGCCTTGTGACGGCCAAGTGCGCGCTCGTGATCTCGCCGAGCACCGCCGCGCGCATCCCCGGCCGAAGGGATGCGATCGGCTGCATGTGACTGCGATCTTCGTAGCGGAATGGGAGGCGGTAGAGGAGATCTTCGACGGTGAGAAGGCCGGCGCGCTTCAGGTCCGCGGCCTTGCGCGGACCCACGCCCTTCAGGAACTGGAGCGGAGTGTCCAGGACGTCAGCCAATGCTCAATGCTCAATGCTCAATGCAGAATGCTCAAGGCTCAATGAGCTTTGAGCATTGGGCATTGGGCATTGAGCATTTCTACTGAACGATCACGGCCTGGCCGGCGCCGACGTCAATCTGCCGGATCGACGCGGGCAACGCGAACGCATCGTCGAGGCTCACACCCTTTGGATTCTTCGGTGTGCGGGAGTAGTAGCCGACCAGTTCCTGGAGGAACGTCTTCGGAACCGGCACGCCGGAAATGTCCGCGCTCTCGAGGGCGAACGTCCCCATGCCGTCCTTCGTTCGCAGGACGCCGGCGACGTTCACCGGAACCTTCCCACCAATGAGGTTCCAGATATCAAACGTGCCGCCGGTGGCCTTCTTCTTCGCGATCGCGTCGAGGTCGACCACCGCCTGTCCGGTCACCTTGCCGTTTCCGACCATGGTGACTTGCGGGTCGGACACACCTGCCGGCAGCAACGGCTTGGCGCTGTAGGCAAACCACGAATTCAGCTCGGTCTCGCTCACCGGCGTGCGGCGGGCGTCGGCCTGCTGCTGGCCACTCCCCTGGGCGACAATCTGCTCCATCTTGCGGGAGAAGACGTCGGCCTGCTGCTTCGAGACGGAGGCGGCCTGCAAGGGTGCGAGCGCGAGGATCAGGCCGAAAATCGCGCCCGATCGGGTCCTTCGACTACCGATCGGGACACGGCTGGCAACGTCGAAGGGTATCGTCGGGAACCGCATGCTGTATCTCCTGGCTGGCGTTTCGAGTGTAACACCCACAAATCCCCTAGTTGATTTTCGCCTTCTGTTCGCATTATAGTCTCGCCCACCCCGACCAGAACAGGAGGAAGCAGTGCTCCCGCTCACAAAACGGCAGCGTGAAATCCTCGATTACTTGAACGAGTTCATTCAGAACCACGGCTACGCTCCGAGCCTCGAAGAAATCGGACGGCGTTTCAATCTCTCTTCGCTTGCAACGGTGCACAAGCATCTGTCGAACCTGCAGGAGAAGGGATTCATTCGCCGTGCGTGGAACCGCAGCCGTTCGGTCGAGCTCGTTCCGACCCGCGTCGGTGGACGGGCGCTTGAGCTCCCTCTTCTTGGATTTGTCGCCGCGGGCGCACCGATCGAGGCGGTCGCCGGCAACGAGACGATCGCCGTACCGGAGACGCTGGCCGGCAAGCGCGACGCCTACGTGCTGCGCGTCAAGGGCGACTCGATGATCGATGAACAGATCCGCGACGGCGACTTCGTCATCGTCGAGGATCGCAAGACTGCTGACAATGGCGAGATGGTGATTGCGCTGCTTGGCGGCCTCGAGGTCACGCTGAAAAAGTTCTACCGCGAGAACGGCCGCGTGCGCCTGCAGCCGGCCAACCCGGCAATGCAGCCGCTGATGGTCGATTCGGACCAAGTACAGGTCCAGGGCGTCGTGGTCGGCGTGATGAGAAAGTACTAAAGACATCGCGGGTTCCCGATCCCCGAGCCCCGATCCCGGGAGCGAAGTAGTATTGGCCTCTATGGCCGATGAGACTCAGCAGCGGAAGCAAATCAACTTCACAATCGTTCCCGACGACCAACCCGGCGAGCCGCGCACCTACGCGAACTTCTGCTCGATCGCCCACACGCCGTTCGACTTCACGCTCACCTTCTGCGAGGTGATGCCGCTTTCGGAAAAAGAGCTGCGCGAGGCCGAGAGCGACCATGTGGTCCGCGCGCCCGTACGCGCGCGCGTCGTCGTACCGGTGCAGTTCGTGCCCAACCTTGTGGCCGCGCTGCAGGAACACATGCGCGTCTTTTCTGAATCCTATTCGAACGTTGGGTGGTCAAAAGGACCGGTTCACTAATGCAAAATGCAAAAGGCAAAAGGCAAACAACGCAGGCATCGGCGCGGCGGAGTGAGAGGCGCGACGCTTTCACGCCGGTGTTTTCACCACGCAGTGTTGGCATTTTGCATTTTGACTTTTGCATTGCATGAAATCGCCTAAGACCGTCCGTCGGATTATCGAGACGCTCGCGGCGCAGCATCCGAACGCGGACACCGAGCTCCTGTATCGGAACGCGTTCGAGTTGCTCGCCGCGACGATCCTGTCCGCGCAGTCGACCGATGTGCGCGTGAACATGGTCACGCCGGGGTTGTTCAAGCGATATCCGGACGCGCGTGCGATGGCCAAAGCCACGTCCGCGGAGCTCGAGCCGCGGATCGTCTCCACCGGATTCTTCCGGCAGAAATCGAAGGCCCTCATCGGGATGGCCCAGCAGTTGGTAGCGGAGCACGGGGGCGAGGTGCCGGCCGACATGGATCTGCTGACGAAGTTGCCCGGCGTCGGCCGGAAGACCGCCAACGTGGTGCTTGGCCATGCGCTCGGCGTACCAGGACTGCCCGTCGATCGCCATGTCCTGCGCGTGTCGAACCGGATCGGCATGGCCGAGGGCGACGATCCGGAGAAGGTGGAGGCGCAGTTGACTGCAGCCCTCCCGAAGGAGATGTGGACGCTTGCCTCGGACGTGCTGATTCTCCATGGGCGGCGCATCTGCAGACCGAAGCCGTTGTGCGATCAGTGTTCAGTCCGCAACGACTGCGATTACTACAGGCTGGCGGTGTCACGCGGACCTGACAAGGTCCGCGCCGCGGGTGTCAAGATCCGCGCCGCGGGTGTCAAGGTCCGCGCCGCGGGTGTCAAGGTCCGCGCCGCAGACAATCAGGTCTCTACCGCGGGTACGAAAAGACGAGGCAAGAGCGTGTCTTCAGACCCGCCCGGAGCAAAAGATGACGCGCGAAAGGTTCGAGCGCCTCGTCGTTGAAGCGGTCGCGCTCATCCCGAAGCGCTTCCGCCGCGAGATGAAGAACCTGGCGCTCGTCGTCGAAGACGAGCCGAGCGCGGCGCTGCTCGACGAGATGGAGATCGAGCCGCCTGATTCGCTCTACGGCCTCTACCAGGGCACGCCGCTTCCTGAACGTTCGTGGGCCCACGGCAACACGCTCCCCGATCGCGTCACGCTCTTCCAGAAGCCGATCGAGGAAGACTGCGAGGACGAGGACGAAGTCCGCGCAGTCATCGGCGAGACCCTGATTCACGAGGTCGGCCACTACTTCGGACTCAGTGAAGAGGAGATCGAGGAGATCGAAGAGCGATACTGGCGCGGCGGCACTCTCGGCTCGGACGAAGACGACGAATGAACTCAAGAAGGGGGAAGGGGGAAGGGGGAAGGGGGAAGGGTGGAACCCAACCCCGACCGAGGAAACGATTCGGGCAGCATTTCCTCGAGACGGCGTGGGTCACCAAAATCGTCGATTCACTTGGGGCAACAGCCGAGGATACCTTTCTCGAGATCGGCCCTGGCCGGGGTGCGCTGACTCGCCCGCTTGCGGCGCGGGCGGGACGCGTGATCGGCATTGAGATCGACCGCGACCTCGTCGGGTTGCTGACCGGCCAGCAGGTCCCGAACCTGCGCGTCATCGAAGCCGATTTTCTCGATATCGACCTCACGGAGGTGCTCCGCGACGAGCGCCATCCCATTCGCGTTGTCGGCAACCTTCCCTACAACGTCTCGTCGCCGATCCTGTTCGCATTGTTGCGCGCCGCCGACGGAGGAGGTCTCTTCCGCGACGCGACGTTGATGCTCCAGAAAGAAGTCGCCGATCGACTGATTGCGACGCCCGGTCACAAAGAGTACGGCGTGCTCGCCATCCAGGTCGCGCTGGTCGCCGACGTCGAACGGGTGTTCACGCTGCCACCTGGGGCGTTCCGCCCACCGCCAAAGGTAACGTCCGCGGTGGTTCGCCTGCGCTTTCGCCCACCGGCGGTCGACGTGGGCGATCCGCAGGTGTTCGGACGCATCGTCCGCGGCGTGTTTCTTCAGCGAAGGAAGACGCTGGCGAATGCGCTGCGTCCGGTGGCTGATTCGCTCGGGCAGTCCGCCGCGGAACTCATTGAGCGGGCAGAGGTTGACGGCGGCCTGCGACCGGAGGCGCTCACCCTCGAGGCAATCGCTCGTCTCTCGCGAGCTGTGCTATAGTTTTCTTCGCAAGTCATTGACCATTCCCGGTTTTCAGGCTTTCCCAGCGGCCTGATCAGCCCGCAGTCGGCCTCGCCAGAGGTCGCGTGTGGGATTACATAGAACGGTGTGCGGCGTGAGCCTTCACGGCTCGCGGAAGCGACCCGAAAGCTCGCGGCGCACGGTGAGGTGAACGCTGGGCTCCGAATGAATCAGTCCGCCGTGCCGGACGTGTCTCCGGCGACGCTAGAGGTCGTGCCGTTGGGCGGCGTCGGCGAGTTCGGCATGAACATGATGGCCGTCTCGTGGGAAGACACCACGATCCTCATCGATGCCGGCGTCATGTTCCCCGATCCCGATCAGCTTGGCGTCGATCTGATCATTCCCGACTTGACGTACGTCGAAGCGCGGGGAGACAAGGTCAAAGCGCTCGTGCTGACGCACGGCCACGAGGATCACATCGGCGCGGTGCCGCACGTGCTGCCGCTGTTCGACGGGCCCGTGTACGGCACCGCGATGACGCTGGCGCTGGTGCAGCCGAAGCTCGATGAGCACGAAATCGACGCGAAGGATCGACTGAAACCAGTCAAGCCACGCGACGTCGTCACCATCGGGCCGTTCACGATCGAATTCATACGCGTCACGCACAGCATGCCTGACTGCGTGGGGCTGGCCATCACGACACCCGTGGGGATCATTATCCACACGGGCGATTTCAAGATCGATCAGACGCCGATCGACGGTGAGCATTTCGATCTGCACCGATTCGCCGAGCTTGGGTCGCAGGGGGTCCTGGCGCTGTTCGGCGACAGCACGAACATCGATCGGCGCGGGTTCACCGGACCCGAGATCGAGGTGATCGACGCGTTCGAGGAGCTGTTCACGAGCACGCAGGGAAAGCTCGTCGTCGCGCTGTTTTCCTCGAGCATGTACCGCATGCAGGTCCTCGTCGATCTCGCGGCACAGTTCGATCGCAAGGTGGCGTTCGTCGGACGGAGCATCGTGCAGAACGCGGAGATCGCGCAGCGGCTCGGATACTTGCGCGTGCCCGCGGGGATGCAGATCCGCGACGTGGACGTGCAGAATTATGCATCGCAGGATGTGCTCTGCCTGACGACGGGGTCGCAGGGTGAGCCGCAAGCGGCGCTCCCGCGAATCGCGATCGACGACCACCGGTGGGTGAAGCTCGGACCCGATGACACTGTCGTCCTCTCGGCGCGCGCGATCCCCGGGAACGAGAAAAAGATCTCCCGGGTGATGAGCCACATCGCGCGGCGCGGGGCGGATGTCGTCACCGACACGATGAAACATGTCCATGTCTCCGGGCACGGCAGCGCGGAGGAATTGAAGCTGGTGCTCTCGCTCGTGCGGCCACGCTACTTCGTCCCGATCCACGGCGAGTACCGCCAGCTGTCGCAGCATGCACGGGTCGCCAAGCGCGTCATGAGCCGGGGCGATCGCACGTTGCAGGTGCTGCTCGCCGAAAATGGCGACATCATCCAGTTCGACAAGAACGGCGCGCGGATTGCCGGCAAAGCGCCGGCCGGGCGCGTACTGATCGACGTGACGCGCGTCGGCGAGGTTGGCGACGAAGTGCTTCGCGATCGACGGCACCTGGCCGGGGACGGAGTCATCGTGGCGGTGGTGGCAATCAACCGGCAGACCGGCGCACTCGTCGGCGACCCCGAGCTCGTCGCGCGCGGTTTCGTCGTCGGCGAAAGTGATGCCGATTCGCTTTTCAAGGACGCGGCCGATGTGATTGCGGAGTGCATCGACGCCTCCGGTGTCGAGGAGCGCGGCGATCAAGGACTCATGACCGAGAAGCTCCGAGGCGAGCTGCGGAGATTCTTCAAGAAGCGATCGGGGCGGCGCCCACTCGTGCTGCCCGTTCTGATGGAGATCTAAGGCAGTCCGGCTCGAGCCGGACGCTGCCGGCGATCATCGGTAGTGTCCGCCCCAAGGCGGACCGGAGGGGACGTGGCCGAATCGAAGTTGTCGCGGCGGCTCAGCGAGTTTCTCGGCGTGGCGCTTTTTGCGCTGGCGCTGATCTGGCTCATCTCGCTCGTCACGTACGAACCGACCGACCCGGTGTGGTTCTTCACGACCGAGGCGCTGCACCCGCCTGCGAATTTCGTCGGCCGCGTCGGCGCGTTTCTCTCGGAGCTGTCGTTCCAGTTGCTCGGCTACGCCGCGTTTCTGCTGCCCGCGGTCATCGCGTGGACAGGCTGGTACTACTTCTGGTGTCAACCGTTCGAGGCGATCTACACCAAGCTGACCGGCATCACGTTGCTCGTCGGGTGCAGCGGCGCATTCTTCAGCCTCGTGTTCGGCAGCACCGATGTCGCGGGAAAGAACTTCGATGCGGGCGGCTCGCTCGGGGCCTGGCTCGCCGCATGGTTCGCCGACTACCTGAACAGAACCGGCTCCATCATCGTGGTTCTCACGCTGATGGTGTTGTCGATCATCCTCTCGACTCAGTTTTCGTTCGGCCGGATGTTCGCGAGCGCGAGCCAGGGATCGCGTGACCTTTCGGCGCGGAGTGTGGGCTTCATTCGCGGCTGGCTCGACGAGCGGCGCAAGCGGAAGCAGCGCCGCGAGGTCATCGCGAAGCATACGAAGAGGGCGGTCGCGGCTGCCGCCGCCACGACGGCGAAGGACGCCAGGGAGACGAAGGACAGGGATGACGCGGGCCCGCCGCCGATGGTCACCAGTAAGCGGAGGTCGGACCTCGCGCCGTCTCTTCCGCTCCCCGACCCGGACCCCGTGCGCACACCGCGACGCCAGGGGGCGTTCACGCTCCCGCCACTCTCGCTGCTCGATCCGGCAAAGCCAGAACAGAAGATCGACGAACGTGAGCTGATGGATGCCGCCCGGCAACTCGAGGAAAAGTGCCGCGAGTTTGCCGTCGAAGGCCAGGTCGCTCAGATTCATCCGGGCCCGGTGGTCACGACCTTCGAGTTCAAGCCCGACGCAGGCGTCAAGTACAGCAAGATTACGAGCCTGGCGGATGACCTCTGCCTGGCCATGGAGGCTGAATCGGTCCTGATCGATCGCATCCCCGGCAAGTCCACCGTCGGCATCCAAATTCCAAACCCGAACCGCGAAGCGATCTCGCTCCGCGAGCTGCTCGATTCCGACGCCTATCAGCGCTCGGCGTCGAAGCTGACGCTGGCGCTCGGCAAGACGATTCACGGCGAGTCGTATGTGGCCGACCTCGCGGCGATGCCTCACTTGCTTATTGCCGGATCCACGGGCACGGGCAAGTCCGTCGGCCTGAATGCGATGCTCACGAGCATCCTCTACCGCGCGACTCCCGACGATGTGCGGATGATCATGATCGACCCGAAGCGCCTCGAGCTCGGGATGTACGAAGAGATTCCTCACCTGCTGACGCCCGTCGTCGTTGATCCGAAGAAAGCGGCCAATGCGCTGCGCTGGGCGGTCCGCGAGATGGAGGAGCGCTACAAGACGCTCGCGGCGGAGGGGGTTCGCAACATCGAGCAATACAACCGCAACGTCAAGCTCGTGCTGCAGGAGACCGGCAACAAGGATCCGGACGGCCCGAAGGCACTCCCCTTCATCGTGGTGGTGATTGACGAGCTCGCGGATCTGATGATGGTCGCGAGCAACGAGGTTGAGGAATCAATTTGCCGGCTCGCGCAGATGGCGCGCGCGGTCGGCATCCACCTGATCCTGGCGACGCAGCGCCCGTCGGTGGATGTCATCACCGGATTGATCAAGGCCAATCTGCCGGCGCGCATCTCGTTCCGCGTGTCGTCCAAGATCGACTCGCGCACGATTCTCGACACCAACGGCAGCGAACAGCTCCTCGGCAAGGGCGACATGCTCTTTCTCCCGCCCGCCTCTTCTCGATGTATCCGGCTCCACGGTCCGTACATCTCGGAACAGGAGAGCGCCCGCCTGGCCAGTTTCCTGCGCAAGCAGGGCAAGCCGATCTTCGACGAGACCATCACGTCCGAGGACGAGAAGGCGGGGCCGGGCGGCCTCGAATTCGAGAAGGACGAGCTGTACGACGAGGCCGCGCGCCTCGTCGTCAGCGGCGGACAGGTCTCCATCTCCTACCTGCAGCGCAAGCTCCGCATCGGTTTCAGCCGCGCCGCGCGGCTCGTCGACATGATGGAGGCCGAAGGGCTCGTCTCGCCGGGCGCCGGCGGCAAGCCGCGAGAAGTGCTCGTCGACCGCGGCTACTTCGAAGAAGTCGATGCGCAGCTGCGCTAGACGGACCTTTGGCATTGCGGCGCGGACCTTTGAGGTCCTCGTGACGATGGCTGCGGTCTGCCTGGCACTCGCGGCCACGGCAACAGTCTCCGCCCAATCCAACGCGGAAAACCTGTTCAAGGAGGCCCAGTCCCGCGAGACGGCACTGCGCCACGAAATCGACACGCGGAAAGCAGGGTCCGCAGCAACGCCGCTGCTGGAGCGCGCGCGTACGCTGGTCGGCGCATATGACGACATGGCAAAGTTGTTTCCGCGCAGCCCCTTTAGCGACAACGCACTCTGGCAGGGCGCGACACTGGCCGCCGATGCATTCTGGGAGTTTGGACAGGCCGCCGACCGCTTGACCGCGCTGCGGATGTTGAAAGCGCTCACGGCGCGCTACCCTGGCAGCAGCCTGGTGAAACAGGTCGCTGCGCAAAGCGATCGATTGAGTGCCGCGAAGCCGGCCGGTGAACAACAGCCGACGGTGACGCCGGCTGCAACTCCTGCATCAACGGCAACGACGACCCCCGCCGTTGCGATCGCGCCGAGTCCGACACGCCCGGTTGCGACCGCGCCAAATCCGACACGCATGGTTGCGACCGCGCCAAATCCGGCACCCACCGTCGCGACCGCGCCGACACAACCGACGGTGATGCTGACGGCCATCCGCCGGGAAGTCCTTGCCGGCGCGCTTCGCATTACGATCGAGCTCGAAGGCGAGGCCGCGTATCACGACGAACAGATTGATGGTCCGCCACGCGTCTTCATCGATTTGCAGAACGCGCGTCCTGTCGAGGCGTTGAGGGATGCCACTCAGACGTTTCCAGACGATGTCGTGAGGCAGATTCGCGTCGGGCGGCAAGTTGGAACGCGCACGCGCGTCGTGCTCGATTTGACGGGCACCCCTCCGCATACGACGTACGCTCTCTATAGCCCGTACCGGATTGTCATCGATTTCGCACGCGAAGCGTCACCGATGCAGCTGGCGCAGCTGGCAAAACCGATGCGGCCCGAACCATCGGCCCCGCCCCAACCCAATGCCAGCGGCGGTTTCTCGCTCTCACGGCAGCTGGGTCTGGGCGTTGCGCGCGTCGTCATCGATCCCGGTCATGGCGGCCATGACCCTGGCGCCATGAACAACGGGCTGAGCGAGGCCGAGCTCGTACTGGACGTGGCGATGCGATTGGAGAAGCTGCTGCTGAACCAGCCTGGCGTTGAAGTCGTCATGACGCGGCGATCGAATGTTTACGTCCCGCTCGAGGAGCGGACCGCCCTCGCCAACCGTGAGGAGGCCGACTTGTTCCTCTCGATTCACGCGAACGCGAGCGAAGACGATCGCGTCCGCGGAATCGAGACCTACTTCCTGAACTTCGCGCCGAACCCGGCCGCCGAGGTGGTCGCGGCGCGGGAGAATGCCGCGTCAGCACGCACGATGCGGCAGCTTCCCGACATCGTGAAGGCGATCGCGCTTAACAACAAGATCGACGAGTCGCGCGACTTCGCGTCGCTCGTCCAGTCCTCGATGATGGACCGGCTGAAGCGATCCAACAAGGGCGCGAAGGACCTCGGCGTAAAGCAGGCGCCGTTCATGGTGCTCATCGGCGCCACCATGCCCAGCATCCTCGCCGAGGTGTCGTTCCTCACGAACCGTCAGGAGGCGGCGCTGCTTCGCAGCAGCGCCTATCGCCAGCAGATCGCGGCGGCGCTGTTCAACGGAGTCATGCGCTACCAGAAGTCGCTCAAGGTGGCCGCGCAAACGTTCGCCTCGCAATAGCTCGCCCTCCTCATCGCGCCAAGGAAAACGGGGCCGTCAGGGAACGTGTCCCTGCCGGTTGCCTCTTAGATCCGCAAGAGCTGATCCGTCAGAAGCCCGCTGCCGGCTAAATTGCGAGGGCTCAGTGGTTAGAAGAAATCTTCAGAGGGATCCACACGACGCAACGGAGGTCGTTTGGAGAGCCGTAATGACACACACCGCTCACGAATTAGAGATTTTGAAGGACCGGTCGACTTGTGCGGTTGGCCGTGTGCGAGCAGGCGCCCAGCGAGACGGAATTTGCAATCGAGCGCGGCGCGGCTAGAATCTCGCAATGCCACGACTGATTGCTGTCCTCGTCCTTGCCGCGGCGCCGCTCTTTGCCGCAGGCATTGCCGCGCAAGGCGCGCCGGCCGTTCCGCCGAAACCCGTCACCCAATTACCAGCATGGGCGTATCCGCTTCCCAACCCCGCGGACCAGGCTTTCATCCGCAAGGACGACGGAACTCCAATCCGGATGCCGAACAGCAACAGGACGTATACCCTCGCGCAGATCGACGACAACTTCAATCCGCCCGACTGGCATCCCGAAGATCACCCCGCACCGCCCGCCCCGGTGCTCAAAGGCAAGCCGCCCGAGGCACGCGCCTGCGGACTATGCCACCTGCCTATCGGCACGGGCCATCCGGAGTCGAGCTTCATCGCAGGATTGCCGAAGGACTACATGTTCGAGCAGATCGTGGAGTTCCGGAACGGCAACCGTAGGAGCTCCGTGCCCTTGCGCTCGCGGAACATGATCATGCTCGCAAAGCAGTGGACCGATGCCGAGGTGAAGGCGGCGATCGACTATTTCGCGGCGCTGCCGCGCCGGCGGTGGGTCCGTATCGTTGAGTCGGCGACGGTCCCGCAGACGATCCTGCCAGGCCTGATGCGTTTCATGAAACCGGGCGGCGCCACGGAACCGCTCGGCCGCCGCATCATCGAGTTCGCGGAGACCCGCGAGCGGTCCGAGGGTCGTGACACGCGTGCGGGCGCCGGGTTCGTGGCGTACGTGCCCCCCGGAAGCGTGAAGAAAGGTGAAGATCTTGTGAAAACCGGCGGCGCAAGGAGCATCGGGGGCAAGGTCGTCGCCGGCAAGACGATGGCGTGCGGAACGTGCCACGGCCAGGATCTCAAAGGTCTGGCGAACGTGTCGGGAGTCGGGGTACAGGTGCCGGGACTGGTCGGGCTACACCCCGTGTACGTGGTGCGGCAGCTTTATGACATGCAGCACGGCACCCGCGCCGGTGCGACCGTCGCGCTGATGCAGCCCGTCGTCTCGAACCTGACGATCGACGACATGATCAACATTGCCGCGTATACGGCGTCGCTCGATCCGGGCGGTCCTGACCTGCGGCCAAGGCCGACGTCCAGCGCCACAAATTAGGCGCGCGCGGATGTTCTGAACGCGGCGCGGACCTTGACGGCTGCGCGCGATCTATCGCGCGTCGCCGGACGCGAGCTCCCCGCGCAGCCACGCCTCACCGTGTCCGCGGAGACATTCAACGCAGCTGCGGTTTCTTCCACGGTGAGCCCACCAAAGAATCGCAGCTCCACCACCTGACCTTTGCGCCCGTCCACGGCGGACAGGCGGTCGAGCGCGTCGCTCAGCGCCAGCAGCGATTGGTCGGGTGCGTCGATCGCCACGCACTCCTCGTCAAGGGTCACCTTGGCGATTGCGCCGCCGCGCTTCTGTGAGTGCCTCGCGCGCGCGCCGTCGACGAGAATGCGCCGCATGATTCGTGCGGCCATCGCGAGAAAGTGGATCCGGTTCGTCCAATTCATGCGACGCACGTCGACAAGCCGAACGTACGCCTCGCTCACGAGAGCCGTTGCCTGGAGACTCTGGCCGGCCGCTTCGCCTCGCATGCATCGTGCGGCGATTCGGCGCAGCTCGTCATGAACGAGCGGAACGAGTTGCCCGAGTGCGGCTTCGTCGCCGCCGCGCCAGGCCAGCAGCAACGTCGTGACGTCAGCTGGGTTGTCTGAAATACCTCGATTCTACGCGCTTTTGAGCACCCTGCCAGTTTCCACCCGCGCTTTCCGCCTCTCCATTCGAGGAGGGCTGGCGCGTGGAAAACCTACATCAAAGAGCGCTTACGGCAGGCTTGATCGTTCTCATGGCCTTCACGGCTCAGAGCCGCGCCTCCGCACGAGAGTCGCAAGACCCCGAACGAGTCTCCGTGCTTGTTCGCGTCGACAACATGGCGAACGTTCCCGCGGATATCGTGCGCGTGGCAGAAGGGCGCGCGGCGGAAGTGTTTGGCGGAATTGCGGTCCGGCTGGAATGGATAGACGGCCAGACCGCCAACCGTGACATGGTAATCGCGCCGTATACCGTCGTCCTCGTCTCGGGCGGTGTCGTGCCGGGCAAAGCGGCCAAGAAAGGCGTTGTTGACACGGTAGTGGGAGAGGCCGCCGCGGCGGCCCACCGCGCCTACGTCTTCTACGACCGCATCGTGGCCTTGGGGGCGATATCTCGTCCCAACCTCGCCTCGACTCTCGGCGACGTGATCGCGCACGAACTGGGACATTTGATGCTGCCTGTGAACAGTCACTCTTCAAGCGGCATCATGCGCCCGGGGCTGGATCTCAGACCAGGATGGGTTGGCACCTTCGATGAGCGACAGGCGCGGCTAATTCGTGGCGTGATCGCGGCACGCGTGATCGCAGCACGATAGACTCGGAACTCACTTGGGTTGACAATCCGCAGCGAGACTGGAGCTTCGACTCGTACGCCGCTGGGCGAGCCTTTTCAGGCTCGCCTGGCGGACCCGTAGGGTCCGCGCCGCGGCGGGCCGACATGGGGATCCAGCCCAGGTGAGCTTCGGAGATTGGATTCGGCCCCGACTTCCCTACTGCCCTGGATTCTCGAGAGTGATCTGCCGCACCCACAGGCCACGAGCCACTTCGCTGCCGCCACGCAAGGGGGTCGTGAACTGTTCGGCGAGCAGCCCGCGTCCTGGAACGGCGGTTGCGGCAGTGATTCCGCCGATCCCGCGCAGGATCCCTACGGCTTCGGTCGGCATCCGCGCGCTGAGCACCGGCGCGTTGAGCACCGGGCGAGCGAGCGATGCGAACATGCGGTCGAACGCGCCGAGAGGCTCGGGCGTTACGAAAATCAGGAAATGTTCCCGCCCGCCGGCGCTCGTCACCTGCCAGTACAACGGCTGTTTGCTGCTGCCACCAGGCAGCCGGACCGACCTTCCGGCGGGCAGCGGGTTGGCCGGTTGTTGATTCGGGAGTGGGAAGAGCAAGTACGACTCGCCTTGATCGTCTTCGTCAACAACGTACACGTAGGTCGGCCGCGAGGTCTGCACGTGGAGCGCAAGACGATCGCCGGGCGCGACCCGCCCGCCGGCCGGCAACGGCACCTCGGTGTTGCCGGTTGCCCGGTAAAGCGACGCGTCGACGGTGTACTCACCATCTGCCGACGCGGCCGGCGCGACGGCTGCCGCATCGGGCTGTACTGCTGCAGGAGTCAGCGCGCTGACGTTGGGTGTCGACGGCGCGCTCGTGCGATTGACCGTCCAGATCACCAGTAGCGCGGCCAGGACGACTCCCGCCACCGCAGAAGCGACCACGAAGGGGCTGCGCCGACTCCAATCGCGATCGCGACGAGGGTCATCGTCGATGAGCTGTGAAGGCGTCCCGATGAACCGCGCCAGCTCCTGTTCGAACGCGCCGATCGTTCGGAAGCGGTGCATGGGGTCGATAGCCAACGCCTGCTCCACGATCGCGACGAAGGCATCCGACAGGTCCGGACGAACATCGCGGAGATGGTGTCGATCGCCACGAGCATGAGCCTCGCGAACGTCATCGGACGTCTTGCCGTCGACTGGAAACGCGCCGGTCACGAGGTGATACAACAGCACGCCGAGGCTGTAGATGTCCGTGGCCTTGCTGCGCGATACGCCCGCGAACACCTCTGGCGGAAGGTAGAGAGGCGTCCCGGCAAAGTCGTTGACGTAGACGACCGTCGTTGTCTCGTTGGTCGAGACGAGGTCCTTCCCGGTCCCGAAATCCATCAAGACCGTCCGGCCGCCCTGCTCGCGCATCACGTTCTGCGCCTTGAGGTCTCCGTGCAACAGACCCGCGCGATGGACGGCCGCAAGGGCGCGGCATACATCCAGACCAATCAGCGCGGTCTCGGGCGCGCCGAGCGGACCCTGCGACTTGAGCCCATCGGCGAGCGTACGGCCTTTCACGAATTCCATCCAGATGCCGACCTGGCCGTCGATGTAGTCGGCGCCATACACGGAGACGACGTTCGGGTGACGAACGCGGGCGAGCCGCCGCGCTTCTCCAAGCACCTTCGCCTCGTCCAGCAGTACGCCAGACGGTGGGCGGAGGAGCTTCACGGCGACTTCGCAATCGAGCTTCGTGTCGCGCGCGCGATAGACCGTTGCGAAGGAGCCGGCCCCGATTGGTTCGAGGAGCAGGAAATGACCCCACCGCTCGCTTGACGCGACCGGCGGTGATTGCGGCGCGCTGTCGCGGTGAAACTGCGCGATGGCCTCAATCAAGCGGAGATCGTCGACGACGCCCGCACCGCCGTCCGCGCCCATCTTCTCGAGGACATCCTGCCACTCGACGGGAACGCCGCTCGAGATCGCGGAGGCCAGCTCGACGAGCTCAGGATCGTCTGGTGCGGCGCTCAATAGACATCTCCTTGGCGAGGCGAACCAGAGCGCGGCTGACCGCCACGTGCGCCGCAGCGACGGTTGGCTTTCCAAGCGCCTTGGCGACATCGGGATACGAATGCCCCATCTCGATCCGCGCGATGATCGCTTCGCGGTCGTCCGGTCTCAGGCGCTGCAGTGCCGCCTCGTATCGTTCGAGCGCTTCGCTGCCAATTGCCTCTTCAATCGGAGAGGGACCGAGGTCAGGGCGGTTGGACTCGAGGACGTCAGTCGGCCTGCGCTGCGCCCATCGCAATTGATCGCGGACACGATTGAGCAGCGCCTGACGAAGGTACGCCTGAAATGCGCCATCGTGGCGCGGCTCGAAGGAACCGAGACGCTGCACCACGTGCGCGAGCGTGTCCTGAACCAGGTCGTGGGTGTCGAGCGCGCCGCGGGCCCAGGATGGCAGCCGGCCATGCGCCCACTTCTGAAGACGGGGGAGATAGCGAGCACAAAGGGCGTTCAAGGCCTCGGTGTCCCCAGTCCGCGCCCGGGCGAGCAGGTCCACCGATGCGGCCGCGCTGGCTGAGCCGCCAGTCTTGTGTGGAGCAGACGAGCCGGACGCCGGAGGGTCGGCCATAAGAGAACCTGCCCCGAATGATAGGGTTGCGGTACCGATCATACTTGAAGTCCCTTCCTGTGAGTGAGGCAGTCGGTAGCCGCCGGCGTGAAGTCCGGAGGCGCTATCTATAACGTCGGGCGCCGGCGCTTCTAACACCCGCCGAGGCGGGCGGCCTGTTCGGAACGTCTGCTCACGGCGCTATTTGAGTGCATGGGGTCAGCGTGAGCCGGAAAGATGTTTCGCTTTGAACGGGCCGACCTGGACGACATGTTTAGCCGCAGACGACCCCGAAGCCGGGTCCCGTTCGGCAGTAGTGTTGCCACGCCCACTGCGACATCACGAGGAGAGCGCGGTTAACGCCAGTCGCCCGCGGCTACGAAACCTGCCCAGTAGAAGGGGTGGGTGCTCTGTCCCTTGGCGCGCCGCTCGCGAATGAAGCTCATACTCGCTTCACGAACGGACTCAGCTGTGCCAAGCCCGTCGACAAGGCGCGCCCTGTAGAGTCCCTCCATCCAGATTCGAGTGGCTTGGTCCTCCACCCCCCACAAACTCATAACTACCGTTCGAACGCCGGCGACCTGAAACGACCGCCGGAGGCCGAACACTCCCTCACCGGCGCGAATCTCTCCTAGCCCTGTGTCGCAGGCGGAGAGAACCGCCCATTCGACTCCGCTTAGATCGAGGGCTGCTACCTCTTCGGCCGTGAGAATTCCGTCGTCGTCTTCCGCGCGCGCCGTCGATCTCCGGTTGGCGCCTGCCAATGCAAGACCTGAAAGAAGCAGAGGATTGTCAATGGTGGAGCGCTTTCTGGCGCGATTCGACGCAAGGGTGCCCGAAGAGACCAATCCTCCTGCACCTCGAAGCCCCATGCCACCCGCGTCGCACTCGTCGTCGATGACGAAGGCATGGGTTGCGAGATGGATGATCCGTCGACCCGGTCCCAACGTCTTGAAGGCGGTCTCGGTCGCCTCTCCACCAGACAGCAGCAAATCACGCGTTGTCGAGGCTGTCTGGTCCGTTGCCTGCCGCCAAAGGTCGGCGACCGCTTGCGCCTCGCGTAAAGACGCCGGGAGGTCTCGAAACCGGACCGCCTGAAACGGTCTGCACGTAGAGAAGGGGGTTCCACGTATCAACGACGGTGAGATGCCCGGAGTCGCGCTATCACGCCGCAGTCGGCCCATCGATGAGACGTCAGAAAACGCAGCCCCGCCGAACGCTAGTAGGCCCGTGCCGGTTGTCTCGGCGTCGATCGAAAGGGTGACAAGGTCTCGTTCGGCGGACAGATAGTGAATGAGTGGACCTTGCTCAAGCAGGTAGCTCGTCGCGCCGATTGGCAGCGCTGCGAATGGCACCAGGTTGAGGTCACCGTCTGGAACGATGAAGACTCGAGAAATGCCCGTGAGTGGCGCGGTCAATGGCTCCCAAACCAGACGCCGAAGACTGGCGCCCAGTGCCCGAAATGAAGGTGCGCCCGGCTCCGCCTGGCGTACTCCGACGTCGGCCAGCATCGATTCCCGCCAACGTTTGACGGTTCGGTCGACGATCGCAGCGGAGCCCAAGGGGATGATTGTCGGTTCGACCTGATCCGGCTGCACCACAAACGCCAGGTATGACGGTACGACGGTCGGTCCCACTCGAGCCGGCGCATCAGCCAATCCTGCGACTTCGCGAGTGGCCCGGGGAGCTCGAACGATGCGCGAGTAGCGAACGAACGAAATCAAGGCGGTCCGTGGCGGCAGGGCCCGGCGCACCTCCTCCAGGCCAGTAGCCCGTCGGTTCAGTTCAGACCGGAACTCCGCGCTTTCGGTGGCGAGCGCCCGCTCTGCCTCGTCACGCTGTCGAGATGCCTCCTCGAGCATTCGGGCCGTGACGGGATCGATTCTCCCTTCCATGCTACGAAGCATCAGGTTCGCGAAGCGCTGACGCGTGGCCGTAAGGAGAGCCAGCGAACTCGCCACACCGGGATGGGCGATTGAAGGTCTTCGCGCGGCGAGTTCGTCGAGTACAAGGCTACGGGACCGGATCATGGCGTCGAGAGCCAGAGAGGGAAGTGGTGCGGCGTGCTCTGCCGCTATGGACAAAGCAACGCTGAGGCCTTCGGGCCTGTTCGCCGCGTATGCGAGGGCGAGCCGCTCTGGAAGATATCGCACTGTTGAGCGCATGTGGTCACGACCGGAAGCTTCCGCCGTGAGGGAGCCCGCGAGTGCGGCCTCTGCCCCGCCCGCCGCCCAATCCGAGCGGGCCAGGGCGGCTCGCGCTTGAGCCGTCAGCGGGTGGACGGGCCCGAAGAATCGTTCGCGCGCCTTCAGCGCCTCCGCTAGGCTGCTCTGCCCACCGGCGTAGGTGCCTCGTTGCGTGAGCAGTTCGCCTCTCAACATGAGGGCTCTGGCCAACTGATCGGGATCACCGCCGTCGCCAACCCTGTCATAGATGTCCTTGGCTCGAGCGAGATACTGGAGCGCCAGTGGACGATTGCCGGAGTCAGCGGTGACCCGGGCCAGATTGGTCAACGTCCACGCCACATTGGGATGCCCTGGATTGATCCGGCGACGGATGGCCAGAGCGCGCTCGTACAGGATCCGGGCGCTGTTGAGCTGCCCCCGGGCAGCTACCACCTCGGCAAGGGCGTCTAGTCCTTGCGCGACATACGGATGGTCAGGTCTCGCTCGGGACCAGACTGCAATCGAATGACGATTGAGCCGTTCTGCCTCAGGAAGATCACCCATCAGGACCGCCAGTGAGGCCAGATTCGACGTCACCGTCGCGGTGTTCGCGTGCGTCTCTCCGAGGCACGCTCTGCAACTCTTGAGCACCGCCTCATACTGGGCATGCGCCTCAATGAATCGGCCGTCGTACATCAGCGAGCTTGCGGCGTAATCCATCAAGCCCATCCGTTCTGGATCGCACGGGGCCAAACGCGCTTCTGCGATGCGCATTCCGTCGGCGAGATAATCGATCGATTCCTGGCGATTGCCCATTGCTGCGGCCGCGAGGGCGAGTCTTCGATCGAGGGCCGCTACGAGGGGATGATCGGGTCCCAGAAGCTCCGTGGCGACTCGAACGCCTTTAAGCCACGCGGCGTGAGCACCTGCAACGGCACCCTCAAGCATGAGGAGATCGCCGCTCAACTCGATGCTGGTAGTCGGCTCTATTCCGTTCGAACCGTCGATCCCTCGCAGCGCACGGGAGCGCTCGTGCGCGTGCCGCGCAGTCTCATAGTTCCCGGCGTAGCGATCTAACCACGCCGAAAGCTCGAGGCTGCTTGCGAGTGCGAGAGGGTCGATACTCTGGCGTCGTTCGCGGACAGCGATCGCCTGGTCCAGATGTGATCTGGCCGCCGAGTACCGTTCCATCCGCATCTCAACCCGTGCCAGTCGTTCCAGGCTGTCAGCTTCGGCTTCGTCACCAGATGGCAGCAGCCTCCGCCGCAGCGCAAGACCAGCCTCGTGCAAGGGCAGAGCCTTCTGAAACTCGCCACGTTGGAAGTAAACGTCTCCAAGATTGTGCAGAGCCCGCGACATGGCCAGGTCGGGCGGGGGCAGACGACGACGGGCCTCGACCGCCTCCTCGGCCATCGCGAGCGTGACCGGGGAGGCCGCATCACCTCCGATTGTCGCCATTTCTACCAACAGGTCGCGTGCGTCCGCAAGGTCTCCGACGCGCTCGGGAAGCTCGCGTTGGATGCTCTCGTATGCCCCCCGAGCGATGCGTTCGGCCTCTCGATACTGACCGCGTGACCTCGCAGCGTCCGCTTGAGATCGAGCCACCGTCAACTGAGAGCCGTCTTGCGCGAGCAGACGTACCGTCAGAAGCACAACCAGCGCCGCGACCGGGGTCCGCCGCTTGGGGGCAGTATCAAGCATCGCGTGGTTAGGCTCTAAGACGGATCCTCACCGAAGTCAAACGCCTTTGTAAAATCGATGGTCTTTGCGAAGTCCATCAGCTTCGCAAAGTCGAAGCCTTTGGTGAAATCGAACCCCTTCGTGAAATCAAAACCCTTGGTGAAATCGAACCCCTTCGTGAAATCAAAACCCTTGGTGAAATCGTGGCCGTCAGGGCTGAAATCGAGGCCTTCTGAGAGCTCCGCTTCCTGGCCAACGACGCCGCTGAAGGCCGCGGCATTCGACATCTCAGCCAACTTCAGGAAGTTAACCTGCTTCCCGTCTTTGAGGCTGGTGAACAAATCCGTCTCCCAGTCGCCGGCCTGACGCAACGCAACCCTACCCCATCCAGTTTCCTTAAAGAGTTTGAAATCCGTATAGCGTTCTCGGTGGCGCGCCACGACCGGCGCGACGAACGAACCGCCAGCGCTCGGCGGACCGATTGCATCAAGCGGACTGGGAAAGTAGAACACACTGAGGCCGCCAAAGGGCGAGTTTTCGAAGTCCGGCGTCACCAACTCACGGTTGGAAAGAACCTTCTGGAGACTCTCCGCAGCAGCGCTAAGACCGGCGCGCTCGTCTCCACGGAAATCGGCGAGGCGGCTGCAGAGAGAGCGAAGCTCCACAAGCGCGGAGTCTCCGATCGCCGATCTCTCGAACGCTTTTTGAATGTGTTGGTTCCGGCTCAACTGCTGCGAAGACGTTCCTTCCTTCGACTCAATGGCTTCAACAAGATCGTCTATCGGTTTTTTGATCGCTTCAGAGAGAGATTTCGCATCGACGAGCGAGAAGGGGACCACGTCCTTCCCTCGGCGATGACGCGCGATCTCGTAAAAAGAACGAAGTTCGTCAAGAACTCCGTCTGCAACGACTTTGACGTACTTTTCGTCCGTTGTTTGCTTAGAGGTCGTCGCCAGTCTCCTGAACAGTCTAAGGTAGGGCCACCCGAGTCGGGGAACACGAGCTTGCGACGCGATTATGTAACGCGCCGCGTCTTTGAACTCAAAGACGGTCTCCAACATTCCCATGAAGCACTCTTTAAAAAGCACAATGTCGATTGTCGGGCTGCGCGCAGGCCCCTCGGCTTTTTTTAGCCCCTCGGCTTTTTCTGACCAGGCGTCTTTCTTAGCTTCCCCGAGGCAGCCGGGCCCGGACGCCGTCTGCAGCGCTTCGGCGAACCGCCGCAGTGACCCACCCGTCGACGTCGGCGCCAGGTCCAACGTTGGACTGGCGGTGGTGTTCAGCGTTGATTCTCTTACCCCGCCTGTGATGATTTGCTGAAACGAGTCTTTTACCGCGCCCTCGATGAGTCGCTGCAACTGAAACGCCGGCTTACGTGAAGAAGCCGCATAGTCGCCGCAAATGGCAACCGGCCCTGAGCTGTGGCCCCAGAAGATGAAGAGGTAGTGTCTCGCAGGACACTTCTCAGCAATGAATTGCATGAAGTCTTCGAGCACCTTGGGGTCCGCCATATCCTTTTCTGAAATTGAAAACCCCTTCACACAAACCTCGGGCCCATCGTTTACGACGTGGAAGCGCAGTAGTCCATCCACCGCGTACATGTCGAGCTGAACGGCGACGTGGATGTCCCTTGCCAAGGGATGTTTATCGTCCCCCGATTCAGTCATGGCGCCAGCCGCGTGAACGATCTGCGTCAACTCTCGAACGGCAACCTGGTCGAGATCGCTGCTGCCACTTCGCCCATCGGCGGCCATGTAGATCGCCACCGTCCATTCCTTGATCTGCTGGTCGACCGACCCCGGCTGTTCTGACCAATATTTGGATCCACTCATGACCATCACCTCCGAAAGCTTTGCGAACTGAGGTTCTGTCCCCAAGGAAGGAGTGGCGCAGGAGAAGCACGACAAGAACAACGGACGCAGCGCCACTGTGAATAACGCCGGGAGGCGGCAATCCTAACACCGACCGGCGGTGCATGAGCCGAAACTGACCCGCGCCTGTCCCTGCCGCGCGGCACCTCACCGACCAATACTGCCTGGCCGCGGTGAGAGCGTCGTGTAATCCGGGGCGGAGAGCTCGAGGCCGTAATCCCGAAGAGCGACTGCAGAAGCCCCTCGGCCTGGCGGAGGGGCAGGAAAGAGGAGGAGACGGAGTGTCAGCGCGGTTTCAATGGGCGACGTCGGATACTTCCGCTGCCCTCGCGAGTGCCGACACCCAAAGGCTCCCAGGGTTCTATCGCCTACGGTGACACCCACAGGGTGATTTCGCCGCGTCCGACGAGTGCAAGATCGTAGGAGGCCCAGTTCGCGACGCGGTACTTGGTCTTACGCGTGGGAAGGCTCTCGAAGGCAGCCCTTCAGTGTGGTCGCGGCGCACAGGAGATCGAGCGAATCCCAGTCTCTGGACGTCTCAGCCGCAGGATTCGTGCACCAACGCCCCAACAACGACTGAGATCAGTCGTACCGCGGCGCGCGTGCCCGCTGACCACGAGCAACAGTTCGAGTTACGTCCGCAACTTCGCGTGGCCGGGATCGGTGGGTCCGGCCGAAGCGTCGCGGGACCGCTTGATCATCACGAGAACGATGCCGATCACGAGACCAGCCACGATCGCGGCGATCATGATCGCGCCGACGAAGCCGACGGCGCCGAGCACCACGTCGCCCATCGTGATTTCCCGCGTAATCGGCGGCTGACGGACGGTCTCGATGATGATGGGGTCGGGTTGCTGCAACAGCAGGGAGAGCACGGTTATTTCAGATTACTCCAGGACTCGACGCTGAGCGCGAGTTCCGCCAGCGTACGCACGCCGACGCCCGTTGCGCCCTTCGGCTGATACGGTTTCGCATCCTCTGCCCACGCGGTACCGGCGATGTCCATGTGCACCCACGGCAGCTCGCCCGCAAACTCCTTGATGAAGAGCGCGGCGCTGATCGCGCCACCCGCGCGGCCGCCGGTGTTGGTAAAGTCCGCAATCTCGCTCTTCAACAGATCCTTGTAGTCGTCAAACACGGGCATCGGCCACGAGCGGTCGCCCGCGCGTTCGCTGGCGCGCCGCACGTGCTCGACCCAGGGGTCCGGCCTTCCAAACAACCCGCTCGTCGTTTTGCCTAGCGCGACAACACACGCGCCTGTGAGAGTGGCCATGTCGACAAGGTGCGTCGCCCCAAGCTTTCGCACGTACCATAGCCCGTCGCCGAGAATCAGCCGGCCTTCGGCGTCGGTATTGAGCACTTCGACGGTCTTTCCTTCCGCGCTGGTCAGGATGTCACCCGGCTTCATCGCATGGCCGCCCGGCATGTTCTCGGTCGCGGGAATCACGCCGATGCAGCGTACCGGCGCGTTGAGGCGCGACATCGCGGCCATGGCACAGAGGACTGCCGCCCCGCCCGACATGTCGTCCTTCATCTTGTCCATGTTTTCTGCCGGCTTGATCGAGATGCCGCCGGTGTCGAATGTGATCCCTTTGCCGACAAGGCCAAGCACGACGCCCTTCACCGCATTCTTTGGCTCGTGGCGCAGCACGACGACGCGCGGCGGCTGATGGCTGCCGCGCGCGACGCCAAGCAGCAGTCCCATTCCGAGCCTGGCGATCTCCGTCTCGTCGAGAATCTCGACGCCGAGACCGGCCTCCTTCCCCATCTTCTCGGCCCGGTCGGCGAATTCCCTCGGCGTCAGCACGTTGCCCGGCTCGTTCGACAGCTCGCGCGCGAGATTGGTGCACTCGCCGAGCACGCGACCCCTCTCGAGCGCCTGTGCCGCTTCGTCCCCCGTGCCCGGCATCCTCAGCTCGACGCGCTCAAGCCAGCCGCATGGGGGCTCGGCCGTCTTGTACGACATGCCCTCGTAGTTGGCGATGATGGCGCCTTCAGCGAGCGCCTGGACGGCTTGGCCGACAGTCAGCGCCTCAGCCGCGCGCGAGACGATCGCCATGCTCGCCAAATGCCGTTGGCGGGCGGCAAGGCCGCCGATAACGGCAATCCGGCGCAGGCGTTCCGCCGTGAAATCCTTCGAGCGGCCCGCCCCGACGAACAGCGCGCGCCGCGTCTTCCACGAATCACCGTCCAGCATAGTAAAGAGCTGCTCGAAGACTTTTCCGGTGAACTCGCCCCGGATGCGGGCCGCCCCATACTCCCCCCCGGAGGCGCGGGCGAGGTCCACTTCGTCAGACAGTTCGTCGTCTTCAAATACCGGGATGAGGAGGAGGTCGACGGCGACGTCGCGCGTCGCTTTGGCCGTAACTGTCACAGCCGGCGTCTTGTGCACCGTATGCATCGAGTCGAAGTCTCCGATCAGTCCTTGTGACGCGAGGGCGACCGCCTTAGAATCGAGAGCGACAGCCCGGGAGACCTATCATGACTGACCAACGTCGCGCGCTTTGGACGCTCGCTGCGATCGCTGTTGTGCTGATGGCCTCTAGCCATCCATCGGCACAGCGCGACGCCGCGGACAAGAAACCAAGCTTATCACTCAAGGCGACGCCGCCCGCCGGCTTCGCCCCGCTGCGCGTGCACCTCGTGGTCGACGTGAAAGGCGGCTCGAACGACTACGCGGATTTCTATTGCCCGACGGTACATTGGGATTGGGACGACGGGACGATCTCAGAAACGTCCGAGGACTGCAACCCGTACGAAGCGGGCAAGAGCACCATCCGCCGCCGGTTCAGCGCAGACCACACGTTCAGGCTCTCCGGCGATTACCGTCTGACGTTCCGGCTGAAGCAGAAGGACAAGGTCATCTCGTCTGCAACGACCACCCTTACCGTGCGTGCCGGCGCTAACGAGGGCTTCCAAGAGTAGGTAAGATAGCCGCATCTTGCCGACCGATAATCCCGCGTCCGTCGATCAGGTGATGGCGGAGCTGCAGGGACGCGTGCGTGAGCGCGTGCGCGCCGATCTCGTGCGCCACGGCGCCTCCAGCGCGCTCGAGGATCCCGTGTTCTTCGCCGAAATCGATTCGATGCTGCGCGCCGCGATCGATCGCAGCCAGCCCGCCGCCCTCCTGCTCCCGGAGCTCCTTGGCGATCCTTCCACGTGGCGCCTCGATACGGCCATCAGGTACCAGTCACATCGCGGCGCAGCCGCAGGACCGATCGTCTTCGTGAAGAAGCGCCTGTTGATGCCTGTGCTTCGCTGGTTCTACGAATTCAGCCGCGACAACTTCGAGCGCCAGCGGCGCGTGAACCAGGTGCTGTTTGCGTGCGTGCAGGAGCTGGCGATCGAGACCACGCGGCTGCGGAACGAAGTGCGCGAGCTCTCCCAGCACGCGTCGACAGGCTCGGAACGCCGCGAGCCTCTCGAGCGCACGTGAAGCTCGCGTTCGTCGTTCAGCGCTACGGCGCCGGCATTGCGGGCGGCTCCGAGATGCACTGCCGTCAGCTTGCTGAACGTCTCGCCTTCCGTCACGACATCACCGTCCTCACGACCTGCGCGCGCGACTACGTCACGTGGGCAAACGCATATCCCCCTGGTGTATCGACCGAGGATGGCGTGCGCGTGGAGCGTTTTCCCGTGGCACGGACGCGCGACCTCAAAGCCTTCGCCGATCTCAGCGACGAAGTCTTTGACGACCTTGGCTCGTCTCCGGAACGGGAACAGGCGTGGTTCCAGGCGAACGGCCCCGACGCGCCCGCGCTGCTCGAGCATCTGCGCGTGCACGGCACCGAGTACGACATCGTCGTCTTCTGGGCCTTCCGCTACGCGCCCAGCTACTTCGGGCTGCCACTGGTGGCCGACCGCGCCGTGCTGGTGCCGACAGCTGAAGAAGATCCCGCGATCGATCTTGATGTCCTGCAGGAGTTTTTCGACTTACCGGCTGGATACCTGTTCCTCACGCCCGAAGAAGAAACGCTGGTCGCCACCAGGGCCGGGCGGCGGCTGCAGCCGTCGCGGGTGATCGGGATGGGGCTGGACCCGGAGCGCGAGCCGCGGCCGGATCGATCGGCGCTCGAACGTCTCGGTATCCCGCCGGACTACGTGCTGTACCTGGGACGTGTCGATCGCAACAAGGGCTGCGCGACACTTCTCGAATATTTTCAGGAGTACGCCGACGCCGGCGGGCAGACGACGCTCGTTCTGGCGGGACCGTCCACGTTGATCGTGCCGCTGCACCGACGGATTCATGCGCTCGGGTACGTCGAAGACGATCTACGCCGGGCACTGCTCGCGTACGCGCGCGCGCTTATTGTCCCCTCACCCTACGAAAGCCTGAGCATTGTCCTGCTGGAGGCATGGAACTATCGCGTGCCGGCGCTGGTGAATGCTCAGTGCCGCGTCCTTCAGGGGCAGGTGAGGCGCGCCAACGGCGGGCTGTTCTACCGATCGTCGCGCGAGTTCCAGGAAGCGATGTCGTGGCTGCTCTCCAACGAGGAAGGACGGCGTGCGCTTGGAGAACAGGGGCTGGCGTACATCGAGCGCGAATATCGATGGCCGACTGTGATCGAGCGAGTCGAGAGCCTGCTGGCCGAGGTCGCGCGGGTCAAGCCTGAGCGTCGGTAACGCTCAGTTCAACAGGCGCGAGCTTCTCCTCTTGAAGCGTGTAAGCGCGAATTTCCATTCCGCTGCGAGCGCTCCCGAATCCGACAATCACGAAGACGAAGTCGCGAAACGCCTGCGCCGCATCGGTCTCGGACGGCTCCGGTTCGCCGCGCGGATGCGAATGGTACGCGCCAAGCACCGCGAACGTATCGGCCTGTTCCGCCGATATCCTCCGACAGCGCTTGATCTGCGCGAAGTAGTCGACCGGTGAGATTTCGTAGCGCCGCGTCGGGTCCGACGCGCCGTTGCTTGCGGGCACTGCCTCAAGGATGTGCGGACCGGCGCCCTTGTCCGACGACTTGTCCGACGAAGCGCCGCGCGCGAAGTCGGAAGCTCGCAGAGCGGAGTCGGAAGGCGCCTCGCCGGGTCTGCCGATCAGCAGTCCGCAACACTCATTCGGCGCATCGCGGCGCGCGTGGGCGACGATGGCGGTCAGCGCTTCCCGGTCGATCCGGACGTCAGGCAACCTCAATGACCATCGCGATGCCCATGCCGCCGCCGATACAGAGGGATGCGACACCCTTCCCGCCGCCGCGCGCGCGCAGTGCGTAGATCAGCGTTGTCAGCACTCGCGCCCCGCTCGCACCGATCGGGTGGCCAAGCGAGATTGCGCCGCCGCGTGTGTTGACCTTGCCGGCGCTCAGCCCCAGCTCGCGCATGACGGCAACCGCCTGGACGGCGAATGCCTCGTTCAGCTCGAACAGATCGATCTGCGAGGCCTTCAGCTTCGCGCGCTCAAGCGCCTTCTGAACGGCGGGCACAGGGCCCATCCCCATGATCGCCGGATCGACGCCGATCGAGGCAAACGACAGGATCGTTGCAAGCGGCGTGCGCCCGAGCTTTCGTGCGCGCTCGGAGGTGGCCACGACGACGGCTGCGGCGCCATCGTTGATGCCGGACGCGTTGCCAGCCGTCACCGAGCCATCCTTCTTGAAGGCCGGCTTCAATCCGGCGAGTGTGTCCGCGGTCGTTCCTGCGCGTGGATACTCGTCGGTGTCAAACGTGATGGGATCGCCCTTCCTCTGCGGGATCTCCACGGCCACGATTTCCTCGCGGAACAACCCGCTTCTGATCGCCGCGTCGGCGCGTCGCTGACTTTCGGCCGCGTAGGCATCCTGATCTTCGCGGCTCACGTTAAAGCGGCTGGCAATGTTCTCCGCGGTGATGCCCATGTGGCATCCCCCCATCGCGCACGTCAGTCCCTCCGCGATCAACGTGTCGTACGCCTCGCCGTGCCCCATGCGATAGCCCCAGCGCGCACCTTTCAGCAGGTACGGAGCGTTGGTCATCGACTCCGTGCCGCCGGCAACGACCATGTCGGTGTACCCGACGCGCGTCGCCTCGACAGCGTGCACGACCGACTGAAGGCCTGAGCCGCAGACGCGATTGACGGTTTCGGCCGGGACTTCCTGTGGCACGCCGGCCTTGATCGCGGCCTGCCGCGCCACATTCATACCAGCCCCGGCCTGCAGCACGCAGCCCATGATGACGTCGCCGAGATCGGCGGCCTTCACGTCCGCGCGACGAATGGCTTCACGGATAACGACGGCGCCGAGGTCGACGGAGGAGAGATCCTTGAGGGCGCCGCCGAAAGAGCCGATCGGCGTACGGCAGGCGCTGAGAATAACCGCGGGTTCGTAATCGGGCATGTGTACCTGTCGGGCGCGGGTTTACGCCGCGCCAGAACGATCAGAATCGAGCCGGCTCGCCTTCGACGTGCAGCGTGGCGCCGGTCGCTTTCTTCACCGCGTCGAGCGTCGTGTCCGACGCGATCTCGCGAAGCACGAGCCCTTTCGGCGTCACGTCGATCACCGCAAGCTCGGTGACGATCATGTGGACCACTTTCGTACCGGTGAGCGGAAGGGCACAGCTTTTCAGGATCTTATGGCCGCCCTCTTTCGTCGTGTGCTCCATCGCCACGATGACGCGTTTGGCGCCCGCGACGAGATCCATCGCACCGCCCATCCCCTTCATCATCTTTCCGGGAACGGTCCAGTTCGCGAGGTTGCCTTCTTCGTCGACTTCGAGCGCGCCAAGCACCGTCATATCGATGTGACCGCCGCGTACCATGGCGAACGACTCGGCGCTGCTGAAGTACGACGTGCCGGGCAGCTCGGTGACGATCTCCTTGCCCGCGTTGACGATATCGGGGTCGATCTCCGATTCGAGCGGGTACTGACCGACGCCAAGCATCCCATTCTCGGAGTGCAGCGTGATGTCGACCCCCGCCGGGACATGGTTCGCGACCATGGTCGGCATCCCGATGCCCAGGTTGACGTAGTCGCCATCGCGCAGCTCACGCGCGATGCGCCTGACAATTCGTTCGCGCTTATCCATCGCTCTTTTCAGACGGCCTGCAACTGGCGTACGGTTCGCCGCTCGATGCGTTTCTCATAGCCAGCGCCCTGGAACAGATGCGCCACGTAGATGCCCGGGGTGACGACGGCGTCCGGATCGATGGCGCCCGGCTCAACGAGGTGCTCGACCTCCGCCAATGTGACCCTGGCGGCGGTTGCCATGACCGGGTTGAAGTTGCGCGCCGTCTTCCGGTACACGAGGTTGCCGCGCGTATCGCCCTTGAAGGCCTTGACGAATGCGAAATCAGCGTGCAGCGGCAGCTCGAGGACATAGTTGCGGCCGTCGATCACGCGCGTCTCCTTCCCTTCCGCGACAATGGTGCCGTATCCGGTCGGAGTGAAGAAGCCGCCGATGCCGGCGCCGCCCGCGCGGATGCGCTCGGCCAGCGTCCCCTGAGGAACCAGCGTGTATTCGATCTCCCCCGCGATCGCCTGCCGCTCGAATTCCTTGTTTTCGCCGACGTAGCTCGCGAACACTTTCCGCACCTGCTTCGACTTGACCAGCATGCCAACGCCGTAGTCGTCCACGCCCGGGTTGTTGCTGATGATCGTGAGGTCGCGGGTGCCGCGCGCGTGCAGCGCCTTGATCAGGTTTTCCGGCAGCCCGCAGAGGCCGAAGCCGCCGCACATGATCGTTGCCCCGTCGGGAATCAACGCCACCGCTTCGGCGGCGCTCTTCAGTACTTTGTTCATTGAACACGATTATGGATCACGGGTAAAACCCATTTGGGATTTCTCAGGTTCCTTCAACAGCTCCGAGCGCCATTTCGCCGCCGCGGTGAAGATGGCCTCGATCGCTTCGCCGCGCTGCAGGTCCGCTCGCATCTGCGTGAGGCGTTGAATCAGGCAGTCGAGCGCGTCGCCGATGGCGTCTGCGTTCGTGACACAGATATCGCGCCAGACATCCGCGGGGCTCGAGGCAAGGCGCGTCGTGTCGACGAGGCCGCGTCCCGCCATCCGAAGTCCGTCGTTGCCCGCCGCGCTTCCAACCGCATCCATCAGCGCGCTCGCCGTGAGCTGCGGGAGATGGCTCAGGAACGCCATCAGGCGGTCGTGTTCTTCGGCGCTGACAATCAACGGCCGCGCACCGAGACCGCCAACCAACCGTGATAGCCGTTCGACCGCGGTCGACGACCCGTCGCCATCCGGGGTGAAAATCCACGGTCGGCCCGCGAACAGATCGGGCCTCGCGAACGCGAAACCGCCGCGCTCGCCGCCACCAAGCGGATGGCCGCCGACGAACGTTGTCGAAGGAGGCAGATCGCGGGCCGCCTTGACGATATCGCGCTTCGTGCCGCCAACGTCGGTGACGATGATCTGACGCCCCACGGCGTCATTCTGCCGAGCAAGCTGCTGCAGAAGCGTGATGTTCTGCTTGACCGGCGCCGCCAGGATTACGAGCGACACCTGGGGCAGCGCGGCAACACTATCGACCGCGCGGTCGATCGCGCCGCTGCCAAGGGCGTGCGCCACGACCGCCGCCGTATCAACGCCAACGACCCTGGACGACGGCCATCGCTCGCGGACACCGAGGGCGATCGATCCGCCGATCAGGCCGAGACCGACTATGGCGATGGAACTGAACGGGGGATCGGAGGGACTGGACATCATCAAAGCCCAAATCCCAAATCCCAAATCCCAAATCCCGACGATCTGCGAGACAAGCCACGGAGGTATGGAGTCACGGAGCGTGTCAAGATACTCTCCGTGTTCTCCGTGACTCGGTGGCCTGTCTCAGCGAGTGATGTCGCGATTCGGTCATTGGGACTTGGGATTTGGGATTTGGGATTTGGGATTTGGGATTTCCTACCTAGCCCACCCGCGGCGACCAACCGGCTCGAGGCAGATGCTGCGGCCGATCGCTGGCGCAATGATGCGCAGCTCCGCCATGAGGCGGTCGAACTGCGGCGGATGCATCGACTGCGCGCCGTCGCTGAGCGCGCGATCGGGATCGTTGTGCACCTCGATGATGAGGCCGTCCGCTCCTGCGGCCACCGCCGCGCGCGCCATCGGCGCCACCATGTCGCGCCGTCCCGCGCCGTGACTCGGGTCTGCCACGATCGGCAAGTGACTGAGCTTCTTCACCACCGGAATTGCGGAAATATCGAACGTGTTGCGCGTTGCCGTCTCGAAGGTCCGGATGCCGCGCTCGCACAGGATGACGTCGTTGTTGCCGCCGGCCAGGATGTATTCCGCCGAGAGCAGCCACTCCTCGATCGTGGCCGAGATGCCGCGCTTGACCATCACGGGCTTCTGCGCGTGACCGAGCTCGCGCAGCAGCGTGTAGTTCTGCATGTTCCGCGCGCCGACCTGAAAGATGTCGCAGTACTTCGCGATCAGCTCGATCTGGCTGATGTCCATCACCTCGGAGATGAGCTTCAGGTTGTGCGTGTCGGCGGCATTACGCAGCATCTTCAGGCCTTCTTCGCCGAGCCCCTGGAAGCTGTAGGGCGAGCTGCGCGGTTTGAAGGCGCCGCCGCGAAGGATCTTGGCCCCCGCGCGCTTGACCGCCGCGGCGCTGGCGTGCACCTGTTCCTCGGTTTCGGCCGAGCACGGGCCCGCCATGACGATCACCTCGTCGCCGCCGACCCGGACATCATCGATGGAGACGACCGTGTCCTCCGGCTTGAACGTGCGGCTGGCGCGCTTGTACGGTTCGCTGATCCGCAGCACCTCGTGGACACCGTCGAGGATCCCGATCAGCTCGGGATCGATCTTGTGCGCGCCGACGACGCCGAGGACGGTGCGCGTAACGCCGGACGAACGGTGCACGTCCATGCCCAGTTCGATCAGGCGCGAAATAACGGAATCAATCTGCGCCTCTGAGGCGCGTTCGCTCATTACGACGACCATGTCATTACTCTCCGCTTGAAGGCCCGAAGTCTTCATTGGTGGAACCAGATTCACGTTCGGCACGCCGCGCTTCGTCGATGATCCGCTCGAAGATTCTGACCACCGCCTCTGAGGTCAGTGGCCCCGCCAGATCCTGCGCGGACTGCTTGACCTTCGCGAGCACCTTGGCCTCGCGATCAGGCTGGTAGACCGGCATACCCAGCTCGTGTTTCAGCTTGCCGACTTCGACGGCACACGCGACGCGCACGTTCAGAAGGCGCACGAGCTGGTTATCGATCACGTCGATGCGCTCGCGCAATTCGTCGATGCTCAGGACTTCAGCCACCGGACATACTCCTCTACCCGTGCATTGAGATCGTCAGACGCGCCCTCGCGCGCGATCACGTCGACGAGCGCGCTGCCGACCACCGCCGCGTCGGCCCACTGTCCGACCTCGCGCACGTGATCCGGCTTCGAGATGCCGAACCCAAGTGCGACCGGCAGGTCGCTCACCTTGCGGATACGCTCCACCATGGCCTGCGCGCCTTCGGCCAGCGCGTCACGCACGCCGGTCACCCCGAGGCGCGAGATCGCGTACAGGAAGCCACTTCCAAGCGCCGCGGCCCTGCGCAGCCGCTCGTCGGTCGTCGTGGGACTGAGAAGGAGGATTGTATCAATCCCACGCGCGCCGAGCATGGTCCTGAAGTCATGCGCCTCCTCGATGGGAAGGTCCAGCATCAGCACGCCGTCGACGCCCGCGTCGCGTGCGAGGTCGGCAAACCGCTCCGCGCCGAGCCGCAGAATCGGGTTGGCATAGCTGAAAAGGACGACCGGTGCCTCGATCTCGGCGCGGATCGAGCCGACCAGATCCAGCACGCGGGCGAGCGTCGTACCCGATGCCAGCGCTCGTTCGGTCGCCCGTTGAATCACCGGACCGTCAGCGAGTGGATCGGAAAAGGGCACACCCACCTCGAGCACGTCGGCGCCGCCGCGATCGAGCGCACGGAGCACGCCGGCAGTTCGATCGAGATCTGGATCGCCTGCCGTCACGTATGTGACGAGCCCCGGCGTCTTCCCTTCGCGCAGCCGCGCAAAAGTGCCCTGCAGACGACTCATTTCATCGCCTCGATGACGCTTTGCACATCCTTGTCGCCGCGACCCGACAGGTTCACGAGCACGATTGAGCCGGGCTTCAGCGTCGGCGCGAGCTGCACGGTGTACGCGATCGCGTGCGACGACTCGAGCGCGGGCAGGATCCCTTCGAGCCGCGCGAGGACTTTGAATCCTTCGAGCGCTTCAGCGTCCGACATATGGGCATATTCCGTTCTGCCAAGATCACGCAGCCACGCGTGCTCGGGACCGACCGCGGCGTAGTCCAGCCCGGCGGAGATCGAGTGGGTCAGCTCAATGTTTCCCGCCTCGTCCTGGAGCACGAACGTGCGAGTCCCTTGCAGGACGCCCGTGCTGCCGCCGGCAAACCTGGCGGCGTGGCGCCCCGGTGCGATTTTCTCGCCTCCGGCTTCGACACCGATGAGCCGGACGCTCGGGTCGTCGATGAATCCGTCGAAGATGCCGATCGCGTTGGAGCCGCCGCCGACGCATGCAACCACGACGTCGGGCAGCCGGCCTGCCTGGTCGAGAATCTGCCCGCGTGCTTCCCGGCCGATCACCGATTGGAACTCGCGCACCATCAGTGGGTACGGGTGTGGCCCGAGGGCCGAGCCGAGGAGGTAATACGTGTCTGTGACATTGGCGACCCAGTCGCGCATCGCCTCGTTAATGGCGTCCTTCAGCGTACGGCTGCCCGCATCGACACCGTGGACGGTGGCGCCAAGCAGCTGCATCCGCACAACGTTGAGCGCCTGTCGGCGCATGTCCTCGGTGCCCATGTAGACGCGGCACTCGAGGCCAAGCAGCGCGCACGCGGTTGCCGTCGCAACGCCGTGCTGGCCGGCCCCGGTTTCGGCGACGACTCGTCGCTTCCCCATCCGTTTGGCGAGCAGCGCCTGCCCCATCGCGTTGTTGATCTTGTGCGCCCCGGTATGCGTGAGGTCTTCGCGCTTCAGAAAAATGCGCACGCCGGCGTTGGTACGTTCGGACCCGGCAAGATTCCGCGTCTCGTAGAGCGGCGTCGGCCGACCGACGTAGTGCTTCAGCAGACCATCGAGCTCATCACAAAACCCCTTGTCCTGCCGCGCGGCGAAATACCCGGCCGTCAGCTCCTCGATCGGCGCGACGAGCGTTTCGGGCACAAACCGCCCGCCGTACACCCCGAAGTATCCGCGCGCGTCCGGATCGCGCCGCCCGAAAATCGTCTTGTCGCTCCCGGTGGATGCCACGGCTTCCTTTGCGATTGCTTCCTTTGACACGGTTTCCTTCACTTCCCCCTAACCCCTAACCCCTAATCCCTAACCCCTAATCCCTATTGGTCTCCATCTCGAATGCGCTTCGCGCATTCGAGATGAAGCGTGCGACCTTGTCGAAATCCTTCAAGCCGGGTGACGATTCCACGCCCGACGACACATCCACGCCGTACGGCTGGACCGCGTGGATCGCGGTCGAGACAGTTTCGGGCGTCAATCCGCCCGCGAGCACGAGGCGTCGGCGCCTGGCCACGCCGGCCGCCACCATCCAGTCGACGGGCACGCCGGTCCCGCCGCGGCGCACAGGATCGATGGTGTCGATGAGCAATACGGTCTGCTCGGACCACGCGCTACACGCGTCCTCGACATCGTCTGCGTCGACCGCGCGAATCAAGGGCCATTCGAGCGCATCGGCGTAGGCGGGCGGTTCGTCACCATGCAGCTGCACGGTGGTGATGCCGGTCTTCGCCACCAGGGCGCGGATTCCTTCGATCGGCTCGTTCACGAAGACGCCGACCGTCGTGATGCCCGAGGGCAGCTCCGCGACAATTTCGGCGGCCCGCTCGGGACTGACGGCACGCGAGCTCCGCGGCCAGAAGATGAAGCCGAGCGCGGTCGCGCCCTGTTCA